>MDTE01105595.1_pt1 | contig 15365 bp, 7 predicted proteins | sample 811231 | NCBI WGS metagenome assembly MDTE01 (sample SAMN05326651, study PRJNA326480) | marine metagenome | isolation source: seawater | place: Indian Ocean: Red Sea | collected 2010 | reverse complement strand
GATTAGTGGAGGTTTACACCGCAACATGGTGCTTCAATTGTATCGATTCGGAGCATGCCCTAGACGAGGCAATAGGAGACACGGACGTAACCCGGATACACTATCACAGGCACAAGTTCGAGACTTTGGACCCATTCGGAAGCAACTCCACAGACTCCAGATGGGAGGATGGATACGGTGAGGCTTCGGTCATTGCAAGCCGAACTGGCTCCTCCGGGGGTCTCGAACGACTTGCCCCATCATCAGTATTCGATGGAGAGAGGTTCTACTTGGGAACTAAGACAAAGTCAAACAGCCTCCTAACGGACTACTCTACCTCTCTCTCCCTGGGCTCTAGCCATCCGTTTCAGCCGACAGATACACTATCTTTAGAAGTGGTGAAAATGGAGTGCTCCACTTGTAACGATTCCGAATACGCCTTCACCATCAGATGGTCAAACTCTCTTTCTGCCTCGGGAGACTGGTCCGCCGAGCCAGTACTATTGTTTGTTGAGCACAGTGCTCACTATCCAGATGGAGTCAATGGTGTCGAGCACTACAAACACGTGTTGCATGAGGTAGTTCCTGACCCGATGGAAGATGGATTGGCACCTGAATGGCATTATGGAGAAGCTGGCTTGCTGATTCCTCCCCCTTGGGACGGTGATGATATGTCAGTTGTGCTGGTAATCGACTGGGAAATACCAGCTACAGATAAGTCGAACATATTGCCTGCTCCGGCGGTTTCCACACTCCTCTGCTTCCTAGCTGCGCTGGTCCCCGTCAGGGCAAGGGATTCTCGCCTCTGATCCTGAGGTATCTTCAGTTGGGTTCAATAACCTCTGCCGAGCATGGACAATGCTCGGTGAGGCGCTCCGATGACTGGCGAGTATTGTGTGACTAGTGAAGAAACCTCTAGGGGGCCAATCCCAGATTGGTTAAGGGACCAGATTAGGCTGCAGTCAATAGATACATCAGGAGTGGAGGCAGGGGGTCCTGCCAGGATTCTAGTAATTTACCCAAATGAGTACTCCAGGAAGCAGATACTGTCGGAATTAGGGCTATCTGGAGCTGTGGACACAACACTACACCACACGGTAGAATCACTGATTTCTTCCCTTATCGCCGATCTCCGGCTACCTAGGATGTTGTCAACGGACGGGCCATTCAGAATTGTTCTACATTCTGCGTGCCAGAAGGAGGCTTCTAGGCTCGGGTTCCCCCTCATCAACCCGCTCCCAGAGATGAATTGGGGGAAGGGAAAGACCGAGGCCCTGGCATCTCTCCACCACCAGCTGTCCAAGGAACTTGTCGCAGACAGGTGGGAAGGACCAGGAATTCACACATTCAGAAAGGTGATCAAGACCCTGGAAAAGAAGCTCAGCGCCACTCATCCTGACATGGCCCCTCAGAGAATTATCGATGCATTGGAGAGCAGGGGCCCTCCTTTCACCGTCTCTGACTTGGACGGCATCATAATGCTTGACCACTCTCCTGTGATGTGTAGATCGCACATCCAGATCCTGCTCTCTCTCTCAAAGCACAGGCCAATTCACCAGCTTGTCCACCCTGGAAACTTCAGGATCGGCCATCACGGAAAACTACTCATCGACGAGCACCCAGTGAAGCACCCTAATGAACTTCCCAAATGGGTCCCTACTCACGAATTGGACTCTTCCGATGTCCCAGTAAATGTGACCAGAGTACTCTTGAGGAGGGAAAAACACTCATTCCAAGCCGCCCTTGACTCGGTTTCTGAATCACTCAGCAAGGGCCACTCCAAGGTAACCATAGTCGACCCTTCTGTTGACCGAAATCGACACATCTGGGAAAGGATGCTTGGAAACATAGGTGTCGGCCTAGCTAGGAGCAAGTCAACGACTTCTTCCCACCCGATTGGTCACTGGGTGTTGTTCTTGGCCAACCTTGCCCACGGGTCAGACGCCTTCTCCCTAGAGAGCCTCAGGGCACTAGCACTCCAATCGGCTATCTCTCCTTTTCGGGAACCCCCTGCTCACCCTATGGGAACTGGAATTACACCTTACGCAAACCCAGATTTTCTGACCAGACTTGCAAGGAACGAGCATGTCCTTGGGGGTCCCGGTGCCCTTTCGAAGTGGATCGAGACGCTCTCTAGGCCTCCTTCAGAAGAAAAGGACGGTTTGGAAAAGGAGTCTGCACAGTGGTGGATTCTGTCCTTGGCGAGCTCACTTGGCCCAATTCTGAGGGATGCTGATAGAGAGGTTATCGTTCAAGCCGAGGGTGTACTGGGATGCCACACAGGTCAGAAACTTCCACTACCTAAGCCCCCATCAGACGGAGATGAGTGGCTTCAGAAAACCCTCAACCTGATTGACCTATCTTCTGAGATGGAGAGATATGATGGCACAGGCCTCTCTCCGGCAGCGGCCTTGCAGGCATTGATCCGTAATCGCGCGGATCTGAGGCAATTGCAGCTTAGCTCTGGTCAGAAGCCCCCAATTCTAGGGCCAGAATGGGTTGAAGAGCTAACAACATTAGCGCAGGACTCCACATCCTATAGTGGGGGCCCGAACTACACTAGTGGGGTACAAGTCCTCAGTCCTTCAGAGGCTCTGGGTTGCACGTCTGATCTCGTAATAATGGCTAACCTTTCTAGCTCCTCTTGGGACCTTAGGGTCCCTAAGGTACCTTTCGTAGGTGAAGAGGACAGGCACTCAATGGAAATCCTAAGGCCAGACTGGCCTATCAGGGATGCTCGACACAGTTTGCAGCACATACTGCAATCTTCCCCGGAGGTTGTCATCCTTGACCCCAGCTTGGATGAAGCATCCCCTCCTGCCGCTCCAATCAGGGAATGGGCCAAGGACTTCGACCCCAAAGGAACCGAAGGAATAGAGGATTGCAGCCAGGAAGCTGACGACTCTCCCCGGAGTCAAAGGCAACTCGATGGGATGCTCATCCTCGATGGGAGCCCCCCACAATCATCCCCACTCAACCCTAGCTCTGTATCAATCCCCCTTGACTCCAAACTTCAGAGGGACAGGGAGCGAAGGCAGCCAATTATTGCCGGGCTCGACGGCTACCTACCGGACTCAGGAGTACAGCACATTTTCTCTCTAGAGAGAACTAGACTCCACGGAAAGCCACCCGATGGAGTTGAACCTCCCAGATCCAACCAGAGGTGGCCTGTAGTGGGCGGTGATGACAGCATGGGAAAGATGCCCCCGTCAATAGACCCGAGACCCCTCTCCCCGCCTCCCAGCGGTTCAACAGTAAGCGACTCAAGACACGGTCACTTCGATCGGCCAAAGCAAGAAGTTGCACTATGGTCTCCAACAAGGCTCCAGGCTTGGCACAGATGTCCTAGGATGGGTTGGCTTTCGAGAGAGCTTCGTGCTGACAGAGAGGAGATCCAGGGAGAGGACATTGACGGCAGGACCCACGGAGAGCTACTTCACAACGTTCACCACGACATCATAGAGAGGACACTAGGCTTCCCCACAAGCGAGGAGAGGGATCATTACGGAGGATTAGGGCACACTAGCATCCTGAGCTCGGGAATCCACCAAAACGAGCTCATGATGTTCGCCCTCGAGTCTCTGGACTCTAGGGCACCATGGCTTGAGAGAACTGACGCGGTCTCCACACACCGACTCCGATCTCTGACCGGTATGGGTAGGGACGACTGGAGCAGTTGGCTAGCGGATCCGACTCCCGTTCCTCCGGCCGGACGAGTTGGGGGAATTATTTCCGCTGAGCTTGAAGCAGGTGATTCGGCTCCTGTGGCAATCGAGTGGATGATTGGGAAGGACGACCCAGAAGGAATCCAGATTTCACTACCTTCTGAGCTCTCAGGTGAGGAAACTAATCCAATCAGCGTTAGGGGCTGGATAGACAGGGTAGACCTGCTACCCCATGACCAGGAAGGAGAGGTATGGATAGATGAAGATGGCGACTCATCAATCGCGCCAATCAGAATCCGAGGATCAGGATGGGTTCCAAGGAGGATTGTTGCGATCAGAGATCTGAAGACTTCAGAGTCTGGTTCTCCAAGAAATCGCCACTACAAGGGTCTTCTAGAAGAGCTTCAGCTTGCCATTTATGCCAGAGCATGGGAGTTAAGCCATCCAGGCGACCTGGTTCTAGCTACTGGAATTTCTGTTCTTGGCCACACCTCTGAGCACTTCCTTGAGGTCTCCTCGCAGTACTCAAAAGCACACCATGACCTCAGAATAGGCACTAGGTCCTCAGTAACCGCAGAACTACACAGATTCCAGGACGAGGGGCCCGGAACAAAGAGCGACCACTTTAGGGCATGGCTGGCCCAGCGACTATCCGTCGCTCTGAAGGTTGCATCCAATGCGGAATTGGGGAAGGTGCACCCCACTCCATCCCCTGGGGTTTGTGGTTACTGCCCTGTTAGGAGCACCTGCAACGTCAGAATGGAGGGTCTATTCTGATCAGGCTCAACACAGCACAGCGCCTAGCGCTAAATCTAGATTCACACATAGTGATCGACGCCGGTGCGGGAACTGGAAAGACCAGCACCATAGTTGACAGAGTGATAGAGCACTACCTAGCAACGGACCAGAGAGCAACAAGACTGCTCCCAAAGCCAGCCAGGCCCTCCAGCATAGAAGGTGGAGTGGTCACCTCACCGGTATCAGATAGAGTAGACTTGCGAGAGTGGGGGGGCCTTCTTCCAAGCGAAGTAGTCCTTCTCACCTTCACTAATAGGGCAGCCGACGAGATGAAGGATAGACTAAGGAGGGAAATCTCCAGACTACGGCCTGGCCCTATTGGGGACGATGGAGAAGTAAGACGAGATCCTAGGGTTAGCAGCCAAGGTTTGGTAGAGCAACTCCTCACCCTATTGGAGGACGCACCAATCGGTACAATCGACTCGTTCCTATCTCAACTTGTTACTCCTTACAGGGGGATGCTAGGAGATGCCCTTGGCCGGGAGAACGTATCAGACTCCGGCAGGGCCATCCTAGTGGAAACCTCGCTAAGGACAATCTGGAGGCTGGCGAGCGAGAGATCACGTATTGGAGACGCTGTCGACGCCGGAATTCCTGCGCACATCGCATCTGAAGTACTGTCTGCCAGGGACAGGGTAGCTAGTCACTACTCTGGCAGGACCTCTGCGGCCAGAGTCCTCAGGGCGATAGTGGGCAAGTCTGTATTTGTCGAAGAGTCCTCTCGTAGGATCTTGGATGATGGGGGAAACGTAGACTGGAATCAATTAAGGATGACAATCATGTCTTCGGCCGAAAGCGAAGATATCTCGAAACAGTCCAGTAGGACCCACTCGGTAATATCGAAGTTCTGCGAGTCCGTAAAGGAAGGACTCCAGACTCCTTCTTCCACAGGATGGCCAAGAGAGTCGAGGATGGCCTCTCTAGACGAACTGGACAGGATTGGCCCCCCATCTGATGACTGGGGTAAGCTGTGCTGGATGGGAAACGTGCTGTCTTGTATCGTCAGCCCCTCGACATTATTGGGTAGGAAAATGACATTCCTGCCAAGGCTAAAACTCCCTTCCGACGAATGGCCATCCGGGCTAATGAGCCATGCCAAGATATCCGACAAGAGAACAAAGGACAGATACACTAAGGCAATGAAGAGCTACAAATCCGAACTCGACCTAATCTGGTCTGATGATCTAGGCAGAATGGTACTGCACTTCGTTAGAACTGCAATTCTACTGGATGAGTCTAAGCCGCCCGGGACATCCGATGACTGGGAGCCGCCCACTTGCCCGCTCCCTCTGGAAATCCCTGAGAGGCCAGAAGACCCGAAGAAGAACTATCACTTCTCCCTTGCCTCCGAGATACAGAACATCAGAGATCTCCACCTGCTTCATCTCGGATTCCAGGGTGTGATGAAGAATCTTAAGCACCGAGACGAGGTTCATGACTTCGACGACATCCAGAGGATGGCCGGGGACCTGCTACTTGCCAACTGCCCCGAGGTATGCAGAACATTCTACCATCCCTCCGTTCAGAGGGAATTGGACTCATTGGGGGACTCTCCTTGGAGGGACGACCATATCCTAAGTGCTCTTGACGCCATCTCTAAACTCGAGAGAGACCACAAATCTGCGGGTTCGGCATCATCTAGCCTAGAGGCAATGAGGGCAGACCTGGAAAACAGACACCAGCTTCTAAGTGAGATAAGGAGGGGTTACAGGGCTTTCATTATCGACGAGGCCCAAGACAACTCCCCACTCCAGTGGAGGCTTCTTTCCAGGCTTTGGGGGCCCAGAGATACAAGGGAAGGTGACCCAAAGAAACCAGACACACCGTGGGAGCCAACTATTTGCTACGTGGGGGACGTCAAGCAGAGCATCTATGCCTTCAGGCAGGCCGAGGTGACTGGATTCCTCGAATTCGCTAGGGCCTTGAGGACCATTAATGTCCATGAGTTCTCCAGCCTCGAGGAGCTTACCATGAGCCCTCCACTTAGGAAAGATACGCACAGCAGAGACCCAAGGAACGATCACATTTCGACAATTGCAACCGCGACAGAGCACATGGAAAGAGGAGGCAGGGACCTTGCTTCATGGATCCCATACGATTCTACGGATTGGGACCTCCCGGCCCCCTCTGGAGAGGAAATTCGGGCTAGAAAGGAGGGACTGGTCTCACTACAAGTCAACTATCGCACAGAGGGAGGTCTACTTGCATCAATGAACGAGTGGTGGCACGATATCTTCTCCGACAGGCACAGAATTCTGACAAGAGGCGATTTCTACGCATCAGCACAGATACTGCATAGCTTCCCAGAAAAGAGGCATAAACACGGATCAATTGAGTGGATCTGCCCGCCAGACGCAGTCCACTCATCAGACCCCCCAACAGACTTGGACGTGAATCTCGATCCTTTCGGGCCCGGCCCCCCTGAACGCCTCGAACGTCAGGCAATGCTCATCGCCTTGAGGGTCAAGAGCCTGATAGAAGCCACACCTGTGAGGGTCAAATCTTCTAGCGGATCATGGCAAACCGTACAGCCTGGGGACAAGGTAAAACCCGGAGAGATCATGATCCTGATGCCAAATCGGGTAGGTCTCAGAGACGTAATCACCAGACACTTGCAGGATCTGGGAATCCCGGCCCATGTAGATAGGGAGGGGGGCCTACTTGAACGCCCTGCGGTTAATGCTCTAGAGGGACTAATGCAGTTCGTAGCCAGACCTAATTCCCGCCATAACGCTTCATGGGTCGCTCGTTCAGCCCTGTTGGGTCTGAGCGATTCGCAATTGCACGATTACATATCGTCTCAAGAGAAGGGGGCCAATCTCCTTTCAGGACTCCTTCCTTACTGTGCTGGGGAAAGACAGCGCTCCATGGTTTCCAGATGGACTGAACTCGCCTCCTCGTCTAGACTAGTGGATTTACTAGAGGAGACAATCGACATGTCCGACCTTCTTGTGGCTTATCCGGATGAGGTTTCCAGACAGGACGTCGAGCAGTTCGTAGGACTCGTCAGAGAATTATCTGAAGAGGTAGGGGGTGACCCAATTGTACTCTCCGACCGACTAAGAGAGCTAAGCGAACAGAGTGCACAGACCCTCGAGGCATCAACGGTCCCACCAATAGATGCCGTCAGGGTAATGACAATACACAGCTCCAAAGGACTTGAGGCTAGGGTAGTGATTCTAGCTGACCTATTCTCCCCAAGGCAGACCAATATGAGGAACGAGCAGAACAGTAGACTAATCGTCAGCCCAGAGATGTTTGCAGGACACCCAAACCCGTGGCCTGCCGAGACAAAGACACCCAAATCCGCCCTATGGGACCACGTCTCCCTTCTCCACAGGGCTAGGAAGAACGCAGAGGCTAGGCGACTTCTCTATGTGGCCGCAACTAGGGCAGAAGAGACTCTAATTATCTCAGGATCACCCAAGGGGACCGAGTGGTTAGACGGAGAAGGAGTCAAGATTCCTTGGACGTACGACAAGTCTGCTCCACAACTCGGGCAGATGTGGCTGGAATCCCTCCGTCGCGGGTCATGGAGGCGTGCTGAGCTAGAGTCTCCATGGCTCGATCCATCAGACTCGGGCTCCGAGCCCCTGCTGGCCGACGGAGGAAGCCTTGTGATAGATCCCGTAAGAGTCCTAGAGGATGCATGCTTAGGAGGCCCTAAAGACACCTGCATGCTGATTCTACACCATCCCGAATGCTTCAATGATCCGGGTGGACATGCCCCAATCTCTACCCCCCTTCAGAGGATAGATGCAATAGACAAGGCAGCAAGGAGCACCCCTGATCGTTCTGTAATAGAACCGCGACCCTCAATTAAGGACAACTCTACTCGTATCAGGGTTAACCCTAGCAAACTTCCATTATACTTCGATTGCCCAAGATGCCACTGGCTGGAAGTCAGGGCCGGAGTGGAGACCAGTTCCATATTGCCAATAACTGCAGTCGAAACATCTGACAAATCTCCTCTTTCGATTGACTCAGCTACATTTGGAACAATTTTCCACAGGATTCTGGAAATCGGCATAGGTAACCCCGGACCGGGAGAGGAGGGCCCCAGTTCCCCACTTCCGCACTCTTGGACAACAGAAACCAAAGATAGGATCACAGACAAAGCACTCCACAAGACTGTATTCAACGAGCTTCTACCTCCCGGTGCTAGAGCCGAAATTGTATCGGAGGCCACGTCAATCATGGCTCAAAGGATCTCTAGCGGCAAGCTAGGTAAGTTGGTCGAAGGCGAAATCTCTGATGGGCACCGAGCCGAGGGCCTCAGGACTGAGATGCCTTTCCACATCTCAATCCCAATACCCTTAGAAGCGGTTTCAAGGAGCAGGTGGACTCCTGACGGGTTCGAGGAACTTTCGACGATCAACGCCACCAATGTCGATATGAGCGGAATCATAGATATGGTTCTCTGCACGAGGACCGAGGAGGGAATGTCTACAATCAGGTCTGTCGATTTGAAGACCGAGGGGGCCGAATCTCTAGTGGACGGCACGAGGAACGAACTCATGGATGCATTCGGTGACGACTCGGTTGGTCCCGCCTGCGATGCTGAACTATCCACCCTGAACAAACACAGACTCCAGATGGCACTATACCACATTGCCTTAGTCAGAACAGAGAAGCAGAGGGAAGAGGCAGGTCTACCTCATAGGGAGGTACTCCCACCAGCTATTCTGTTAGGGTTGACTGGAAGGCTGGTTGAGTACCCAATCCATATGCTTGAGGCCGCAAACAACGACCTCTTCGAGACTCTGGCCAGAACTGCGCGCATGTCACTAGCGTCGGAGTTTCCCGTCTCCGAGGTTGAGAGTTTGTTCACCGAATCCAAATCGATCTGCCGGAACTGCTCATTCCCAAGTGGGCTGGCCTCAGCGAAGAGTCCATGAGCGAACACTCCGGCTACCTGCCATGGCGTTGGACCTTGACTCGATGATGGAAAGAAGTGACGAAATTTGGGAGCAGTCAATATTGCCTAGCTTGTCAGATTTCATTGAGATAAAGGCACTCTCCCCTCTCTTCGAGCCTAAATGGGCTGATTTGGGAGAGCTAGACGCAACCATAGGCCTGTTCTGCGAGTGGCTTGACGGCCAAGGCCTCGAAGGGATGTCCTACGAGACCCATAGGATTGGGCAACTATCGCCGGTACTTCTAGTGACGATCGACGGAACCGGGCCAGGAGAGGTAATCTTCTACTCTCACTTGGACAAGCAGCCTTCCAAACCCGAGCTATGGTCCGAGGGCCTCCATCCTCTTCAGGCAGTCAGACGTGATCCATGGCTGTATGGAAGGGGATCCGTTGACGACGGGTACGGAGGATACCTATGCGCCACCTCCGTACGACTCCTCCAGGAGGTTGGAGCCCCTCACCCGAAGTGCACAATGATCATCGAGACCTGCGAAGAGTCGGGCTCGTTTGACCTACCCCCATACTTGGATAAACTGACAGACCAATTGGGAGAGCCAGACATGATTGTGGTCTTGGATAGCGGGGGCCCCGACTACGAACACACATGGATGACAGAGGCACTTAGGGGATTGGTATCCGGAACACTCTCAGTAAAGGTTTCTCACGAGGGAATCCACTCAGGAAACTCAGGGGGGTCCATCCCGTCTTCATTTCGGATACAGCGAATCCTGCTAGACAGAGTCGAGGATTCCGATACTGGCAGAGTACTCATCCCAGAGATGCACGCAGACATTTCAGATGACGTGAGGGACAAGGCCGGGGCTCTGGCCGAAATAGTTGGTAGTAGCATATGGGAACAGTTCCCTACCGTAGGCTCTCTCAGGCAAGCATCTGACTCGACTGAGGACATGATCGTGGCAATGAACTGGGAGCCGACCCTATCGATAATCGGTGCAGACGGCATTCCGTCTGTTCAGGTAGCAGGCAACGTCCTGAGGACTAATACTGACCTCAAGTTAAGCTTCAGGATTCCGCCCGGCGTTGACTCCGAGCAGGCGATAGCCAGAGCTAAGGAGATCCTTGAGGAGAACCCTCCCTACGGGGCTGAGGTTACGTTCACTCCCGACTCTTGCGCTGATGGCTTCCATGCCCCTCCCTTGGAGGGAAGCGTTTCGAAAGCGATTCACAATGCATCAATGGAGCTCACCGGACTTCCCCCCCTCGCAACTTGGACCGGTGGAACGATACCATTCATGGCTATGATGCAGGGAAAGTACCCCGATGCGATGTTCCTTTGCACGGGCACTTCTGGACCTGGAAACAATGCCCACGGGCCCGACGAGAAGTTGCATATCCCATCCTCAAAGAGGCTCACAGTAGTTCTCTCGGCCACAATTGCTGCAGTTTCCGAAAACCCCTGATTTGCCTTTTGAGGATGACTCAGCTGCCGCCGGGGTTATATCGGGGGCACCTGTGCACTGTTAGGCATGATGGGCCAAGATGACTCTACGGGCAGCGATCCCCAGACGACTATTCAGCAGCTCGAGCAGCAGGCCGAGAAGGACAAGGAGGCCTTGGACAAGCTCTTGGTTGCCTACCAGGCCCAAGAGGCCGACATCACAGAGATGAAGGCCCAGCTTGAGACTCTAAACAGGGAATTGGTAGACAAAGAGACCGAGAAGGAGGGCATAAACAACCTTCTTTCAAATCTCAGGAGGCAGAAGGACGAGATGGAGGTCGATTTGGCAAAGGCAAATACCAAGATTCCATTCTTGGAGAGCAAGCTTGAGAAGACCGAAGAAATGCTTGAGAGGGAGAAGGCACGTCTCGGTACTGCAATTACCCTAGCTGAGGAGATCGACGAGTCCAATCAGGCTGCGCAGGCAGAGCTTGCAGCGAGGGACGATTGGTACGTTCAGCACATGCAGGTCTTCGAGGAGCTAAATGAGGCCATCAAGACACGTCATGACATGATTGACAGGGCCGTAGCAACTGCGAAAGAGATTCAGTCCAAGCAGGAGTCCTTCCAGGCCCAGAAGAAGGCCGTCATCGAGGAGATAAAGCAGATGGAGGACGACACCGATGATTCCGAGGGCTCAGAAGACGAGGGAACCGACAACGAATAGGGCTCCTAGTCCCCGACCCTCTTGATGAATTTAGCAGGAATCCCCGCCCAGACCTCTCCTGCAGGAACATCTGTCCACTTAGGGACAACCGCCCTAGACCCAATTACGGCCCCATCACCAATCGTGCACCCGGGCTGAACAATACTTCCTCCTCCAATAAGCGCTCCTTTTCCAATTCTGACAGGAGCTAGCACGATCTCCCCGCTCTCCACCAGATGTCCGTTAATTGTGGCTCCACCCCCCACCACAACCCCGTCTCCGAAGGTCAACATCGAGGCATCGTTGATGTTCTCCGAGTTAAGCTGGACCCCTCTTCCTATCTCCGCCCCCATCATCCTGTAGTACGTGTTTGCTAGGAAAGAGGGCACGACCTGCTTCAAGAACATCTGTGCGACTCTGTGGAAAACTAATGAGAAGGCCCACTGTATCGTTATAAAGGACCTCAGAGGGTACCTGCCCTCTGGCTTCCTAATCCTGAACAGACCACCGAGAGCCCCGCAAATAATGACTAGGAAAACACCCCAAACAATGTATCCCAGTCCCAATGATATGCACGTTCCTAGGACCTCTATGATTGTCCCTTGACCCTCGGTAAATGATGTCAGCCAGTCGAATAGAATGAACGCCGGGATAACGGCCAGACCAATGATTACACCGAAGAAGGCCATTACGAATACAGACAGGACGTGCTGGACAGGGCCAAAGGAGTTCACACTCACTCCTCCTCGAACTTGAACCCAGCATCGATGTCCTCTTGTCTAGCGACCCTCATTCCCTCTTCCACGTCGATGAAGTAGAACAGGGACCATCCCAGGAGGATGACTACCAAGACGCTGACCACAGCCATCCTACTCCCCATTGTCGCTGCGCTAATTGCATAAACTACGGGTCCGAAAACAGCAGCTGCCTTTCCAATAAAACCGTAGAATCCGAAGAACTCACTCACTCTCGACTTGGGGGTTAGGAACATCATCAGGCTCCTAGCCTGGGCCCCTGCAGTCCCCATGACTACTCCGACCATCATCCCCAGCAGTATCCACTGAAGGCTCACTCCGAAATTCATAGGTCCCCAAAGGTTGTCTCTGAGGAAGTTGGGCCACCAGTCTGCCATGTTTCCCTGGATGATTGTAGGGTGCTCGTCTCCAATCGACCTGCTTCCATTCAACTCCCCACCTTCGAACGAGAACGAGAACCTATGCTCACTCATTTCGTTCATCTCTTCAACGATCCCCGTTGCCTGAGAAACAGAAATTGACCCCAACACAACATCGTCGTCACTCCATCTTTCGCTATGGGTCGTGTCGGGCACGGATTCGAACATGTAAACAAAGAAAGAGTCCCGGAACTCCCGGTCTCCATCCCCTCCCTTGCTGACCCAACCCTTGACTCCCTTGTCGTAAAGGGTAGCTAGATCATATTCGCCAGTCTCCTCGTTGAAGTCGTATTGGAAGTCGTAACGTTCGTGTTCCTCCTCTAGTTCCAGAGGCGCGAATCCGACAGCCAGAATGGCGACCAATGAGTAAACCGCTAGGGCCCAGCTCAGAACCCTCTTCGTGCCGTACCTGTTAGCCAATTTACCTCCCAATATTGACATGGGAATTGCTGTGATGTTTACCATCAATAGTAGTACGAAGTTCATAGACGGGTTGATTCTTAGTACTGAATCCCCGAACGCGGAAGCCATACCTCCTATTGTGTTGATTCCATCGAAGAAAAGGAGATAGGATAGAAGATAAATTGCTAGAACTTTGAATTTTCTTACCTCCCCGAAGGTACTCCTGACCTCCCTCAAGCCATCTTTCACAGCCTCCATGGCTGAATCGTACTGCTTAGGCTTAGGAATTTCGGGTTCAGGAGTGTTCCTGAAAAGTGGCATTCCGAACCCGATCCACCACATAGCCGTGGTTGCAAAGACGAAACTCAGGACCCAAGGGCTCCATTTGGTGGAAAGCCCGAAGAAACCAGTCTCTCCGACTACCAGATGCACTATCAGAATGGTCGATCCACCAGCGAATCCGTATGCGTACCCCCAGCTAGAGACATGGTCCATCTGGTCTTTGAGAGCAAGATAGGGCATGAAAGCGTAGTAGATTACGTTCCCACCTGCGAAACCTATGTTTCCGATTACTAGGCAGAATGCTAGGAATTTGTAGTCAGATCCAGACCCAAGATGTGGTGCTATGGCCATCATCGCAGTAAACGTTACACCGACTACCGTATACACCCACAGTATATTCTTCTTGATTGGCATCCTGTCAGCTATAGCCCCTAGGACCGGACTCGTAATCGCAACGAATAGGCTGGCTGAGGCTAGTACTATTGCATAGAAGGTATCTCCAGTAATCTTTAGGCTCCCAACTTCTGAACCGCCACCAGTTGACAACTCAAACATACTGGAGAGGAGTTGTGGAACTAGAACGGTAAGTACAGTTAGTGCGAAAGCCTGGTTTGCCCAGTCATACCAGTACCAACTCTTCAGAGACTTGTTCCTATTCTCACTCATTCCATCTATGGTCCCAAATGACATCCAATCACCCATTACTCGCACAACTTAGAGACGTTTAGTGTATTCTACTACATCTAGTGTGACTAAAGAGCGAACGCCACGTCAACATCAAGTGCACGGCTACAAACGCGTGTCATGGCGAACTCATGCGGCATCCTAGGTGACGGGTCCAAGGCGGTAAAAATCCACCACTTAATCAAGGCCCCCGAGAATACACCTGAGTCAGCCTCCTTCAGAGAGTCTTGGGATGCTAGAAGACCTGTCACGGTATACAAGACCCCTGAGAACCTACCTGACGGATCCCCCTGCACCGCGGCCACGGTGATTCTAAGGACCAAAGGATGCGCATGGTGGTGGAAATCAGGATGCACATTCTGTGGATACTTCAATGACGTAAGGGATGACGTTTCTGCGGAAGACATGTTCTCTCAATGGGAATATGCCAAGGACTCGACAAACCAGTTCGAGGGCTGCGGAATGATCAAGGTTTACACTTCTGGTACATTTTTCGAAGATCGGGAGAATCCTCCAGAGTGGCAGGAGGAGGTTCTGGTGCAAACGGCTCAGATGGGCCTACACCTCGTGATTGAAGCACAAGCCCAAATGTGCACCCCCGAGAAGATCGAGTGGGTCGCTGATAGACATCCCGGTTGTACTGTTGCAATCGGTTTGGAAGCCTATGACGACAAAGTACTGCGCTTCCACGTGAACAAGGGATTCACTACCAGACAATGGCACAGAGCAGTAGACATGCTGAGAGATAACGGTTTGCGGGTCAAGACATACCTCATTTTCAAACCCCCATTTATGTCCGAGGCAGACGCTCTCAAACACACAACTTCCTGGTTGGTGGGTGTGACTCCATACTCCGACGAGGTTTCGGTCAACCCGATGAATATTCAGAAGAGCACCGTCGTGGACAGACTGTTCAGGAACAAGGAGTACAGGCCCCCCTGGCTTTGGTCTCTGGTGGAGATGATCAAGCGAGCACACGAGAAAACCAAAGAAACTGGGTGCAGGATAATTGTACATCCTACTGCGGGCGGGAAGGTCAGGGGCGCTCACAACTGTGGTTCATGCGACGCAGATGTGGTTGCGGCAATAGAAAGGTACTCCGTTTCTGGTGATCCCGATGAGTTTGAGGGTATTGAATGCCCTTGCAAGGCCCACTGGAAAGCTGAGTTGGATTGTGACCACTCACTCCCAGTTCCTCTCGGTTCTGGCATATTCAGGAGAGGAGATCCGGTAGACATAGTCCGTGCCCCTTGATGCCTCTCACAAACTCCCTCCGCCCAATGCTTAAGGGCGAATCTCCGGTGGTAGTGACGTAATCCAGAGATTACGGGGTGACAGTTTGTCTGATGATAGTGACT
>MDTE01196513.1_pt1 | contig 15368 bp, 14 predicted proteins | sample 811231 | NCBI WGS metagenome assembly MDTE01 (sample SAMN05326651, study PRJNA326480) | marine metagenome | isolation source: seawater | place: Indian Ocean: Red Sea | collected 2010 | reverse complement strand
GCGGTGAGTGACCGAAGGGTCGACCGCGAATGGGTCATTCTCTTTTGGGCCATCAGCGGTACTGTCGGTCGCAACACGGGCCGGTGAAGTTGCGTTCGCGGGAGACGCGGTGGCGGCTGGCGAGCTGCCGCCACTCATTGAGGCACCACAGAAGGGGCAGTCGGTGGCGTCGTCATCGAGCACCGACTGGCCACAGGAGGGACAACTGGGCAGATCCATGAATCTCGTCTTTCTGGTAGGAACCGGTCCGAGATGCTCTCGCCGTTCGGGCCTGCACTCAGAATAACATGGAGGCATCCGGAGTGGCCAGTGGGGTGCTGTGCGTCGGCAGGACGCTATAATCCGCTCCGGTGAGATGGACGTGGTGCCGTGATTGGAGTTCGGTAATGGCGAGACAGGAACAGGAAACGTCGGTCGAGGCGGCGGTGGCGAGTCGATATTCTGCAGCGGCGCGTGCGGTCGAGCCAGAATTGTGCTGTGCCGTAACCTACGACCCCGCCTTGATGGCGGTGATTCCCGACGAGGTGATTGAGCGGGACTACGGTTGTGGGGATCCCAGTCGTCAGGTCCGAAGTGGCGATGTTGTTCTGGACCTGGGGTCCGGAAGCGGCAAGGCCTGCTTCATTGCTTCACAGGTTGTCGGCAGCACGGGCCGGGTTATTGGTGTCGACGCCAACGATGAGATGTTGGCGCTGGCTCGAGGAGCGCAAAAAGACGTCGCCGCGGCGATTGGTTATGACAATGTGTGCTTCCTGAAGGCACGGATTCAAGACCTGTCCCTGGATCTCGAACGGCTTGACCAGTGGTTTGACGGTCAGCAGATTTCGGATCTGGCCGGGTGGCAGCGGATGGAAGAGATGATTCGTGGGTGGCGGGTTGAGCAGCCACTGGTGGCTGACAAGTCGGTCGACATTGTTGTCTCCAATTGCGTGTTGAATCTTGTCCACCCCGGTGATCGCCGGAAACTGTTCGGGGAAGTGGCTCGAGTTCTGAAGCCGGGAGGGCGGGCCGTGATCAGCGACATCGTTTCTGACAGCGATGTCCCCGACCACATGCAACAGGATTTGGCCCTGTGGAGTGGATGTGTCAGCGGCGCCTACCGGGAAGATCGGTTTCTGGAGGCGTTTGCGGCGGCGGGATTGGTGGAGATCGAAGTGGTGCAGCGACAGGCGGAGCCGTGGACTGTTGTTGAGGGAATCGAGTTCCGCAGTGTGACGGTCCGGGCCTTTTCACCTGTGGCGGATGGGCCACTATTCGATTCCATCGAATTTCCCACCCTCAGCCCACCGGACGAATCCTCATGCTGTGAACCTGGTGGTGACTGTTGCTGATTCCTCGTGTGAATCACGGATCGAGGGTGTTTCCCAAAACCGTTGGCGGTTGATACGATTTGTCCGCCGGGTTGTTGGCGGGGCCCGGGCCCAATCGGTGGCGGGACCGTCAGCGGACGCAGCAAAAGCGAAACAATCAAATGTCCAGGCAGTTCAGACCATTGGCGTGGGCGATTCCGATTGGAACGTGGTCCGGGACCCGCGTCGCAGTGAGCGTGTGGTTTGTGCTGGCAGCTGCAGTGCTGTTCCGGCAACTGGAAGGCTGGTGGCTGGGCCTGTTGGGGACAATGGTGTTGGCCGTCAGCGTTCTGTTGCACGAAATCGCCCGCGTGTGGGTGGCACGTGCGACGGGGGGCTGGGGTGATGAGATCCTGGCATGGCCACTTGGCAGCTTGGCCGTCATCCAGCCGTCGGTAACGACCCGCGGGCAGGTGCTGACCGCACTGGCCGGTCCGGGAGTTCATGCGGCCTTTTGTGTTGTCACAGTTGCCGCAGTCTGGCAGGCCGGACTGATGCCCGGCATTCTGATCCCATTCTCTGTTTGGCCAAACATGACACTGACCGGGGGTGTTGGCCTGGTGCAGGCGGTGATGGTCATGCTGTTCACCGTCAACTGGCTGCTGCTGCTGGTCAATCTGTTGCCGGTTCATCCGTTTGACTGCGGGCGGCTTCTCGAGTGGACACTTTCGGATTATCTGTCGGAAGAAACGGCTGCCGATGTTTTCCTGAAGCTGGGGGCCCTGGTCGGCGTGGTGTTGTTTGCGACCGGGATGTTGGTTGATCAGCCCGACTGGCACGGGACATGGGTGGTTGGCCTGGGCGCCGTTGTCCTGGTCGTGAATCTTGATGAGATTGCCAGTCGCCGAGCGGTGGACGAACTCGAAACGGCGCTTTTGGATTACGAGTTGTCACTTGATGATGTGGTCGAAAATTACTCGTCGCTTGAGCCCGGGAACGGTGACGGCGAACATTGGGGCCATCCGCGGGACGAAATGCGTTTGGCCGAAGAGCGAGAGGAAGAGCGTCACCGAGAGGTCGAGCAACGTGTCGACGTTTTGTTGAAGAAGGTTCATCGTTGCGGATTTGACGCACTCAACGACGACGAGAAACAGCAATTGCGTCAGGCCAGTCACCAGTATCGAGACCGAGCGACGCGGCCGGGGGAGACTGTCTAGCAGTGATGATGAGCCAGGAACGGAGGCGGACGACGATGCGGTGGATTGTCGCTGTTGTGCTGGGATCAGTGGCGTGTGGGATGTCCGGGTGTGGTGAAGAACCGGTGGCACGGATCCCGGTCCGCCCTCCGGGATCACCTCCGGCTCGCCCGGCGGGACAAGCGGCGGCTTCGGATGGCGATGAGACGATCGGCGACGCAACGACTCGAACTCGTCAGTTGACCGGAATACGGTTTGACGTTCCGGTCGACTGGAATGAACAACCGAAGTCGGAATTCTACGAGGCGAAGTACGTGATCCCTTCGGAAGAAGGTGAGATGGTCCTGACCCTGACGTCGATGGGAGGCGGGATCGACGCAAATCTCCAACGTTGGATTGGCCAATTCCAGCAGGACCCCGATGAGGGGCCTCGCCGTGAAACCTTGAGAATTGACGGGGCCAAAAGTGAGTGGTTGGATGTCCGCGGGACGTTCCGCAGCCGGGTCGGCACGAGTCCGGGGCCACACGAAAACTGGCGGTTGCTTGGGGTGGCGATTCCGATGAAGCCTCGCCCGTTCCTGTTGAAACTGATTGGTCCGCGGGCAGCGGTGTCGGGGTTCGAAGCCGATTTCCGCAAGTTTGCCCGGTCGGCTCAGTTGGACCGGTAGACGGCGGTTCGTTCGCCGCTGGCGACGACCGGAAATCAGGTGCGGTGGCTGGTTCGACACACGGCGTAAAGAGAGCCACACGCCAGCAGGGCCACCATCAGGTAGCCAAGCGAATCCTGGAATGTTCCACCGGTGGTTGAAACCACCTGAGGTTGGCTCGCTCCGCCTGTGTCACCGGCGGCGGTCGGCGCTGCTGTCGGAGGTTGTGCACCGACGGTGGCCGGCGTGGCCACCAGGATCAGCACCACGGTGATGGTCAACAGTCGGGCGGCGATGGTGACTGCAGATGTCCTGTGTCTCTGCGCCATGGAAGCGGAACCTCGTCATTCCGTGTGAGGGGCCCGGACGGTCGCTTTCAGCATGATAGGACGGCATCCAGGGATGACAAGCGGCGTGTCACCTTGAGCTCTCGGCCAGTGTTTCTTCGAGCGTCTCGACCAGATCGTTGTTTGACACCTCGTGCTGCTGCCCGCTGACAAGGTCCTTGAGTTGCCAGTTGCCTGCCGCGAATTCGTCGACCCCGGCGATGATCACCAGCCGGAATCCCTTGCGGTCCGCGTATTTCAGTTGTTTGCCCAACGGGCGTGAGTCGGGGAACACCTCGCAAGAAATCCCGGCCGCTCGCAGTCGGCGTGCTGTGGCCAGGTAGTCCGCGGTGTGGCTGGCATCGAAGTGAGCGAGCAGTACCGGTGCCGATGTCGATGCGGTCTCCAGCAGTCCCAGTTCTCCCATGGCCGCCAACAGGCGGTCCAGCCCCAGGCTGGCACCGACTCCGGGAAGCGGCTGGGAAGTGAACAGCTCCGCCAAGTCGTCGTAACGGCCACCCGAACAGACGCTGCCGATTTCGGGCAGGTCGTCAAGGAATGTTTCGAAGATGGTTCCGGTGTAGTAATCGAGTCCGCGGGCGATTGCCGGGTCGAGCTGGATTCGGTCAGCCGGGATTCCGGCAGTTCGACAGGCGGCAAACAATTCGCCCAATCGGGCCACACCCTCGGTGCCGGTTTCGCTGCTCTCCAGCCGGGGTGCGAGGCTCTCGAGGATTTCCTCGGGAGTCCCCTGGCAATCGGCCAACGCGAGCACACCGGCGGCCTGGTCGGCCGAAAGGCCCACGGCCTGCTGCATCTCAGCCGCCACCTTGTCGGGGCCGACCTTGGCCAGCTTGTCGAGAGTGCGGAGAACGCCGGTGGCTTGTTCGGTGAGGTCGAGGGTTTCCAGGAGTCCGTTGAGCAGTCGGCGGTTGTTGACGCGGATCGAGAATGCCTGGAACCCGATCTGCTCCATCAAGTCGTGTATCACGAACAGCGTTTCGATGTCGGATGTGTTCGACGTGGTTCCGATCGTGTCGAAGTCACATTGAATGAATTCGCGGTATCGTCCCTTCTGAGGCTTTTCGGCTCGCCAGACGGTGCCGACGTGATATCTCTTGAAGGGAGTGCCGATCTCCTGCAGGTGTTGTGCGGCATAGCGAGCCAGTGGGACGGTCAGGTCGAATCGCATGGCGACGTCGCGATTCCCCTGGTCGGTGAATCGGAACAACTGCTTGTCGGATTCGTCACCGCCTTTGCCCAGAAGGATCTCGCTGTATTCGAGGGCGGGGGTGTCGATCGGTGAGAATCCGTAACTGCGATAGACCGACCTCGCAGTATCGATGAGGTGTTCGCGAGCCAGCATGGGGCCGGGCAGGTGGTCGCGAAAGCCCTTCAGAGTAGTGGGCTTGATGCGAGCCCGTTTGTCAGGTCGGTCCTGGTCGGGTTGGTTCACGGTGTCGCTCCCAACACGGGCAGACTGGTGCGTTGATGACGTGGGACACGGCGTCCAAGCATCGCGTCGGCGTATTCTTCGATCTGCTCGGGGCACTCGAAGAGACGGTCATAACAGGAGTTGTTGTCGAATTCGCAGTTGTCGGTCGAATAACTGCGGCAGATCGAGGGGCGGTCGGTGTAGATTCCGCAGCGATTTTCGTCGTCGACGTGGTCGCACTGGTTGTGAATCAACAGATACCAACTGTCGTCATCCACAAAGATCGAAACATCCCCATGGAGCATGTACCAGCGGAAATTGTCGTAGTCCTGCCGGTCAACCGGAGTGTCGATCGGGAGAGCAAAGTATCGACAGCACTTGGCGGTGCAGTGATCACAGAGCACCTCACCCGGTGCCAGATCCTCGCGGCGGAAAACGGTTGTTGACATCGCGATGGTGCCGGGAAAACAAAGAAGTCGCAGGCGAGAATTTCGGTCGGACACGCTGACCGAGGCAGATTGTAGCCGAGGGGCTCACAGGTGGATATGTCGGTGGGTTGACGTGTTTGTGCCGGTTGTTTGAGTGACAGCAGGTCGGCACGAGTACCGGTCGGCTCATTCTTCTTGACCGGGCCGGAAGAACGGGCCTAAGATTGACGCGCCAGGAGTTCTGGAGAGAGGTAGAGGTACCGATGCATACGCTTGGCAAGGTCTTTGCGTGGTTCATTGTTCTCGGGGCGGGAGCCGCCGTCGTTCTGACGGCACGTACGCACCAGGTGCGCTCGTCGTGGCACAAGTCCCTTTCCAAGCAGCGAACCGACTACGAATCACATGTGAACGATCTCCGAAAGGCCGAGTTTATCCGCGACGCGGCGGTGGTGGATCTGGCCAACGTCAAGCGGGGTTGGGGAACGGTCTGGGACGATGTCGATGTTCGAGTGAATCCGCAAAACGGCTACCTGCAGACCAGTGATCAACAGACGCCCGAGGTGGTTGCTCTAGCTGCGGCCAACAACCAGCAACAGCCGATGATGGTCCACGGGTTCATCAAGCTCGCCGGAGGCAATGTCCGTTTCATCGGGACATTCATCCAGGAGGGAGCTGCCCAGGGTGGCGTCCGGATCTGGAAGCCGACGTGGCAGTTGCGACCCGGTGACCAGGTCGCGGCTTGGAGTTCGGGAAAATGGCGACTGCGGACGCTGATCCCGGCTCACCAGAAAACTCGTTTCGTCAATCTCGAGGTCCTGCTCACACAGGGAGATCAGACGGCCTCCGACAAGGGGCTTGATGCGAACATTAAGGACGCCGTGGACGTGGTGGCCGACGAACAACTGAGACTGAGATTCGCCGAATTGATGGGCGAGAATGCCGACCTGGCCGGTCTCAAGGGGAAGTTGCCGGATCACATGATCGACGGACTCGTGCGGGCGATTGCCGCGGCCGAGGAAGAACGCAACGTGGCAATCGAAAGAGTCGATGCACTGCGGCGTGATTTGAAGACGAATCACGACCGAGCCAATCGGTTGCTGAAACAAAACGCCGATCTGGAACGTAGCCTGCCGGGAGCCGCCCCGGCGGCGGCTGTGACCCGGGTGTCACAGAACTCAAGGAAGTAGAACACCGCGTCTGCTGCTGCGTGGCTTGACGGCGTGTCGAGGGCGTGGCCAGGTGGGTGTTGGTCCCAGGCTCGGGGCCACAGGATGCCAGGGAGCCGGCATGGGGATCCACAATCGCGAATACCTTCGCGACTCACATTTTCGACCGTCGGAATCTTTTGGTGGGTCTGGCGGTGGTCCGGGCGGTCCGGTTTCGGCCGTCAAGGTGCTGGTCATCCTCAACGTTGCCGTATTTCTGGCGACGTGGCTGGTTCCCTATCTCGGCAGCCAACTCGAATTGCCCGCGACGTTTTACGTGGCTCGCCGGGGCGCGGTGATTTATTCACCCGAATCGCGAGAAAGTCTCTCGGGCGTCGACGTGTCCGTGGGGGCGTATGTCGTCCCCGCGCAAAGTGACGGGGGCAAGTTGCCTTGGAACAAAGACGAGTTTCCCGGCGCGTCTGAACGATTTGAAGAGTTGCGGCGCGATGACCTGAACAATTGGGTGTCGGCCGAGGCTGTCGTGGTCGATGGAGGCGGGCGGTTCCTGGTGACCGGAATGATCCGCCAGACGGACATCGGTACGATCTGGTGGCAATTCCCCTGGCGTCTGATCACCTATGGTTTTTGCCACGATCGGAGCTCCCTTTTCCACCTCGCGTTCAACATGATCTGCCTGTGGATGTTCGGTCGATTGATCGAGGGGATCTATGGACGCCGTGAGTTTCTTTGGGTGTACCTGTTGGGGGTGTTTCTCAGCGGAGTGTGCCACTTGGTCTGGCAATTGGCATCGGGAGGGGATGCGACGCCGATGGTGGGGGCATCCGGTGGCGTGATGGCGGTTATGGTCCTGTCGGCGATTCATTTTCCCAGGATCAAGGTTCTGTTGTTCCTGATCATTCCCGTGGAACTGGGGAAATTGGTCGTGGGCCTGGTGCTCCTGGATGTGTTGAGAGCAACGGGCGTCTTTGGAGGTGACACGCACATCGCGTACATGGCACATCTGGGCGGGGCCGCCTTCGGGTACGTTTATTTCCGCAGCGGCATCCGGCTCTCGTCCGGCTGGGAAGGGCGTTTGGGGAAGCTCCGCCTCTGGCGACGGCGGGTGGTTCGGCCGTCGATCCGCGTGTATCAGCCTCCGGTCGACGGATTCGACGACCAGGTGGACGCGGTTCTCGAGAAGATCAGCCGTCAAGGGGAAGCGAGCCTGACGGATGGCGAACGTGACCTCTTGATGGAGGCCAGCCGCCGCAAACGCCAGCAAACATGATCGGCTGCGGTCACTTTTTCTGTTTGGGCCGCTTGTCAGTCGACTGAGCCAGGATCCACTCGTAGAGCTTGGGGTTGTCGTAGGTTGCGTCCCAGCAATTGTGACCGAGCTGCGGAAAGAGCGTGAACCGGATCGGGGCACCGCGATCCCTGAGGTGTGCGACAGTTTTCTGCAGCTCTTCGACCAGGCTGGCTCGGTCCTTGCCCCCGACAGTCGCCCATGTCGGCAACTGCAGAAATTGCTTGGAATCGATCTTGGCGGTGCCGCAGATCGGTACGATGGCCGCAAATCGGCCGGGTGCGGCGTTGGCCACTGCCCACGTTCCCGCTCCCCCCATGCTCAGGCCTGTCACCGAGGTGCGTTTCCGGTCGACGTTGTAGGTGGCCTGGAGGTAGTTGATCAGTTCGAGCAAGGCGGCCGCGCTGAAGCGTTCTCCACGACGAACCTGGGGCGAGACGGTGACGAAGGGGAAGTCGGGCCGCTTGGTGACGAGCTTGGGAGGCCCGTGTTTTTTGACCAGTTCGAGGTCGTCTCCCCGTTCGCCTGACCCGTGGAGAAACAGCAACAACGGGGAGGGGCGTCCACTGGCCTTGTAGGTCCTGGGAAGAAAAATCAGGTACCGGCGCGAGTGAGACGGGGTCTTTTGACTCTGGAACTTCTGTCCGACCTGTTTTCCGGGAGTTGGGACCTCAGCGGCATCGGACGAGTTCACCAGCGAAAGCCAAGCGATGAACAATCCCAGTCCCGCCGTGATATGAGCCAGGTGCTCTCGCCGTGTTCCCATGCCGTGTCTCCGTTTGAAATCCCCGGTGTTGCCTTCATTCAACGACGACCCACTCCGGAATGCAACGTCTCGGAGGTGTCGACGTGGTGGCGGCTTGCGGGAATGCTGGGATAGACTGAAACCGTCAACTCTCGCTTCACCGTCGCCACGAAAAATGTCCGATTCGAACATCAATGCATCGGATCTCATCGGCCTGCTTGATCGGGCTCGGGATGGAGATGAACAAGCTCGAGACGAGTTGTTCGACCGGTGCCGAAATTACGTCGCGCTTCTGGCTCGAGTGCACATCGAGAGTTGGTTGCAGGCCAAAGTCGATCCGTCGGATCTTGTTCAACAGACGTTGCTGGAAGCCTACCGGGGCCTGGATGGGTTTCAGGGCCAGACCGAGGGCGAGTGGCTGGCGTGGATCAAACAAATCCTCAAGCACAACGCCACCGACTACATTCGTTCCTACAAGGGGACCGCCAAGCGGCGGATCCAGCGAGAGGTGCCGATGGAGGCTCCTCGGCATGGTTCGAGCCTGTTCCGCATCGATCCATCTGACCCGGGAGACACGCCCAGCCAGTTGGTCATGCAACACGAGAACGAAATCCAGTTGGCCGAGGCGGTCAGTCGGCTTGCCGAAGATCACCAGCAGGTGATCCTGCTGCGGAATGTTCAGCGACTGAGTTTCAACGAGGTGGCCGAGCGGATGGGACGGTCCCGTCCAGCTGTCCAGATGCTCTGGCTGCGAGCACTGAAAAAACTGAAAGATCTGCTTCACGATGTCGAGGGATCCTGAGGGGAGTGGTCCGGAGTTGCCCGACGAGTTGTCACTCGACCCGGTTGACAGCAACCTGGTCGACGCGCTGGACCAGATGGTTGATGCGTTGCAGGCCGAAGACGCCCAGGCCCGTACCGTGTTGTTGACGGCTCGGCCCGAGCTGGCAGAGTACACCGAGTGCCTGATTCGCCTGGATGCGCTGCTACCGGCGTCGGCGGTGGCCGGGGCCAGTCACTCGGATCCTCTGCACGTGGGGCCGACCGGTTCCTCTCGGGATGACGGCGATCGGGCTGGAACACGATTCGGTCGCTACGAGTTGCTCGAACGGATCGGCCACGGTGCCATGGGGGTCGTTTACCTGGCTCGCCAGACAGATCTGGATCGCACCGTGGCCCTGAAATTGATCACCCCGGGGCGCGTGGGCGCTGAAGCAGATGTGGAGAGATTTTACAGCGAGGCTCGGGCGGCGGCTCGGCTCAGGCATCCAGGCATCGTGGGAGTGCTGGAGGTCGGAGACGTGGACGGCCAGCATTTCATCGCCATGGACTACGTCTCCGGGGGCAATCTCTCCGAATTCGTCAGAAACGAAACACCTGGCAGCGAAGGGAAGAGCTCCCACGCCGACGATTCGGTGTTGTTGCTGACTTCTCCAACGGGCCTGTGGCGGAAGTCCAGTTCGGGGACAACTGTCGAACCAGATACCGCAGCCGGCTGGCTGGTGGATATTTCGAGGGCTGTGGATTATTTGCACAATCACGACGTCATTCACCGCGACCTCAAGCTGGGCAACATTCTTCTGGACGAGGATCAACGCCCCTTGGTGACCGACTTTGGATTGGCATTGGTCTACGGGGACGAGGCGACCAAGACACGTGCTGGCGCCATCGTGGGGACGCCAGCCTACATGGCTCCGGAACAGGCGACCGGAGATGTGGAGGCGATCTCTCCAAGGAGCGATATTTTCAGTCTCGGAGTCATGCTCTATGAATTGTTGACCGGCCGTCCGCCGTTCCTGGTCGACAATCCTCTCGATACCCTGGTCCGCGTGATCGAAGCCGATCCTGAACCCCCCACGGCCATTCAGCCATGGTTGTCACACGAACTGGAACACATTTGCCTGAAGTGTCTCGAGAAGGACCCCGGCAACCGCTATTCCTCGGCAAGAGAACTGGCCGACGATCTCGAGCGGTACCTGAGGCGGGAGAATGTTCAGGCCCGACCGGCCGGAGTGGTTCACCGAGTGCGAAGATGGGGACGTCGGCAGCCGGTGTTGATGGCTCACACGGTGGCCCTGGGGCTGGTGGCTCTCATCAACCAGCTGGGGTTTCTCTTTGGTGGTGATGCCGAGCATCCGGAGGTGCACCAGCGGGTGATGGCGGTTCTGGCGGTGTGGCTGGTTGTCTCGATGGCCTGCCAGGGCTTGATGAAACGGCTACGGTGGCAGGCGGTGTCCCGGTTTTTCTGGTGCGCCGCCGATGCGGCACTTTTGACGTGCGTGCTGGCGCAAAGTTCGGCTCCACCGGGTCCGCTGCTGGTCGGGTATGCCCTGCTGATTGCGGCCTCGGGTTTGTTTTTCCGGGTCCGGCTGGTGTGGTTCATGACCCTGTCCTGTGTTCTCGGTTACGCCGCGCTGTTGGGGGTGCGACGACGATTGCACGCTGTCGGCGTGGACGAGGATCTGCCTTGGCAATACCCGGTCCTTTTTGCGGTGGTTCTGGCTGTGCTGGGGATGGTGATTGCCTACCAGGTCTTCCGTGTCCGAGTTCTGAGTCGGTACTACCGCCGAGGAGAATGAGGCGACGGAATCTCGCGGAGAACTGGTCTTGTTGAGCGTCTTGTCTGGCCGGTATTATTCCTCGCCAAGTGTCGAGTCTCGATCCGTTATTTTTGCTTTCAGTCGGCCCACATGTTTCCTGATCGCGTCGCCAGGCGACTGGATGAGACCGAGGTCCAGAGGATCGCGGTCATCAAGCCCACCGCCTTCGGCGACGTGGTCCAGTCGTTGCCGATTCTCGGGGCGCTGGCGGAACGATTTCCCGCGGCACGAGTGTCGTGGGTGATCAGTGAGCCCCTGTCCGAACTGGTGTCCGGTCATCCTCTTCTTGATGAATGGATCACCTACCGCCGGAGGGGGGGCTGGAGGCAATGGCGGAAGTTGCTGGCCACCCTGCGAAGCCGACGCTTCGATCTGGTCTTCGACTTGCAAGGTCTGCTGCGGACCGCAGTGATGACGCGTGCCACGGCAGCGCCATTGCGAATTGGACTGGAGACTGCGCGTGAAGGCTCGGGATTGGCCTGCCATGGATTGCTCGAGGATACCGGTCGACAGGTGCCAGCCCATCGCCGTTACTGGCGGGTTGCCGAGTTTCTGGGAGTGGGAGACCTGGCACCACGGGCCGGTCTGGAGAATTCCCGCTCCGAACACGCCTGGGCTGACGCGCTGATCCGTCAACTCGGAGGACGGGTGGTGGCGATCCATCCTGGTGCCCGCTGGGAGACGAAGCGGTGGCCGATCGAACACTTTGCGGCCGTTGGTGTACACGCGATCCGCGAACATGACGCATCGTTGCTTTTGGTGGGGTCACCTGACGAACGGATGGCGGCCGCCAGGCTGAAGGAACTGGTTCTCCGGCAGGCGACTGGTGGACGTGTCGAGAACCTGGCGGGACAGACCGGATTGAAGAAACTCGCGGCGGTGCTGGCCGCGGTCGACGTCGTGGTGACAAACGACAGCGGGCCAATGCACCTGGCCGCCGCGATGGAAACTCCCGTGATCGGTGTTTTTACTTGCACCACGGCCCGCCGGTCCGGGCCACCCGGAGGCCGGCACGTTCTGATCGAGACTTCTGTCACCTGCGGTGGCAGTTACCACAAGCGGTGTCCCCATCGCGGAGACCGTCACCTGGCCTGCCTGCAGGATGTGTCAGCTGCCGAAGCCTGCGAGGGGCTGGATCGGTTGCTTGGCGTCGTTCCCGCGATCGTACGGCCGAAAGTGGCTTAGGACGTGTCTGTCAACTCAGCAATCTGATCGCGCTCCCTGCGGTTGCGAGGTCAGGCCAGACGCCGCATTGGCTTCCGGCCAGCAACGCCGTGCCGAACGCCGCCTCCTGGTCGTGTGCGGCCAGCACCACCGGCAACCCGAATCGCCGTTCGATGCTCTCCACCAGCAACGGGTTCTGCCGGATTCCGTTCCCGGACCCGACGATTCGCACACAGTCGGCCGGACGTGCGTGTCCGGCATTCTCGTAGAACCATGCGAATCCCTCAGCGATGCCGTTGAGCACTGCGCGGGCGACATGTCCGGGTGTGAAATTCTCGAAGGTGATTCCTTCTAGCCGGCCCCGTGCCGTTGGTTGACGCCGCGTTCCGCGAAACAACGGTTCGCAGACCAGGCCATCGGCGTCGGGCGGCACGGAAGCGGCCGAGTCGGCAAGCTGCGAATAAATGGCGTCGGCCGATGTTGGTGTTCCGAAGGTGTCCAGCCAGCCGGAAACCGCCTGGTTCACCCACGCGTAGGCGTCGCCGCCGGCCAGGCCGGCTCCGACCAGCATGAAGCGATCTTGAGGCAGGTAACGGGTGTCCATTGATGACACGTGGCAGAATTCCGGGACGGGCCAGTTGATCTGGCCGCCGGTCCCAACGTTGATCTGGAGTGCCGGTTCGCCAACCGGGAGGCTGCCCAGCACGGCCGCCTGGTTGTCGCCAATTGCTCCACAGATCGGCAGCCCGGCGGGCAGGCCGGTCTCTGCTGCCCATTCGGGAACCAGTGTGCCGATCACAGAACCGCTCTCGACCACCTCGGGCATCCACTCTTGGGGAATGCGGCCGTTGTCCAGCAGCGACTCACTCCAGCAGTCTTCCATCAGGTTGAAGACGCCCGAGGCCGCTGCGTTGCTGCGGTCGGTCACGATCACCGTGTCCGTCAACTCGGCTGCCACCCAGTCGGCAAGGAATGTGGCGGACGTTGCGTCCTGGGGGATTGAGTCACTCCCGATGAGCGTTGCCAGGGTGACCGCCAGGTAACCGGGGGCCGGTTTGCAGCCGGTCTTTGCCAGGTCCACGTCTTTGCAGGCGGCCAGGTACGTCTCCAGCCAACTCGGGGCGGGGTCACCGTTTGAGTCCGTCCCGGCCGATTCGTTGGCGCGGCGATCCTGCCACGTGATCAAGGGGGTCAGCGGGTAACGTGCGGAGTCGGTCAGAAGCACGCCGTGCATCTGGCCGGTCAATCCCAGTCCTGCCGGGGTTCCAGGCAGGTCGCGTGCCAGTTCGGAGAGCACCTCAACCACGATGTTGCGAATGGTCTGCGGGTCCTGTTCGGCATGACCGGCAGGCAGGTCCGGCAGAGTGGCGGTGTTCGGCCGCTGGACGCGTGTGACGACCCGGCCGTCGGGATCGACGGCAATGGCTGCGATCGAAGTGGTTCCAAGATCCAGGGCGAGCGAGAGCAACATGGATGAGCTGGAGATGGGGGGTGTGTTGTTCGTCCGGCGGCTGGTGCGTAGAGTGACTATATCACGTCGAAACGGGAGCCCCATCAATGCGTCTGTCTGCGAGTCTTGAATTGTGTGTTTGCGTGCTGGTCGCCGGAGTCCTGGCGGGCGAGGTCGGGGCGGCCGACTCCCCGGCGTTCCGTGGAGTCCGCGGCGACGGCCATTCCGACGAGCAGGTGCCGGTCAAGTGGAGCGCTGAGCAGAACGTCAAGTGGCGAATTGCGTTGCCATTCCCCGGTCACAGCACTCCGGTCATTTCACGTGGACGGGTGTTCTTGACCTGTGCCAGCGTGAATGGAAAGCAGCGTGGCCTTTACTGTTTCGACCGCCAGACGGGCAAGGAGACCTGGAAGCGGATCGTGTCGTTTGGCAAAGTTGAGCCGACGCACAAGACCAACCCCTACGGTGCGTCGTCCCCGGTCACTGATGGCAAGCGGGTGGTTGTGTGGCACGGTTCCGCGGGCCTGTTCTGTTACGACCACGCTGGCAAGTTGTTGTGGAAGCACGATCCCGGCGATGTGTTGCACATCTGGGGGTACGCGTCGTCTCCGGTGATCTACAACGATCGGGTGTTCTTGCATCACGGGCCGGGGGTGGAGTCGTTCATGATCTCCCTGGAGCTGTCCACCGGGAAGGTCCTGTGGAAGACCAAGGAGGCTGGTGGAGCCAACGATCGGAATCCGCGGATGGTGGCATCATTCAGCACACCGGTGATTGCCAGCGTGGGAGGTGTCGATCAGTTGATTTGCAGCATGCCGACCAGGGTGGCCGGATTTGATCCGGGGACGGGCGAGGTGTTGTGGAGTATTGCCGGTCTCCCGTCACCACGAGGTGACCTGGTGTACACGTCTCCGTTGATTGCCGGAAACGTCGGGGTTGCGATGGGGGGATACCAGGGGCCGCGGATGGGCTTCCGGCTCGGTGGAAGTGGCGACGTGACCAAGACACATCGCTTGTGGCGGGTTGAAGAAAAACAACCCCAGAGGATCGGATCGGGTGTGGTCGTGGGAGATCACGTCTACATCGCCAATGCCGGACCGGGAACCATCGAGTGCATTTCGGTGAAGACGGGCAAGGTGGCGTGGAAGGATCGCCTGCCGTCAGGAAATGCCTGGGGGTCAACGGTGCGAGCCGGTGACCACCTGTACGTGACCGACCAAGGGGCGACCACACACGTGTTCCGCCCGTCACCGAAGAAGTTCGAACTGGTCGCCAGCAACGGCCTGGGACCGGGCGAGAAAAGCAATTCGACTCCGGCCTTCTCTGATGGTGAGATCTTTCTGAGAACGCACAGCAGCCTGTTCTGTATTGCCGGCCCCAAGTGATCATCGTCGTATGACGGTCGCCGGGACTCACTCGCTGCGAAAGGTCGAGTGGCAGCCGGCACAGGCTTTGGCGACCTGGAGATACAGTGGCTTGATCTTCGTCTTGTCGCCGGCCCGGAACGCCCTGGCGGTGGCGGCGGCATTCGTCTGGAATTCCGAGCTGAATTTCCGCCATGCGGCCAGCTGAGTCTTTTGTTTGACGTCGTGAGTGTCGGAGAGGATGACCAGGCCCAGCAGTCCCATTGTCGC
>MDTE01045163.1_pt1 | contig 15368 bp, 12 predicted proteins | sample 811231 | NCBI WGS metagenome assembly MDTE01 (sample SAMN05326651, study PRJNA326480) | marine metagenome | isolation source: seawater | place: Indian Ocean: Red Sea | collected 2010 | reverse complement strand
TAATGAATTGTGTCAAGTATACTCTTTTAAACAAGTGCATCAGATGATCACTACTATATCTGCAACAATAAGCCAGGATATTGGAGTTGCCGATATTATATCTACAACATTTCCAATGGGATCCATGACGGGAGCTCCTAAAAAAAGGGCTATGGAGTTAATAGAAAAATATGAGGTTAAAATGAGAGGAATATTTTCCGGATCAATTGGTTATATTTCTCCTATTGAAGATTTTGATTTTAACGTTGTAATTCGCAGCCTGATATACAATAAAAAAAATAAATATTTATCTGTATCTTCTGGAGGAGCTATAACATCAAAGTCTGATCCCGAAGAGGAATATGAAGAGTGTCTAGTAAAAATACAGTCCATTATTAACTCTTTAAAAGATAATAATTGTTGAGAAAGTTATTTATACATCACATTAGGAGTAATAATCTTTTTTTAAAAAAAGACAAATTACTTTTAGCTGTAAGCGGAGGAGTAGATAGTGTAGTTCTATGTCATCTACTTGCTGTTGAGGGTTATGAATTTGAGATTGCACATTGCAATTTTAAGCTTAGAGATTTAGATTCAGATAAAGACGAGGTTTTTGTTAAAAATTTAGCAAAAAAATATAACGTTTCATTTCACGCTAAAAAATTTAGCACTAAAATGTCCGCAAAGAAGAATAAAACCTCAATTCAAATGGAAGCAAGAGATTTAAGGTATAAGTGGCTAAGAAAGATTATGAAGCAAATTAATGCTAAATATATCCTTACCGCTCATCATAAAAATGATTCAGTAGAAACGTTTTTAATTAATATTATCAGAGGGACAGGGGTAAGAGGTCTTTTAGGAATTCAAAATAACGAATTTCTGATTAGACCTTTGTTGTTTGCAACAAAAGAAGAACTTATCTCTTATAGTGTTAAAGAAAAACTGAGATTTAGAATTGACAGTAGTAATTTTTCAAATAAATATGTCCGAAATCAATTAAGAAATTTGATTATTCCAAAGATAGAAGAGATTAATCCAAATTTTCAAGAAACCGTTTTAAAAGAACAAAAAATATTTAGTTTTATATATAAGTTCTATCTAGAACAAATAGATATTCTAAAAAAGAATATACTTACAAAAAAAAATAAAGATGTTTTGATTAATCTTAAGATAATCAGATCCTTAAATTCTCCAGAGCCTATTGTTTATGAGATTCTTAAATGTTATGGTTTTAGATCAGCTATTGATATAACCAATGCTTTTTTTGGAAGAAGTGGTAGTCAATTTTTCTCACCAACACACCGACTACTTATCGATAGAGATTCCGCAATAATTACTCCATTATCCACTAATGGAAATCATAAATTATACTTTATAGATAAAAACGAAATTAATCCTAATCTTCCAATCATTATTAGCTTTAGTGCTTCTAATAAAATAAAATTTAATAAAGAGAATCAAAATATAGCCTCATTAGATTTCGATAAATTAACATTCCCTTTAACACTTAGGAAATGGAGATCAGGAGATAGATTTATTCCTCTTGGAATGAAAAATTTTAAAAAACTTAGCGATTTCTTTATTGATTTAAAGATACCTAGAAATGAAAAAGAATCAATTTGGTTGCTTTGCTCACAAAAAGATATTGTTTGGATTGTTGGTTATCGGATTGATGATAGATTTAAGATAAAAAGCAATACTAAAAAAATGTATATTGCAACTTACTTTAATAGTTAAATGAGAGAAATAGTAATGAAGGAAAGAATATTATTTGCAGAAAAACAGTACTTTGGCCTTAACAAGATGTCATTAATTAGCAGATTAGCATTGGCTCTTGCTTGTTTTTTTGTATACTATTGGAAAAATAATAATCAAGAGGTAGGAGAAGTGTATTTCTTTTTAGGTATAGGAATAATTGTTATTTCTTCAATACTTATCTTTATCTTGCATTTTGAAACAACATTAAAAAATGATTGCCTTATCCTTGATGGATTATGGACATCTAGAAAAGTAAAGATAAACCTTAGAAGTATAGTTAGAGCGGAAAAAGTCAGATACAGTGAATATATCTTTAATCGATCTGTTTATAATCTTCACTCGAAAGGAGTGATACGTTTTTATACTGGAGGATATGATGCAATTAAGTTAACTGATAAAGATGGGTTGATATATATGATTGGTACTCAAAAAATAGAAGAGCTAACTAGAATAATTAAAAATATTATAAAAAATTCATGAAAAAAACGTTAACAACTTTATTTATATTTTTCAGTATATTTTCATTTTCTCAAAATAACCCTGTTACCTGGGATTACGCTATTAATAAACTATCTGAATCAGAAGCTGAGTTGCAATTTCGAGTTAAGCTGGAAGAAGATTTCCATATATATTCTTTAAATGAAGTTGAAAATGGCCCTATTCCAACCGCATTTTTATTTTTAGATGAAAATGTAGAAAAGATTGGGAGCATGATTGTTGAAGGAGAATTAGTGGAAAAGCCTGACCCTATGTTTGGAGATAATATAATAGGTCATTATTCTGGAGCGACTACTTTTAAACAAAAGATTAGAAGTAATGAATTAAATAAAGTGAATGTCGAAGTAAGTTATCAGGCTTGTAATTCAGAAATGTGTCTTTTTCCAGAGTATTTAGAAATTGTATTTGATTTAAAAAATAACAAAGTATTTAATGCTCTGGATGAAGTAGATACAGAAATTAATAGCCAATCAAGCATTATTCCGGAATTGCCGAATCTCGATATAGATAATCCTTTAATGCAATGTAAAGAGGCAGATATTATAGATGGATCTACAAAAGGAAGTAATAAGGTTTCTTTGTCCATACTGATATATTTTTTGTTAGGAGGAATTATAGGAGGTCTTGTATCTATTTTTACTCCATGTGTTTTTCCTATGATACCATTAACAGTTAGTTTTTTTACAAAGAAAAATGAAGGCAAAACTGGTATTGCGAACGCTGTTATGTATGGAGTGTTTATATTACTTATATATTCTAGTTTAAGCATTCCCTTTCATTTCAATAGCGACCCTGCTCTTTTAAATTCTTTATCTACTAATTGGATTCTTAATCTAGTCTTTTTCTTAGTTTTTATCTTTTTTGCTTTTTCTTTATTTGGATTCTATGAGCTAAAGCTTCCAAGTAAATGGGCTAGTAAATCCGATGACGCATCTAATAAGGCAGGTATATTAGGAATATTTTTTATGGCTTTAACCTTGGCTATTGTTTCTTTTTCTTGTACTGGACCAATATTAGGTTATGTTCTAGCAACCTCTTTAACTGCTGGAGCATGGCCAATTACTATGGCTTTAATAGGATTTGGTTTCGCATTAGGATTTCCTTTTGCTCTTTGCGCTTTGTTTCCAAGTTTCTTGGATAAGCTTCCCAAATCTGGAGAATGGCTAAATTATGTTAAAGTTTCTTTTGGATTTTTAGAACTAGCAATTGCATTTAAATTTCTTTCAACTGCAGACCTTGTGCAGCATTGGGGTATTCTACCGATCGAATTATTTTTATTTATCTGGATATTAGTTAGCTTGGGTTTTGTGCTTTGGATTTTAGGAATTTTAAAATTTCCACATGACAGTCCAGAGAAGTTCAGTATTAGAAAAATTACTGTATTAAGATTTTTATTCTCTATTGGATTGCTCGTTTGGACTTTTTATCTTATCAGCGGGTTTAGATATAATGAAAAAACTAATTCGTTCCAATCGTTAAATTTACTTAGCGGATTAGCTCCTCCAGCTGGCTATAGTTGGATATACCCTTCAGATTGCCCAAACAATCTTAAGTGCTATCATGATTTTGAATCTGCAAAAAAAATTGCAATAGCCGAGAACAAACCAATGCTTGTTGATTTTACTGGTTACGGCTGTGTAAATTGTAGGAAAATGGAAGAACATGTTTGGAGTCAGGAGGATATTTGGAATATTATCAATGATAACTATATTTTAGTCTCATTATATGTTGACGATCGAAAAGAATTACCTAAATCAGAGCAAGGAATTATTGAGCTAGAATATGATGATGGGTCAATAAACAAAAAGAGGATTAAAACAATTGGAGATAAATGGTCAGCATTTGAAATATTACAGTTTAAACAGATTGCCCAACCGTATTATTGCTTGTTAAGTCCTGATGGATTTTTACTTGTAAACCCAATTGGCTATACACCAGATAAGGGTAAATACAAGAGTTGGCTTGAATGTGGATTAACTTCATTTAAAGATAATTTTTTATCTAAACAAGAGACTTTAATTTTAACAACAAACGATTAATATATATAATTATGAAAAATATCATTAATTCTAAATCAGAAAAATTTCTACAAGAATATTTAAATAACCCATCTCCAACCGGATTTGAAAGCAAAGGACAGAAAATATGGCTCGATTACATTAAACCGTATATCGATGATTATTTAGTTGATACTTACGGAACTGTTGTTGGAGTAATCAATCCTAATGCTGATTATAAAGTGGTTATTGAAGCTCATGCAGATGAAATTTCTTGGTTTGTGCACTATATAACAAACGACGGATTTATTTATTTAAAAAGAAATGGAGGTAGCGATCATCAAATTGCCCCATCTAAAAGAGTTAATATTCATACTAAGAAAGGTCTTGTAAAGGCGGTATTTGGATGGCCTGCTATACATACTCGTACTGCTGCTACTGAGAAACCCCCTAAACTAGATAATATATTTCTGGATTGTGGATGCGGTAGTAAAAGAGAAGTCGAGAAATTAGGAGTGCATGTTGGATGCGTGGTAACATACGAAGATGAATTTATGGTACTTAATAAAAATTATTATGTGGGACGTGCTCTGGATAATAGGATGGGAGGATTTATGATAGCAGAAGTAGCACGATTACTTAAAAAGAACAAGGTAAAGTTACCCTTTGGATTATATATAACAAACTCAGTACAAGAAGAGGTTGGATTAAGAGGCGCTCAGATGATTACTGAAACAATCAAGCCTAATGTAGCTATTGTAACAGATGTGTGTCATGATACGGGAACTCCTATGATTGATAAGAAAAAACAAGGAGACACCGCTTGTGGTAAAGGCCCTACTTTGTTTTATGGACCTGCTGTACAAAATAATTTATTAGACCTACTGATTACAACTGCTGAAAAAAAGAAGATCCCATTTCAAAGAGGGGCAGCGTCAAGAGCAACAGGAACAGATACAGACGCTTTTGCATATTCTATAGGAGGAGTTGCTTCTGCGCTAATTTCTTTACCTCTTAGATATATGCACACAACAGTTGAGGCTGTACATAAAAATGATGTAGAGAATGTTATCCGATTGATTTATGAATCCCTACAAGGAATCAAAAATAATCACGATTTTAGATACTTGAGATAGATTTAATTTCTTGATATCTAAAACAATTTTTTGCATGATTATTGACTAAGCCTATAGATTCGATAAATGAATAAATAATCGTTGGACCAATAAATTTCAACCCTCTCTTTTTCATATCTAGACTTATTTTTTTAGCTAGTTTTCTTGCTGGTCTAGGATTATAGTGGATTGGAGTGTAGTTTACAAACCCCCAAATATAATTACTAAAACTACCAAACTCTTTTTGTATTTTTATATAACACATAGCATTCTCTTTCGCAGCCTTTATCTTTAATTTATTTCTTACAATGCCAGAATCATTTTCCAATTCTTTAATTTTATTTTTAGAGTATTTTGCAATCTTTTTATAATCAAACCCATCAAAAGATTTTCTAAAATTATCTCGTTTTTTTAGAATAATAATCCAGCTAAGTCCTGCTTGAAAAGATTCTAATAATAAGCATTCAAAAATATTTTTATCATTATAAATAGGAACCCCCCATTCACAATCATGATATTTAATATATAAAGAACTACCAGTAACCCAAGAGCATCTTTTTATTTTCCGCAACATTTTTTATACTTCTTTCCACTACCACAAGGACATGGATCATTTCGACCTATTTTTTCTCCAACACGAACAGGTTGCGCTTTTTCAATGGGTTTTTGTTGGTTCGAATTAACACCTCTTTGTTGCGATATTCCCATTTCTGGCCTACTTGTTTGTAGGTTACTGTTTCTTGTATGCTTATCTTCTTGTATGTTTGATTGTTGTGGTAGACCAGATTTTAAAAGAAAGGAAATAATCTCTTTATTTACTTTATCTAACATGACTTTGAATAAATCAAAAGACTTTAACTTATACATTAAAAGGGGGTCTTTTTGAGCATAAGCTTGGTTTTGGACTGATTGTTTTAAATCATCCATCTCTCTAAGATGCTCTTTCCATATATCATCAATTATAGCAAGAACAACACTTTTTTCAATTGATTGGCTTATATTTTTTCCCTCTTTTTCGTAAGCTTCTTTTAGATTAGTCACTACTTGTAGCGTCTTAATTCCATCAGTGAATGGAATAACAATATTCTCATATTTTGCAGATTCATTTTCATAAACTTGCTTGATTACAGGAAAGGCTTGATCGGCTATATTTTTTGATTTTTCAATATAGTTTTCATATGTTTTTTCAAATATTCTTTCAATTAAATCAGACCTTTCAACTGTAGTAAATTCACTTTCTGTAATAGAAGGGTCAATTGCCAGTATTCGTAATGAATTTAATTTAAATTCTTCATAATCTTCTATATCATAAGATTGATCAAATATACTTTCACATGTATCGTATATCATATTAGAAATATCGAGAGACAATCTTTCTCCTAATAAGGCATGTCTTCTTTTTTTATACATAACCTCTCTTTGCTGGTTCATTACATCATCGTATTCTAACAATCTTTTTCTTATCCCAAAATTATTTTCTTCTACCTTCTTTTGAGCATTAGATATTGATTTATTTACTAAAGAATGCTGAATAACCTCACCTTCTTCTAGACCCATTCTATCCATTAATTTAGCAATTCTGTCCGAACCAAACATACGCATTAGGTTATCTTCAAGAGAAACATAAAACTGAGAGGACCCAGGGTCTCCCTGTCTACCTGAACGACCTCTTAATTGCCTATCAACCCTTCTTGAATCATGTCTTTCTGTTCCAATAATTGCCAGACCTCCAAATTCTTTAACTTCTTTTGAGAGTTTAATATCTGTTCCTCTTCCTGCCATATTGGTTGCTATAGTCACTGCACTTTCTTGTCCTGCTTTTGCAACAATATCCGACTCCTTTTGATGTAATTTTGCATTTAGGACCTGATGCTTAATACTTCTTCTTGTTAGAATTTTACTTAAGAGTTCTGATATTTCTACAGAAGTTGTTCCAACTAATACTGGCCTGCCTTCTTTTGTTAAAGACACAATTTCATCAATGATAGCCGTATACTTCTCTCTATTTGTTTTATAAATCAAATCATTTCTATCATCTCTAGCTATTGGCCTGTTTGTTGGAATTACTATTACATCTAATTTATATATCTCCCAAAATTCTCCTGCTTCAGTTTCTGCAGTTCCCGTCATCCCTGATAGCTTATCATACATTCGGAAGTAATTTTGCAAAGTAACAGTTGCATAAGTTTGTGTTGCAGCTTCAATTTTAACATTCTCTTTTGCTTCGATTGCTTGATGTAAGCCACTTGAATACCTCCTTCCTTCCATAATCCGACCTGTTTGCTCATCTACTATTTTAACTTTATTATCTATAACTACATACTCAACATCTTTTTCAAAAAGTGCATAAGCTTTTAATAGCTGATTTACTGTATGAATTCGCTCACTTTTTATTGAGAAATCTATTCTAAGCGATTCCTTTTTTAGAGATTTTTCTTTTTCTGAAATATTTTCTCTTTCAATATTCGCCATTTCTTCACCAAAATCTGGCATTATAAAGAAATCTTTATCTTCAATAGATTTTGTCATCAGATTCAATCCTTTTTCAGTAAGCTCTATAGAATTTACTTTTTCATCAATAACAAAAAACAACTCTTCATCTACCTTATGCATCTCTTTGGATTGATCTTGCATATAGAAATTTTCAGTTTTTTGCAGTTGAGCTTTAACACCTTCTTCACTTAAGAACTTAATCAATGCTTTATTTTTTGGAAGCCCTCTAAAAGATCTAAGTAAATTGAAACCTCCCTCTTCTGTTTTCCCTTCCTTAATCAATCTCTTTGATTCTGCTAAAATTGAAGAAACATATTTTTTTTGAGCATTATATAGCTCACTCACTTTATTTTTAAATTCATTATACTCATGTTTATCACCTCTAGGAGTAGGTCCTGAAATTATAAGTGGAGTTCTCGCATCATCAATAAGAACAGAATCAACCTCATCTACAATTGCGTAATGTAATTTTCTTTGAACCAGATCATTTGCTCTTCTGGCCATATTATCCCTTAAATAATCAAAACCAAATTCATTGTTTGTCCCATATGTTATATCAGCCATATAAGCCAATCTTCTTTCTTCTGAGTTTGGCTGATGATTATCAATACAATCAACGCTTAGACCATGAAATTGAAATAAAGGACCCATCCATTCAGCATCTCTTTTAGCAAGATAATCATTTACAGTAACCAAATGAACTCCTAATCCGGTCAAAGCGTTTAAATATATTGGGAGCGTTGCTGCTAATGTTTTTCCTTCTCCAGTGTGCATTTCTGCAATTTTACCTTCGTGTAGAACAATTCCTCCGATTAATTGTACGTCATAATGAATCATATCCCAAACAACCTCATTACCCGCAGCTGTCCACCTATTTTTATAAATAGCCTTATCATCTTTTATTAATACAAAATCTTTTTCAACAGCTAATTTTTTATCAAATTCATTTGCAGAAACTATTAGCTCTTTCTTTTCTGAAAGTCTTCTAGAAGTTTCTTTGATAATAGCAAAGGCTTTTGGTAAGATATTGGACAGAGTATGTTCTATCTTTTCAATAATTTCTTTATGAATTTGATCAATTTCATTATAAATATCTTCTTTCCTACTTATAGATTTGTTGTTATTTTCTGCTTCTGATTTTAATCCTTTTATTTTTTCATTTTCTTCTTTAATAGATTCTGCGATTATTTTTTTCAGATTTTTCGTTTCCGTACGTAAATCATCATCAGTTACATTAGATAATAAAGAAAACTCTTCATGTATTGATTTAAGAATAGGATCCATCTTCTTAACATCTCTTTGAGATTTGTTTCCAAAAAATTTACCTATGATATTGAAAATTCCTGCCATAAAATAAGTCTATTAATAATATTAAGTATAAGCTCTTGCTTTTAATACTCTTCTTCATTAAAAAAGAAATCTTCTTTTGTAGGATAATCTGGCCATATATCTTCTATGGTTTCAAATTGCATTCCAGGCTCTTCTTCAACTAATTCCTGTAAATTCTCCACAACTTCCATAGGAGCTCCTGATCTGATGGCAAAATCAATTAATTCATCTTTTGTTGCTGGCCAAGGAGCGTCTTCTAGTTTTGATGCTAATTCTAATGTCCAATACATAATTTTCTCTTTTTGCAAAAATAATTTTTTTAATAAATTTTCAAAGAAATTATAAATCTTTTTGCCAAGAAGTTTCTTGACCCCCCTTTTCCTTAATAATAAATCTAGCCATGACAAATAAGTAGTCAGAAAGCCTATTTATGTACGGGATAATTAAACTATCCACCTCTTCTTTTTCAGATAATGCCACTAAATGCCTTTCTGCTCTACGACATACTGATCTCGCAATATGGCATAAGGATGCAATTGAATGGCCAGATGGTAAAATAAAATTTTTTAAGGCAGGTAAATCTTTTTCCATAACATCAATGCCATTTTCTAACATAGAGATATTTTGATTACTTATTTTTGGTATCGAAATCTTTTCTTTTTTTCCATCATAAGCAATTATACTGCCAATATTAAATAGATGATTCTGTACTTTAAACAAAATTATTTTATGATTTTTAGAAATATCCTGATCATATATGTTGCCTACAAAAGAGTTAAGCTCATCAATTGTTCCATAAGCATATATGCGAAGATTATTTTTACTAACAGTTTGACCTCCAAGTAATTGTGTTTTTCCTTTATCTCCTTTTTTTGTATATATCTTCATAATTATGTTTTTTTAATATCTGACTCTATAACACCATCTTTTAAACAAATTACTCTATTTGCGTAATTAGCAATTTCAGCTTCATGAGTAACTAAGATAATAGTATTTCCTTTTTTATGTATTGTTTCAAACAAATTCATAATGTCTTTTGATGTTTTACTGTCTAGGTTTCCAGTTGGTTCATCTGCTAAAATAATTGACGGATTGTTAACTATAGCTCTGGCTGCAGCAACTCTTTGTCTTTGTCCTCCGGAAAGTTCATTAGGTTTGTGATTTATTCTATTTAATAAACCAACATTTTCCAAAGCTTTTATAGCCAGTTTAGTTCTTTCTTCTTTTTTTATTCCACAGTAAATTAGCGGTAACGCAACATTCTCTAGAGCGCTTGATCTGGGAAGTAAATTGAATGTTTGAAAAATAAATCCAATTTCTTTATTTCTAACAACAGCAAGATCAGATTCATTCAATATACTAACATCAATTTCATTTAAACAATATTTTCCACTTGAAGGAGTGTCAAGGCAACCTAGTATATTCATTAAAGTTGATTTTCCAGAACCAGAAGTTCCCATTAAAGCCACATACTCATTTTTTTTAATCGTTAGAGATACTTTATCCAATGCATTAATAACAGTAGAGCCAACTTGGAATTTTCTTGAAATATTTTCTGTACTTATTACGGTTTTTTCCATTCTTCAAATTTAATATTAAAAGCGTAAAACAAAGTCTTCTTTACTAAGTTCCTTATTTAGAAAAACAATACCAAAAAAAAAGAGATCAATAGTAACAGTTACAGAAGTATTTTTTTTTATTTTATTCCATGCATTTGACATCCCTTTTGACCAGTAAATATCGTCAATAATAATTATGGTTTTATCGTGCGAATAATTCAATAATTTATCAAAATAAGATACTGTAGCTTGTTCTTGATGATTCCCGTCTATAAAGGCCATGTCAATTTTTTCTATTTTATCTATCTTCTCTGCTAATGTATTGTCAAAGTTTCCAACGATTATATCAATTTTATTTAATGCTAGAAGTTTAAAGTTTTCCTTTGCTTTTTTTGCAGTTTGACTACAGCCTTCAAAAGTATATATTTTTGCCTCCGGATTTCCTAGAGACAAGTAACATGAGCTAATACCAAGAGAGGTTCCTAGCTCAACAATTTTTTTAGGCTTGTAATTACTTGTTAATCTATATAGCAATTCTCCAAACTTTTTATTTTTTGATGAAGATCTAACCATATCACTTATTTTTCTTTTTTTTAGCAATCCAAGCTTAGAACCTGCACCATAATCAATAGCATCGATGTACTCATTAGATTTTTCTAGATTTTTTCTAAGCAAACCCACTTTCTTGCAGTTATTATTTATTTTATTTGAATTTAGTATACTTTCAATAAAATGATAAACAAAAGGAGAATGAACGCCATGTCTCGTTTTTCCATTTATTAGATACTGAAGGTATTTTATTATACGCCAAATCAGCATAAAATAAGTAATTGTGTAATATAGTTGTTCATGAGAGTTGTTTTCTGAGGGAAATCAAAAAACTACGAATATCTTCTAAGTGATTTACTATTTTTGTATTCTCTATTGTATCATCTTTATTATCTCTTAGTTTTTGCTTAGCACCATCTAGAGTGAATCCACGTTTTTTTACTAAATGATATATAATTTTAAGAGTCTCAATATCTTTTGGCCTAAACAATCTATTCCCTTTTTTGTTTTTCTTAGGCTTTAATGCACTGAATTCTTTTTCCCAAAATCGAATAAGAGATACATTTACATTAAACATTTTAGCAACTTCTCCTATTGAATAAAACAATTTTTGTTTTTTTTCCATTTAGTCTAAAGATTGATTTGATTGTGAGCATATTTCAAGCATTCTCTCATATTCTTCTGGATTCAGATCATTATAAAAAAAGTATTTTGGATCTATTTTCTTATCATTTTTATGAACTTCATAATGCAAATGTGGGGCAACCGAAGTTCCTGTACTGCCTACATAGCCTATTATTTCACCCCTTTTTACTTTTTGATATTTCTTAACAATATATTTTTGCATATGCGCGTACAATGTTTTGTAGCCATATCCATGATCAATAACCACATAGTTGCCATAACCTATCCTACTTTTTTTTACTTTTACTACTTTGCCATCTCCAGTTGCATAGATTGGAGTTCCTTTTGGAGCAGAAAAATCCATTCCCGCATGCATTCTTCTAGTTTTGTATATTGGATGTATTCTGTACCCATATCCACTAGCCATACGACGCAAGTCTTTATTCGAAACTGGCTGTATAGCAGGTATTGAAGCTAGCATAGATTTTTTATTCTTTGCCATTTTAACAATTTCATCAAACGATTTCGATTGAATATATAGCTGTTTACTTAACTGATCAATTTTTTTATTTGTTTCAATTAGAAGTTCTGAATTTCCAAAGCCTTTTAATTTTTCGTACCTATTAATTCCACCAAATCCTGCTTTTCTTATAGATATCGGTATAGGTTCAGCTTCAAAAATAACCCTATAAATATTATCATCTCTTTCCTGAACATCATTAAGAACCAAGTCTATTTGCCTCATTTTATTTTCTACATGTTTATAATTTTCAGTTAGATATTGGATTTCATTTTTTAACTTCTTTTCTTTTGGACTGTCAAAAAATTGAAAAAATATAAGAATCATTAGAAATCCACATAATGAACTTACAAGAAGAAAAAAAAGAGCCCTCTTTAGTTTGTCTACAAAAGAAAATTTAATTCGCTTATAACTAAGCGATTTATTATCATAATAGTATTTTGACTTAGACATCTTTAAATAATTCATGCAAATTTACTAATTTGCCGTTAGATAAAAAGCTAACCTATAATGATTTCAAGAAAATCATATAGATAGCAATTATAATTAAAAGATGAATTCAAAAGAGCTTAGACAATCTTTTCTTAATTTTTTCGAAGAAAAAGGTCATAAAATAATCCCTTCTGCACCTATAGTGGTCAAAAATGACCCTACATTAATGTTTACAAACGCAGGAATGAATCAATTTAAAAATGTTTTTTTAGGAAATTCACCCTCTAATTATACAAGAATAGCAAATTCTCAAAAATGTTTAAGAGTCTCTGGAAAACATAATGATTTAGAAGAAGTTGGTCTAGATACATATCATCACACTATGTTTGAGATGCTAGGAAGCTGGTCTTTTAATGATTATTTTAAACAAGATTCTATAGATTGGGCTTGGGAGTTTTTAACAAAAATTTGCAGATTAGATGAAGAAAGATTATATATTACAATTTTTCAAGGAGATAAAAAAGACAACATCTCAAAAGATAAAGAATCTTTAGAGGCATGGAGTAAGCATGTACCAAACGATCGTATTATATCTTTTGGAAAGCTTGATAATTTTTGGGAAATGGGAGATTCGGGTCCCTGCGGACCTTGTTCAGAAATTCATTACGACAATAGAACTAAAGAAGAAAGGAGCAGTTTAAGTGGACGAGATTTAGTCAATCAGAATCACCCAGAGGTAATTGAGATATGGAACCTTGTTTTTATTGAATATAGTAGAGATTCAAAAGGGAGCTTAAGTAAATTACCAGATAGCCATGTAGATACAGGAATGGGATTTGAGCGCTTATGTATGATCATGCAATCGTGCCAGTCTAATTACGATACTGATTTGTTTAAGCCTATATTGAATAAAATTTCAATTGATAGTAATACTAAGTACGGAGTTAATGAAAACAATGATATCGCAATGCGAGTTATTAGTGATCATCTTAGAGCTGTTTGTTTTTCTATTTTAGATGGGCAATTACCTTCAAATACGAAAGCTGGCTATGTAATTAGAAGAATTCTTAGAAGAGCTGTTAGGTACGGTTATACATACTTAAAATTCAAAAAACCCTTTCTATATAGATTAGTAGATACATTTACTGAAATTATGTCTGAACAGTTTTGCGAGCTATCATCACAAAGTAAGCTTATTAAAGAAGTAATAAAACAAGAAGAAGAATCTTTTTTTAAGACGCTAGAAGATGGATTGAGAAAAATTGATTTATTTTCTAGACAAAATCAGGCTCAGATTTCTGGGGCTCAGGTGTTCGAATTGTATGATACATTTGGATTTCCAGTTGATCTAACAAAATTAATTCTTAACGAAAAAGGATTAAGTTTTGATATGAAAGAATTTGAGAATTGTATGCAGAAACAGAAAAATCGATCAAAAGGAGCCACTAAACTAATTATGGACGATTGGATTACTGTACACTCTAAAAAAGAAGAATCATTTATAGGTTATAATAAAAACGAACAAGACATTTCTATTAATAGATATAGGAAAGTTAAATCTAAGGATAACGAGTTCTATCAACTAGTTTTTGACAAAACCCCATTCTATCCAGAAGGAGGTGGACAGGTAGGTGAGAAAGGCTGTATCGTTTCAGAAATAGAATCAATTGAAATATACGATACAAAAAAAGAAAATGATCTCATTTTACATTTTACTAAAAAACTGCCAAAAAACCTTTCATCTGATTTTATTGCAAAAGTAGATATTGATAAACGCAAATCTTCTTCTAGAAACCATAGCGCTACTCATCTTTTACATGAATCACTACGAGAAATTCTCGGAAATCATATTGAGCAAAAAGGATCATTAGTAGAAGAAGAGTATTTGCGTTTTGATTTTAATCATTTTAACAAAGTTAGTAGTGAAGATATCGATCAATTAGAGAATTTAGTTAATAAAAAAATACTCAATAACTTATCTTTAGAGGAATTTATAGATTTAGATATTAATGAAGCAAAGCAAATGGGGGCAATGATGCTATTTGGAGAAAAGTATAATGAAACTGTTAGAATGATACAATTTGGAACCTCTAAGGAGCTTTGCGGTGGAACTCACGTCCAGGCAACAGGAGAAATAGGTATATTTAAGATAATTAATGAAACTTCTATAGCATCTGGAATCAGAAGAATAGAAGCTTTAACTGGAAAGGAAGCTTTTAATTATTTAAAGAAAGAAAATAATCAGTTGGTTAAAATCAAGGAAATGCTTAAATCTCAAGACCCAATTAAAGGAATTGAGAAAATACTATTTCAAAATAAAGAGAATGAAAAAATAATTTTAGAGCTAAAAAACGAATCGTTTAACCAAATTGTAAACAAATTAAAAAGCAAGATCGAGCTTATAAATAATATCAATGTAATTGTAGAGCAAATAGATGTATCTAAAAAAGACATTAAATCTCTATCTATGCAGTTAAGAAAGTCACATAATAATCTAATAGCTATACTTATTAAC
>MDTE01052705.1_pt1 | contig 15369 bp, 10 predicted proteins | sample 811231 | NCBI WGS metagenome assembly MDTE01 (sample SAMN05326651, study PRJNA326480) | marine metagenome | isolation source: seawater | place: Indian Ocean: Red Sea | collected 2010 | reverse complement strand
AGTCGCTTGATGAGGAGTCCACCCATTCCCCGGCCCAAACCTCCTCACGCATCCGGACCTGTCTGGAACAGTGTATCGGAGATTCCCTTGCCGGGCAAGATTGCCTTCGAATATTTGCCCGGACTGGTCGTGATTGGAAAAGGGGGCGGCACCTCACTCATGCCAAAGCGACTCCCATGTCCGTGGGCTCGCACGGTCTGCGTCGGCGCCATCAATGCTTTGAGCGCCTCCAGTCGCTCTGAAGATTCCCGAAGGGTTTGAACAAATGTCCCTTCAGTTTGACGATGTTTCCATGGTTTCTTTCCGATTCCGATGGGAATTGAGACTCACTCTCACAAGGAGAACCTTTTTCCTCGTTTTCTACATTCACCCTTTCAAGCTCCGCCCCCTTCTCAAATCACAGCCAACCTCCCCTTTCCAGTCTTTGGGTACTTGAAGCCGATTCTCTCCCCGCCTAACCTCCCGTCGTGGATTGGTTAAGCGACAGGCAATGGTTCTCCGGCGCGGTCCTTCTCTATGGCGCAAGCATGTTTTACTCGGTTTTTCTTTGGCGACGGGGATTTCGCCAAGACAACCGGGTGAACTATTTTGTCCTCCTGACAGCATTCATCCCCCATTCGCTTGCCCTGGTCTCCCGAGGTTTTTCCTTGAATCAATGTCCGGTCACCAACTTGTTCGAGGCAACCGCATTCATCTTATGGACAATCACCGGAGCCTACCTCGTCTTCGGAATCTGGCCGAAAGTGCGATTCCTAGGCGCCTTTGCCTCTCCCCTCCTGTTTGCCGCGGGCATCTTTGCCCTCATGCCGGGGCTTGATCAGCAATCGGAGCGTCCTCAATTCATCAATGGGACCGTCAGCCTCCACGCCACGTTGATCCTTCTCTCTTACGGCACCTTCGGCCTCAGCGCGGTCGCCGGCACCATGTTCCTCTCGCAGGAACACGATTTGAAATTCAACAAACTGCGGGCGATCCTCTCATCGCTTCCCCCCATTGAGCGTCTGGACCGGTTGATCGCTCGCCTCCTCTTCACGGGAATCATTCTCCTGAGCTCAGGCCTTGCGATGGCCCCGCTCATTTATTCCAATTCGGGCAAGCCCTTCCAGATCGATGCCAAGATCATTTGGTCAATCGTGGTTTGGCTGGGCTACGCGGGACTCCTCGTCGCCCGGCTCCGATTCAACCTTCACGGACGTCGCCTGGCTCTCGGCTCGGTCCTGGCGTTCAGCTTTGTCCTCCTCACGTTCTGGGGAACCAATCTGATGTCCAGCCTCCACCAGTAGCTTGTCTTCCCTCGATTGTTCATGCCGATAGCCGTCATAGGATTAAGCCATCACTCCTCGCCCCTCAGCCTGCGAGAGCAGTTTGCTATTCCCGAACCGACTCTGACCGAGACCATGACGATGCTGCGTCAAGAGACCACGATTGAAGAGATTGTGATTCTCTCCACCTGCAATCGAGTCGAGATCTATGTGGCCCATGACGACCCCGACCAGGAGATCGTCGCAACACTCAAACAAAGCTTGATCGCCAATCGGAACGTCGAGGCAATCATTACCGACGAAATCTACAGTCATCTCGGGAGACAAGGCATCGCCCACCTCTTCCGGGTGGCCAGCGGACTTGATTCGATGATGCTGGGAGAGACTGAAATCCTGGGGCAATTGAAACAAGCCTATCAAATCGCATTACAAAGCCAACACACCGGTCGCCGCTTGAACAAAACGTTTCAAAAAGCGTTTCAAGTCGCCAAACAAATCCGGTCCGAGACCCAGATTCAGCGCGGAGCGACCTCCGTGGCCTCGGCCGCTGTGGATCTCGCCGAACGTATTTTCGATGGCCTTAAGAATCATCAAGTCATGGTGCTGGGTGCCGGCGATACCAGTGAAAAAACAGCTCGAGCACTCCTGTCGCGCGGAGCCAGTAGCGTGATCGTCTCCAATCGGTCCTACGATAAGGCGGTCGACCTCGCTTCGGAACTCGGAGGCAAAGCCATTCGATTCGAGGAGTGGGCGGTCGAGTTTCCCAAGATCGATATCGTCATCAGCAGCACCTCGGCCCCCCATTACCTCCTGGACCGAGGAACGCTTCAACCGCTCCTAGAGAACCGGTCTGCACGTCCCCTCCTGTTGATTGATATTGCCGTACCAAGGGACATTGAGCCCGGCGTGGGGTTCCTCGACAATGTTTACCTCTACAATGTCGACGATCTTCAAGCCATCGCCGACGATCACCTCAAGCAACGCCAAAAGGAAATCACGCGGTGTCAACAGATCATCGACCGAAGGGTCGAGGAAACAGAAGCATCCCTCAAGCCCCGGCCCCGCCCGGGGGAGACGAATCCGGCATTGGGCACGGAATCAAGTCCCTAGACGTCGATGACCTCGCCTTGACCAGGCGGCGCCGCCCCCTCGTTTCCCCGACTGGTTTGGCTCCCAAACCCATGGCGAAACGGCGTCGATCCCTTCCGGTTCAGCGCCTGATGATGCCTGAGCATTCGCCGCCACCGCCATCCAACAACGAGCCCCCCCACCAGAAGCACCGGCAGCACAAACAAGACGACAAAACTAAACGCGAAAACCGCAAGCACCCCGGTCGCCACCAAAGCCAGACCGGCGGCAACGTATTGGAATACCCCCGGTCGAGGACTCGGGCTGGAGGCCCCCTGATCAGAATTCGACGGCTGCCACGATGGGGCCTGACGATGCTCAATGACCTGCCACTCGATCATATGACCCCAGCATAGCGCTGCTGATCTCCAAATTCCAGCGGATTCCACCATTTCCTTACCATGGCTTCCGACGGTGGGGCCCCTTCCTCAATTCACCCGCTTACTCTGGCTCTCCCAGTATTGTTCCCGCAGCTTGAATTTCTGGAGCTTCCCCGTCGCAGTCCGTGGCAAGGCCTCAAGAAAGGCCACCGATGTGGGACACTTGAAATGAGCCAATCGCTCTCGACAAAAGGTGATCAGTTCCGCTTCGCTGGCCTCGCCCCCTTGTCTTCGAACCACCAAGGCCTTTGGCGTTTCCCCCCAGCGGGCATCAGGCACCCCGATGACGGCGCACTCGAGCACGGAAGGATGCTCGTAGAGCACCGCCTCCAATTCCGGGGAACTGATATTTTCGCCGCCCGAGATGATCACGTCCTTCTTACGGTCGACAATGTTGATGCTCCCGCTGGCGTCCCAGGTCGCGAGATCCCCGGTGTGAAACCACCCATCGCGCAATGCCTCGGCCGTGGCTTGAGGCTGTTTCCAGTAGCCTTCGAAGATGACATTCGATCGAGCGCACACCTCGCCGATGGCCCGGTCATCCTGTGACACCGGAATGCCCTGTTCGTCACAAACCTTGAGGGCCACCCCGGTCACTGGAATCCCCGCTCGACTTCGCCGCCCATAATCCTCACGACGCGTGAGGTGATCCACCGGGGTTACGGTTAACAGCGGCGAGGTTTCCGTCAGACCGTAGATTTCAATGAAGTCCCACCCCAGTTCCTTTTCCAGTCGTTCGATAAAGGCCGCCGGGGGAGGGGCTCCCGCCACCACAAAGCGGGGCCGCGTGGTGATCGTGTGTCGGTCTCGCCCTGAGTATTCCAGAATCGTATTCAAGACCGTCGGTGCCATGCAGGCAAAGGTGACCCCATGCCCCTCGATCAACCCAAAAATCGCCCGGGCGTCAACCGAGCGCAAGACCACGTGCGTGGCCCCCAGTCCGGTGAGTGCATATACGCCCCCCCACCCATTGCAGTGAAACATCGGCAATGTCCACAATGCCACGTCATCATGGCACACGCCCAGATGGACGGTAAGGTTGTAGGCATTCAGGTAACAATTTCGGTGAGACAACATTACCCCTTTCGGCCGTGCGGTGGTTCCCGAGGTGTAATTGATCGAAACAAGATCGGTTTCCCTCAGGCCGGGATCCGGCAGCGCCCGGTCCGGTGCCCCGGCAATCCACCGTTCCCAATTGACCCAACCCGCGGGAGCCTCCTGATCTTCTTGGGCAACGACCCAGGTGGTCACCGACCCCAGGGCTTCGCGAATCGCGTCAATCATCTCGACGTAGTCCTGATCAACAAGCAAGACCTTGACCCCGGCATGATTGATGATGTACTCGTGATCTCCGGCCACCAACCGGTAATTGAGCGGCACCAAGACGGCGCCGATCTGGCTCACCCCGTAAAAACTCTCCAGAAAGAAATGGGAATTCGGGCTCAGGATGCAAACCCGGTCACCTTTCTCAACCCCGGCATGAACCAGCGCCTGCGCAAGGCGTTTGGAACGACGTTCAAACTCGGCATAAGTCAACCGTTGTTCCCCATCAATGATGGCAACCTTCTCCGGATAAAGAGCGGCCGCGCGGCTGAGAAAGTCAGTGACAAGCAGAGGGATTTCCATGAGATCCAAACCAGGTGGAAAAATCCCTCTTAGATTATGGCGTTCCGGTGCCGAGGGACAAGGAAAACCGACTCAGGAGCACTCGCCCCTTTCGAGTTTGGGGATGGCGAACGGCACCCCTTCAGCGACCTCCCGACACCATTCCCTCGGGGGCCACGTCCCAGCTCAAAGCAAGCCGTTGCACTCCTCGGAGCGCAACGGCTCGCGCCCACCTCTCGGTCAAGCCGTTTGCCTTCATAGAACCCGGCCACCGCTCGATTCCTAGCGCCGGCGGGGAAACGACGGAAGAGGATCACCAAACGGATCCAGCCCATCGGATCGTCCGCCCCCAACCTCCCAGGTGTTCGCCCATTGACGCATCGTTTTCATGGTATGAGCCCTTCGCCCTGGGCCCGTGATCTCATTCAACCCCTCGTAATTCTTCAGGAATAACTTGGCAAAAATGAAATGAGCCTGATCGCCCCTATCTCGGCTTCCCTCGGTCTTCACCCGGCGCGTCGCCTGCTGCAATTGACGGCGCCACTCCGAATAAATTGGCAACCACTTCTCCCGATGAACCGTAAGCCAAGCCTCCTCAGATTGCGTGACGTCAAGGGACAGTGCGTCGGTCGCCTTAGCGATCAATTTCAGCGCCCGTTGCGAACTCCTCACCCTGGATCGCTCTCGAATCGCCTTCCTGTCCAGTGTCGATTTTCGGCGGGTCGGCAAGCCCTCCGCGAGCGTTTTCCCTTCCATCTCCTTCACCGACTTTCGGAGCGTCGGCAAGGTCTCTACCACCCAGTCCCGAATGATCTTCACTGCCCATTCATCGGAAAAATACTCGGGCCGGAGTGCCAGATTGACCACCTCATGACGAAAGGATCGACCGAAAACGGGCTGGTCTCGTTTGAGGCGGTGGAGGGCAATCGTCGCCCCACTCAGGGAGTCCAGCCCACTCTCAAGGTCCGCGAAGGCTTCGCGGGCCGCTTTGAGTTCAGCCGATTGCATCGCTTCATAGATTACCTCCTGCTCCGCGACGAACTCCTGCCACTCGTCTGCAGCGATACCAATTGTCACGCTCAGCATCGACAACACCCACACCCCTATCATTTTCTTCATTTTCGTCTCCTGGTAATGCGCCCCCAGCTGGCAGTCGGTCAGACAGCGACGCGGTTTCATTCGGTTCTCCTACTCGTGCTCCATGCCCCCTCTCTCGCTCGCTCAAAGGTTCCATTTCCCTCCATTCAAGGTCACTCGGCTTTCTTTTCGCTGCCATTGCAAAGAAAAGATCGTTTTTTAAGCATGGATCTCACAAAACCGAGAAGCACTTAGGATACCAACCTGAAAAACGCAAAAAGTTCCTTTTTGATCGTCGATTCCATCAAGCTCCCCTAAGGTCGCGCATGCCCTCTGCCCCGGACGACCGCGTTCAAAGCCCGCCGCGAACCCTCCCCCGAATCCTTCGGCATATTGGCCCTGGATTCATTCTAGCCGGAGCCCTTGTCGGTTCAGGCGAACTCATTGCCACCACAGCCACTGGTGCGGAGTCGGGATTCTCGCTGCTCTGGTTGATCATTCTCGGGTGTGTCGTGAAAGTCTTTGTCCAAATCGAAATCGGCCGCCAGACGATCACGCATAACCAGTCGGCACTGACCGCGCTCAATCAGATCCCGGGGCCGAGAATCTCGATTCCCTGGCGACCCCAGGGCCGCCGGGTCGGGGCAAACTGGATCGTCATCTGCTGGCTTTGCATGTTCATGGCAACCCTCCTTCTCTTCGGAGGCATCATCGGCGGCATTGGTCAATCCCTGGCGATGACGTGGCCGCTGACAGAAAGCGGACGCGCCTACAATGCCTATCAGGATCAGCGGATTGCCCTGACCATCCGGCAAACCGAACGCGCTCACCAAGAGGGAACCCCCTCCCCTGCAGCGCCCGAGACGGCCCAGGAAACGCAGACACCATCGACGGAAGCCAGCGCCCCGCCCGTCCCTGCAGACGACCGGATCTGGGCCGTGATGATCACGGCGCTCACCATCTTGGCCCTTTATTGGGGACGATACGGATTCATCGAGCGATTTGCCCTCATTCTGGTAGGGACGTTCACCCTCATCACCCTCTTCAATCTCGTGCAACTCCAAGCCCACGGCAGTTGGGCGATCGCGCTTCCCGATCTCATGCATGGGCTTCACTTTGCCCTCCCCCCTCAGGACGGCGGCTCCAACCCGCTCATCACCGCGCTCGCCACCTTTGGGATTATCGGGGTGGGTGCCTCCGATTTAGTGGCCTATCCTTACTGGTGTTTGGAAAAGGGATACGCCCGTTGGACCGGCCCCAACGACCATTCCAAGGATTGGGAGAAACGGGCCCAGGGCTGGCTCCGGGTGCTCCAATGGGATGCCTGGTCGGCATGCCTCCTTTACACGTTTACGACCGTCGCGTTCTATCTTCTCGGCGCCAGCGTTCTGGGCCGGGTGGGGCTGGTTCCCGAAGGAGCGGAGATGATCCGGACTTTGGCCGTCATGTACGAGCCCGTCTTCGGGAGTGGGGCCCAGTTCCTCTTTCTTTTCGGAGCCTTCGCCGTTCTCTACTCGACCTTCTTCATTGGCAACGCGGGCCACTGCCGCCTCGCAACCGATGTCCTGGCGGTCGTCAAAGTGACCAATCCTTCCGATTCCCAACGGGGCGTCTGGATGAAGGTTTTCGCGATCGTGCTTCCCATTCTCTGCGTCGCGGCCTACTACACCGTCGGCAGCCCGGTACTCCTGGTGATGATCGGGGGAATCGCCCAAGCCCTCCTGCTTCCCATGGTCGCCTTCGCCGCACTGCATTTCCGTTTTCGACAATGCCACCCCGCCCTCCGCCCCAGTCGGTTCTGGGACCTCATGCTGGTTGTCGCTTTTCTCGCCTTCACCGTCATTGGAATCTACCTGGTCTACGCTCAGTTCAATTAGGTGATCGACCGTTATTGCCGGCGAGATTTCCGCGCCATCCATTGACTTCATCTCCCTTTTCGGCATTGATTGAGGCCAAGCAACGATGACGGATTCTGAAAAACATGGCAGTGTCGTTTATGAGTCGGTCAGCGACGACTATTTCAAGGAGCGGAAACTCAGAAAATTTGCCCGCGTCTTTCACCTCTGGGCCTTGGGCGTCGGAGCGGTGATCTCAGGAGATTTTTTTGGGTGGAATTTTGGTCTGGATGCAGGAGGCTTCGGAGGTCTCTTCATCGCCACGGTGATCATCACGGTGATGTACGCGGGACTTTGCTTCAGCATCGCGGAAATGACGGCTGCCCTTCCTCACACCGGCGGCGCCTACTCCTTCGCCCGGTCATCGATGGGACCCTGGGGAGGTTACGTAACCGGTTTGGCAGAGAACATGGAGTATATTCTCACTCCGGCGGTGATCGTGGTCGGCATTGGAGGCTACCTCGGGGCGATCTTCGAAACGCCCGAGTCCTGGCAACCATTTTGGTGGTTGATCGCCTACACCCTGTTCATCGGACTCAACATCTGGGGCGTCGAGATCTCCTTCCGATTCTCCGTCGTCATCACCCTGCTGGCACTCCTCATTCTGGGCGTCTTCTATCTCGGCGCTCTCAGCCACTTCGACCTGAATCACGCGCTGAACATCGAACCAGAAGCCGGGCGTTCCAAATGGCTTCCCCTCGGTGGGAAGGGCATTCTCGCGGCCCTTCCCTTCGCCATTTGGTTCTATCTCGCGATCGAACAGTTACCTCTTGCCGCAGAAGAATCTCATGCGCCTCAAAAAGATCTTCCGCGCGGGATCGTGTTTGGCCTCCTCACCCTCATCCTTTGCGCCTTTCTAACGCTTTTTCTCAATGCCGGAATTGCCCCCGGCGCGGCCGGCATTGCGACCTCCGACGAGCCTCTCTTCGAAGCCTTCAAAACCATCTTCGGGGAGGGAATCGGCACCCGGTTCTTGGCGCTCGTCGCCGTCGCCGGCCTCATCGCCAGTTTTCACACCATCATCTATGCCTACGGCCGCCAGATTTATTCCCTCAGCCGGGCCGGATACTTCCCGCGTTGGCTCTCGCGAACGCACTCGAAACGCCAGACGCCCCATGTCGCCCTGGTGGCCGGGGGTGCCCTGGGTTTCCTGGTGGCGTTGGTCATTCACTTCTCGGGAGACGAAAGCCCGGTGGGAGCCGCCCTGCTCAATATGGCGGTCTTCGGTGCCGTGATCGCCTACATCCTTCAGATGGCTTCCTTCATCCTGCTGCGCCTTCGCTTGCCAACGATCAATCGTCCCTATCGGAGTCCGATGGGGCTGACGGGGGCCACCCTTGCCCTGATGATTTCAGCCGTCACGCTGGTGGCGCTTTTCTGGGTGGACGATGTCTATCGAAAAGTCGTCATCGGCGCTGCCATTTGGTTTGCCCTCGGTCTCGTTTATTTTGCGCTCTACGGACGAAAACGGTTGGTCAAGGCCCCGGAAGAAAGCTTCGCCATCGAGGCCACACGCCGCTAACAACCATCCACAAGGGAACGATACACTGACCAAAACACCCCGAACGGGGTTCCCTTGTCCCATCCTCCCAGGGCTCTGCCACCAGGTCTGTCTGAAGACCCGCCGTCCACCGTTGGACCTAGGTCGCCACCCCCCCGGTTGCCTGGGTAAGCCGCCGCAATGACACTTGTTTTTCGTCGCTTTTGACGGTAGTCTCCTTCCCATGGCTGGGGCGACCAGAACGGCGCGAAGCAAATGGGCGGTCCCTGCCCCTTTCCGGTTCATCCTACTTCTGTGCTGGGTCAGCTCGACGCTCATGGGAAAGGGTGCCACCCCCTCGTTCCTGATGCGCTCCCCCGTTGCTAAGTTGGTCAAGGAATACTGTCGGGATTGCCATCAACCTGAAAACCGAAAAGGGAAGATTGATCTCGAATCCCTCCTGACCTCGGAGCTCAGCACCCACTCCGAAACCTGGTCCAAGGTGGCAGCCATGTTGCGAGAACGAGAGATGCCACCTCCTGACGAACCGAACCTCGCCCGCCCGACGGAAGCAGACTATTTGAGCAGCCTCGACTGGCTGGAAACGGCCCTTCATCTATCGGCCTCCGAGGGCAATCTCCTCGACCACATTGACACGATACCAGCCCTGGTGGGGGAATACTGCCTCCAATGCCATAATCAGGAGGACCGGAAGGGGAGTCTGGACCTCGAAACCATTCAATCGGAGGAAATCGTTCGCCATCCTGAAATCTGGGAAAAAGTCGTCCGCCGCCTGGCCTCCCGACAGATGCCTCCGCCCAACCGAGCGCGCCCGTCGGAAGCCCTTTACGATCAGGTCCTGGCAGGCCTCACGGCGGCACTGGACCGGCGTGCCCTCCATCAGCCCCGTCCGGGACGGGGAGAGACCTTTCGTCGACTCAATCGCACCGAATATCAAAACGCCATTCGTGACCTGGTCGGCATCTCATTCGACGCCTCCACCCTACTCCCGAAGGACGAGGAAAGTTTTGGCTTTGACAACGTCACCGTCGGCACCCTCTCCCCGAGTCTTCTCGACCGGTATGTGACCGCGGCCCAGCGAATCAGCCGATTGGCCGTCGGTCTCAAACGAGAAAAGCTTCAAGGGGATACCTTCCGCCTTCCTGCGGACTATACCCAGGAGAAACACATCCCGGGCCTTCCCCTGGGAACGCGCGGCGGGATCCTCATCAACTATACCTTCCCTCAAGATGGAACCTATGAAATCGTGGCCCGCCTGACACGTGACCGGAACGAGCATGTCGAGGGGCTCGGCGGCGTGCATGAGATGGACATCCTCGTCGACCGGAAGCTCATCCGACGATTCAAGGTCACACGCGAAAAGGGGCAAAGGCATAGTGAAGTCGACCAGCACCTTAAGGTCCGGGTCCCGGTCAAAGCCGGCCCCAAGACGGTGGGCGTGACCTTTGTGCAAAAGTCGGTTGCCCTCCTCGAGAATAAACGCCAACCCTTCGAGGCGAGCTTCAACCTTCACCGTCATCCCCGACGATCCCCAGCGATCTACCAGGTCTCCATCAACGGTCCCTACGACCCTCAGGGCGCCCAAGCGACCCCAAGCCGCTCAAAGATCTTTATCGCATTCCCCCAAACCAAAGCCGAGGAAGAGCCGGTGGCGCAAGAGATCCTGAGGCATCTGATGACGCGCGCCTTTCGCCGGGCGGTCCACGCCGAAGATCTTGAAGGCCCCATGGGCTTTTATCGAAAGGCCGCCGCCCAATCGGGATTTGAAGCCGGAATCGAACACGCCCTGACATCGATCTTGGTGAGTCCAGAATTCCTCTTCCGCATCGAAAGAGATCCGGCCAATGGCGAGTCGGGCCAGGCTTACAGCATCAGCGACCTGGAGCTCGCCAATCGACTTTCCTTTTTCCTTTGGAGCAGTCTTCCCGACGAACGGCTTCTCGATGACGCGATCGCGGGAGAACTCGGCGATCCAGGGATCTTCGAGGGACACGTGGAGCGTCTCCTCAAGGATGAACGGGCTGCTAACCTGATCACCAATTTCGCCAATCAATGGCTTCACCTCCGAAACCTGAATTCAATCACTCCCGATCTCCGCCTCTTTCCCGATTTCGACGACAATCTCAGACAAGCCTTCCGCGAGGAAACGGAACGCTTTCTCCTCAGCATTTTGCGGGAAGACCAAAGCGTCCTCAACATGCTCCAATCAAACTACACTTACCTCAACGAACGACTGGCTCATCACTACGACATTCCGGGTGTCTACGGGAGCCGATTCCGCCGGGTCGAGCTGTCCCCGGAATCCCATCGAGGGGGCCTGTTGCGGCAGGGAAGCATTCTCACGGTGACCAGCTACGCCACCCGAACCTCTCCCGTGATTCGGGGCAATTGGATCCTCGACAATCTGATCGGCACCCCGCCGCCGCCCCCGCCCCCGGATGTCCCCACGCTGGAAGACAACCGGGTGGACGCCAACCTATCGATGCGGGATCGTCTGGCGGCTCACCGCGACAATCCGGCCTGCGCCAGTTGTCACAATCTCATGGACCCCATTGGGTTCTCGCTCGAAAACTTTGATGCGGTGGGACGGTGGCGTGAATTTGAGAACGGGGCCTCGATCGATGTTGCCGGAGGATTGCCGGACGGCAATGTTTTCGCCGGAATCGACGCCCTCGAGGCCGGCCTGCTGGAGCGACCGGAATTGTTCGTTCACACACTGACCGAAAAATTGATGACCTTTGCCCTCGGTCGGGGCCTCGACTATAACGACGCTCCGGCCATTCGACGGATTGTCGCCGACGCCAAGGAGTCGGAATTTCGCTTTTCTTCCATCATTCTGGGGATTACAACCAGTGTACCCTTTCAAATGCGATCGGCCGCGAACAATGCGGAGGCCATGAACGTTGACCCACTGAGCGAGCACGAATTATGAGATTCATCACCCGCAAATCATTGCCGCGCCGCACCTTTCTCAAGGGGGTTGGGGCATCCTTGGCCCTCCCTTTGCTGGATGCCATGGTACCCGCCGCCACCGCCGCCCGTCGGGTATCCGCATTAAACGCTCGCCGCCTAAGCTATGTGTTCATGCCCATGGGATGTGATGAATCCCGCTGGACGCCTCGTTCCGAGGCAACCCTCGACCTGTTGTCCCCCATCCTTGATTCGCTGGCACCGGTCAAACAAAACCTCACGGTGCTCACCAACATGGAATTACGTCCGGCCTACCCCGGTTCTCACGCGACCTCCAATTCTTCTTTCCTCAGCGCTGCGAAAGCAAAGGTCACGGAAAGCACTGACTACTACCTGGGAACGACCGCCGATCAAGTCGCGGCCCAGGAAATCGGCCACCACACCCAACTTCCCTCCCTAGAACTGGCCATGGACCTCATGCAAACGGTGGGGCAATGCGACAATGGTTACGCCTGCGTCTACCAGAACAACCTCTCTTGGTCGACTCCGACCACCCCGTTACCGGCGGAGGCTCATCCTCGGATCGTCTTCGAGAATCTCTTTGGGGAGGGAGGAACCCCCGCGGAAAGACGGGCAGCCCTCAAGGAACGGGCGAGCCTCCTGGATGGCATCGCGGAGGATATGCGCCGTCTGAGTCGAGGTCTTGGTGCCAAGGACCGAGCCCGCGTTTCGGATTACCTCGACTCGATTCGAGAAGTCGAACGGCGGATCAAAAAGGCGGAACTTGATGCCAAGGACGATCCCCTGCCCGACCTCGACCGTCCCATGGGTGTGCCGGCAGCCTATGCCGACCACGCTCGCTTGATGTTTAATCTTCAGCGACTCGCGTTTCAGGGCGACATCACTCGAATCATCACCTTTCAGATTGCGCGAGAAACGAGTAACCGAACCTACCCTGAAATCGGCGTTCCCGATCCTCACCATCCCCTCTCCCATCACGGGGATGACCCCGACAAGATCGCCAGAATGGCCAAGATTAATACCTTGCACGTTTCGCTCTTCGCCGAGCACCTCGAACAGATGCAGAACACCCCTGAAGGCGACGGCTCACTCCTTGATCATACGCTGCTCCTCTACGGCAGCGGGATTGGCAATCCCAACGTTCACAATCACACGAACCTTCCGATCCTGGTCGCGGGCGGAGCCGCCGATGGCATGAAAGGCAACCGCCACATCCGCTACCACAAACCGACGCCGCTGGCCAATCTCCACCTCACCCTCCTGGACAAGATGGGGGTGAAACGAGAACGCTTTGGCGATAGCAATGGAATGATCAGCGACTTGTTCGAACCCCTTTCGATCTGAACGCTTTTAAACCAGTGAAACGACGCTCCTGGCGCACTCGGCATCCGGCAGATCGATGGTGGCTGCTCGCAGCAGGCCTCCTCTCCGCCCTTCTTGGACAGGCCGAGGAGGCCCCTCTTGCCGATCGGATCGAAGCGCAAGAATATCCCCAAGCCCTCGCGCTGCTCGAAAGCGAAATCAACATCAACGGCCAACAGGTCGATGGCATGAGCGCCTTGCATTGGGCCGTCTACTACAATCAGACGGCTCTCGCCCTTTGCCTCATTGAGCGGGGCGCGGATGCCACGCTCACCAATCGATACGGTATCGCCCCCCTGACGCTGGGTTGCATGAATGGCAATGGAAACATCGTCAAAGCCTTGCTGGTAGCTGGTGCCGATCCCAACACCTCCCTCAACGGCGGCGAGACTGTCCTCATGACGGCCGCCCGAACAGGCGATGCCTCGGCCGTCAATCACCTCATCGCCGCGGGCGCCGACCTCGATGCAAAAGAACGGAACGGCCAGACAGCTGCGATGTGGGCCGCTGCCCAGGGAAACCTCAACGTGGTCGAGCTCCTCCTCTCAGCGGGTGCCGAATTTGACAATCAGTTGAAGAAATCCGGATTCAATCCGTTCTTTTTCTCCATTCGCGAGGGAAGAGCGGAGATCGTCCGACGCCTCCTCGCTGCAGGAAGTGACGTTAACTCCATCATGCGCCCGGACAATCCGAAAGGGAAGCTTCCGCTCCGGGGAACCACCCCCCTTCTTCTGGCGGTTGAAAACGGCCACTATGATCTTGCCGTTGAACTCCTCGAGGCCGGGGCGGATCCCAACGATAACCGAAGCGGTTACACCGTCCTTCACGCGCTGACTTGGATCCGCAAGCCCGATATCGGGGAATCTTCCGCCGGAGCGCCTCGACCACAGGGTTCCGGGCGCCGAAATAGCGAGCAATTTGTTCGCGAATTGGTGAGGCACGGAGCCAACGTTAACGCCCCACTGACACGGGGGCGACGGGCGGGTCGGGGACGGGTGAGTGCTGTTGGAGCCACCCCCTTCTTCATGGCCGCCGACCGGGCCGATCTCGCCTACATGAAACTCTTGGTCGAGCTGGGCGCGGATCCCTTCATTCCTAACGAAGACGGCACCACGGCCCTGATGGTCGCCGCCGGAATAGGCAGTACCGCCCCCGAAGAGGAGGCGGGCTCTGAATCAGAGTGTCTGCTGGCCGTCCAATACCTGGTATCAATGGGAGCCGAAATCAATACCGTGGATGCCAACGGTGAAACGGCAATGCACGGTGCCGCTTATAAGAATCTGCCCACGATGGTCCACTACCTTAACGAAAGGGGGGCGGATATCGCGCTTTGGAACACCAAGAACAAGCTGGGTTGGACACCGCTTCTGATCGCCGAGGGATACCGTCCCGGCAACTTTAAACCGTCCTTCGTCACGGCAGATGCCATCACCGGAGTGATGCGCTCCCACGGTGTCGAACCGCCAAAAGGCCCCAAACCCAAGCATACCAATTACGCCAACTGAACCCCGTTGCATTCCACGGAGAAGATTGCCTCGGATTGAGCCCCTCCCGAATCCTACCCTTTTGATGATGCTGTCCCGGACGATGTCACCGATATTAGCCGCTTTCGTTTCAATCCTGTTGACGGCGGGATGTCGGCACCAAAACCTAATTTCTCACCGTCCGACCCTCCCCGTCCAAGAACACGTTGAACGGATGAAGCGTGAGGTCGCCGGACACCAATTGGCCTACCTCCATCATTCACCAACGGGGCAACGGCCCGAAATGGGATGGCCCCTCCTTCTATTCCTCCATGGCTATGGCGAATGCGGGAACGACCTTCAGAAGGTCAAGAAACACGGACCTCCCAAACTCATTCAACAGATCCCCCCCCTTCAAGGGTGTGTCGTCATTTCACCGCAATGTCCGTCCGATAGCTGGTGGCGAGTGGAGGCACTGCACGCCCTCGTGGAGGAAGTGATCAGCGGTCGGGGTGATATTGATCGAAACCGACTGTATGTGACGGGTCTCAGCATGGGAGGATACGGAATCTGGAGCTTTCTCTCCCATCATCCCGACTATTTCGCCGCCGCCATCCCGATCTGCGGCGGGGGGGATCCTTTCCGGCTTCCCGCCAATCGGCCCCCTGAGAAGACCGGGATCACCAACGAGTTTCTGCCCGAAGGACTTCGACAAGCAGCCGAAGTGGCCATCTGGACCTTCCACGGAAGCAAGGACGCGTCGGT
>MDTE01203885.1_pt1 | contig 15372 bp, 11 predicted proteins | sample 811231 | NCBI WGS metagenome assembly MDTE01 (sample SAMN05326651, study PRJNA326480) | marine metagenome | isolation source: seawater | place: Indian Ocean: Red Sea | collected 2010 | reverse complement strand
TCTAAATCCAAAAAAGAAAAAATGAGCCTTGAGCTATTAAAACCTGTTTCAGAAAATTTACTCAATGAATTAGATGAAAATTACTCACAAGGATCACTGTTAAATAAAATAAAATTTCATAGAGAACAGTCAGGTATACCCGATATAAACTCTTCAAATCTTTGCATAATTGGAATTAGTGAAACTAGAAATTCTTATTTTGAATCCGAAATACATGATTTAAATATATTTAGAAAGCAGCTATATAAACTAAAACAGGGTAGATGGAAAATATCTATTTCTGACTTAGGTGATCTTCCTAATGGAAATACTGTTGAGGATACCTATCACGCACTATATGATATATGTAAGGAATTGTATTCTAAAAAAATTACTTTGGTAATAATTGGAGGAAGTAATGATATTATTTATCCAATTTTCAAATCTTTTGATTCTTATTCTGATAAAGTAAACATTGTATCTATTGATAATCAATTTGATCTATATCAAGATTCAGATATAATCTCAGGTAGAACATACATGAATAAAATTATACTGGATGATTCTAACACATTAAATGATTATACAAACATAGGGTATCAACGACACCTATGCTCATATGAAGAGATAGAGCTAATGGAAAAATTGTTTTTTGAAAAAATTTCATTAGGTGAAATTTCAGAAAATAATATGAGAGCTGAACCAATTATTCGAGATGCTGATATTGTCGGTTTTGACATGAAATCATTATCAATATTCGGGGGCTGCAATCCTAATGGAATAGATTCAAGGCTTGCATGTATATTAAGTAAATACGTAGGTCAAAGTAATAAGACATCCTTTTTTGGATTGTTTGACTTAAATAATAATGAGATTTCTAATAAATTATATTCTGAAATAATTTGGTATTTTATAGACAGTTTAAATAATAGAATTAATGAATCAAACTTTGATGATTCTCAATTATTTTTTAAATATATAGTTCGAACTTCAGGCAGGGATATTATATTTTATAAAAGTAAAACTTCAGAAAGATGGTGGATGACTGTAACCTCAGTTAGTAATGATAAAATTAAATTTTTACCTTGTCTTGAAAGTGATTATAAAGATGCCTTAAATGATAATATTCCTGGTAGGTGGTTAAAAGCATCAAAAAGAATTTAAATTTCTTGTAAATATCTTTCTGCATCAAGTGCTGCCATACAGCCAGTACCAGCAGCAGTAATAGCTTGCCTGTAGTCTTTATCCTGAACATCACCTGCTGCAAAAACCCCAGGAATATTTGTTTTAGTTGAGGTATTATCTGTTAATATATATCCGCTTTCGTCCATATTAATAATACCTTTAAAAATATCAGTGTTTGGAGTATGGCCAATTGCAAGAAATAAACCAGCAACTTTAATTTCAGAAATCTCGTTCGTGATATTATTTTTAACTTTTATTCCTTCAACAACATTATCTCCCAATACTTCATCTATTTCAGAGTTAAAAAGAACATTAACATTTTTAAAATTTTTTAAACGATGTTGCATTGCCTTGGAAGCTCTAAAGTGGTTCTTTCTTACCAGCATTGTAACATTTTTACAAATTTTTGCTAAATATGTTGCCTCCTCAATTGCACTATCTCCCCCTCCAACAACTGCAACATCTTGTTCTTTATAGAAGAAACCATCACAGACTGCACATGCTGAGACCCCACCACCAATAAGTTTTTGTTCACTAGGAATTCCAAGATATTTCGCAGAAGCTCCAGTACATATTATGATAGTCTTTGACTGGACTTCATCTCCGTTTTGAGTGTAAATCTTATGTGTTCCACCTTTCTCTTTTGAAAATTCAACTCTTGAAATAAAATCAACTTCAACTTTTGTTCCAAATCTTTCAGCTTGTTCTCTTAATTCATTCATCATAGTAGGTCCGTCAACTCCTGACGGGTATCCTGGAAAATTATCTACTTCAGTTGTAGTAGTTAGTTGACCACCCGGTTCTAGGCCAGTGTAAATTATTGGTTTAAGATCGGCTCTAGCAGCATAAATTGCTGCTGTATATCCTGCTGGTCCACTTCCTATGATAATTGTATTCATATAAAAACAATTGAGATTTTAAATTGATTTTGTAAAATTAAAAAAACATGAGAATAAATTCATGAAAACATTATTAACTTTGTAATTTCAAATTAGAAAAATGACTTTAAAAAATCTTAGGTATCAATCTCCAGGAATTACTGAGGAGACAAGATTTGAAAAATTGCATACTGTTAATTTTGAGAGTTCAAAAGAAGCCTCAATAAATATTGCTAGAGAAATTTGTGATTTAGTTAAAACCAAACAAGAAAAAAATAAAAGTTGTGTAATAGGCTTTGCTACTGGTTCATCACCTTTACTAGTTTATCAAGAAATTATTAAGATTCACCAGACTGAATCCTTGAGCTTTAAAAATGTAGTTGCATTTAACCTGGATGAATATTATGGAATAAAAAAAGATGATATTAATAGTTATCATCATTTTATGCATGAAAATTTATTTGATCACATTGATATACCCAAGGAAAACATTTATATACCATCTGGAGAAATTAGTGAGAAAGAAATAAAAAAGTTCTGTTCTTCATATGAGAAACAAATTGAACAATACGGAGGTATTGACCTACAGCTTCTTGGGATTGGTAGAACTGGTCATATAGGCTTTAATGAACCAGGTTCTCATTTTAATTCAAAAACACGACTTATAACTCTTGATCATACAACCAGATTTGATACTAGTAAAAGTTTTAATGGCATTGAAAATGTCCCTACTAAAGCAATTACTATGGGGGTCAGAACAATTTTTAATGCAAAGAGAATTATTATAATGGCATGGGGGTTACACAAAAGTTTAATTGCAAAAAAATCAGCAGAACATGACGTTACCTCACTAATACCATCTACATATCTTCAAAATCATAAAAATACAACTCTCGTTCTTGATAACCAGTCTGCAAGTGAATTAACAAGATTTAAAACACCCTGGTTAGTAGGTACATGTGATTGGATTGATTCCATGAAAAGAAGAGCTATAGTTTGGTTATGTGAAACAACAGGAAAATCTATTCTAAAACTAACTGATGAAGATTATAATAAGAACGGTTTGTCTGATCTACTGGCTCTTGAAGGATCTTCATATGATCTAAACATTAAGATGTTTAACCATTTTCAAAATACAATTACAGGATGGCCTGGGGGAAAACCTGGTGCTGATGATTCAACTAGACCTGAGAGAAAATCTCCCAAATCTAAAAGAGTAATTATTTTTAGCCCTCATCCTGATGATGATGTTGTATCAATGGGAGGAACATTTGATAGGCTTGTATCTCAAGGCCATGAAGTACATATTGCTTATCAAGTAAAAGGTAATATTGCCGTATCAGATCATGATGCTCTGAAATTTATAGAAGTTTCCAAACATTTATTTAAAAATGAATCAAAAGTACCGGTAAGTGAATTAATAAAGGAGCTAAAGAATAATAAACCCGATAAAGTTGACTCCCAGGCAGTTAGAAATTTAAAAGGATTTATAAGAAAAAGTGAAGCCATTGCTGCTACAAGATATATTGGAATACCAGACTCAAATACTCATTTTTTAAATCTTCCATTTTATGATACTGGAAGAATAAAAAAGAATCCTCCAACAAAAAAAGATTTATTAATTACAGCTTCATTAATTAATAAAATTAAACCTCATCAGATATTTGCAGCAGGTGACTTAGAAGACCCGCATGGAACCCATAAAGTTTGTTTAGATATAATTTTAGAAGCTTTGGAAACATTAAAAGGTGAAAAATTTATGAAGGATTGTTGGCTTTGGCTTTATAGAGGAGCATGGTTAGATTGGGATATTCATGATATTGACATGGCTGTTCCAATGAGTCCAGCGCAAGTTCTCAGAAAAAGAAAAGCAATTTTTTTCCATCAGACTCAAAAAGATGGAGTAATGTTTCAAGGTCAAGATCTTAGAGAGTTTTGGGTAAGAGCTGAGGAGAGAAATAGTGAAACTGCTGAAAAATATAAAAAAATGGGATTAGCAGATTATGCTGCAATTGAATCATTTAAAAGACACTACTATTAAATTTTAATTATGAGAAAAAATACTTTATTATTCATTTTGGTTACTTGTATAGTTTCAAACTTAAATTCACAGAAAAAATTTTCCAATAGGAAAATTGATAATTTCAAAAATCAAGTACAACAATTAGTTGAAGAAGATAAAAAAATGACGCAAGTAATGATAGATAAAGTGTTTAGTTTTGGTGAGCTTGGATTCCAAGAATTTGAAACATCAAAATATATGGGAGCTATACTAGAAGAAAATGGATTTGACGTTGAATATCAAGTCTCTAATATTCCTACTTCATGGCTTGCAACATGGTCTAATGGAGAAGGAGGTCCAGTAATTGCTCTAGGAAGTGACTTTGATGGAGTTCCGTCTACATCCCAATATCCCGGTGTTGCATATGAAAAACCAGTGGTTGAAGGTGCTCCAGGACATGGAGAGGGACATAATATTGGCCTTCCAATTGTTGTAACCTCTGCTCTATCTCTTAAAAAAATTATGATTGAAAACAACATTCCTGGAACTTTACTTATTTGGCCAGGTGTTGCAGAAGAAATTTTAGGCTCAAAAGCTTGGTATGTAAGGGATGGTTATTTTGATGATGTCGACATATGTATTTTTACTCATGTAAGTACCAATATGTCTACATCTTGGGGAAGACCTACTGGTACTGGACTTATTTCAGTTAAATATACCTTTTATGGAGAAACAGCACATTCAGCTGGTTCACCTTGGAGAGCAAGAAGTGCTCTTGATGCCGCTGAATTAATGAATATTGGTTGGAACTATAAAAGAGAACATCTTCATCCAGATCAAAGATCTCATTCAATTTTTCTTGATTCCGGTGATCAACCAAATGTAGTTCCATCGAAAGCTTCAATTTGGTTTTTTTTAAGAGAGATTACATATGCTGGAATTATGAATATGTATGCAACAGCAAATAAAATGGCTGAAGGAGCAGCATTGATGACAAATACTACCTTTGATTCAGAGGTATTAGGAGCTGCCTGGCCAAGGCATTTTAATAAAACAATTGCCGAGGAAATGTATAAAAACATCAAAAAAGTTGGTTTACCTGACTGGTCGGAGGATGATCAAACTCTAGCAAAAGCTGTTCAAAAAGTTTTAGGTAACGAAAATCCTGAAGGTCTAGCAACTGAACTACCTCCTCTTCTTGAACCTCTCCCTTATAATGTTAGTGGGGGTTCTGATGATATTGGTGATGTTTCTTGGAAAGTTCCAACTGTTGTACTTAGGTTTCCTTCTAATATCCCTGATGTTACTTTTCACCATTGGTCAGCAAGTATTGCTGCTGCCACACCTATAGCTCATAAAGGGGCTACTGCAGGTGCTAAAGTAGTTGCAATGACTGCACTAGATTTTTTAACAAAACCTGACAAACTCATTGAGGCTAAAAACTATTTTAATAATATTCAAAGTAAAGAGGATACATATAGACCAATGATATCTGAGACAGATCCACCACCAGTTTATTTAAATACTGAGATTATGGAAAAGTATAGGGATGAAATGAAAAAGTTTTACTTTGATGAAACTAAGTATGATACTTATTTAGAGCAATTAGGAGTAGAATACCCAACAATTAAGGAAGATTAATTTCATATTAATTAAATCTCACAGGACATATCCATTCCGCAGCACATTGGTGATTTGATCATACCATCACATTCAGGACAATATGAGACTTGAACCTCGTCTCCACTATCAACTGTAATGCTTTTATTTAATAGGGGTTCATCACATTTTGCACACTGACTTTTGACAGACATTCCACATTTTTCGCATGTATATGTAGCTCTTTCCATTTTTTTTATAAATATAAAAAACACAATTTAAAATTGTGAATTTGACAATATATTAATATCTTTTTTTTATAATACAAAATAAAATCAATTAATATGAGAATACTATTAAGTTCGGTTTTTCTATTATTTTCTTTATTTTCAGTTGGTCAAAGTAGTCTAACTGGTGTTGTTAGTGACGAAAACGGAGTGCCCCTTCCTGGCGCTAACGTAGTTATTGATGGAACTAGTACAGGTGTTTCAACTGATTTTGATGGAAATTTTGAGATAACCGCGAACCAAGGCGAAGTCCTTGCGATTAGTTTTATAGGATATACCACAGAGTATATAACTGTATCTGGTCAATCCAATCTTAATATTTCTCTTCAGCTAGATAATGAACTTGAAGAAGTAGTAGTTACTGCTTTAGGTTTTGCAGCTGTGAGAGATCAACAGGGTTCTACCTCATCCGTAGTAAATGCAGATGATGTAATTCGATCTGCGGAACCAACTGTTGTTAACGCTTTAAGTGGAAAAGCTTCAGGTGTTAGAATAACAAGATCTAATGGTGATCCAGGTGCTGGAAGTACAATAAGAATTAGAGGTGCAAATACAATTGATGGTTCAATACAGCCACTTATAATTGTAGACGGTGTTCCTCTAGATAACACCACATCTTATGCTGGTGGTAACAATATTACAGGAGGTAATGGAGGTGTTACTCAAGGATCACGTCTAAATGATATTAATCCTGCAGATATTGAGTCAGTTAACGTTCTTAAAGGTGCATCAGCTGCTTCTTTATATGGAAGTAAAGCTGCAAATGGAGTTGTTGTAATTACAACGAAAAAAGGTCAAAGAGGTGAAGCTAAAATTTCTTTTAAATCTTCTTACTCTTTCGACGAGATTTCTGAAAGAATTCCAATGCAAAATACTTGGGGACAAGGAAGAAGCGGAGTTTGGGGAGAAACTAGAGCGGAGTCCTGGGGTGATTATATTCCTGATAGAGCTGGTGGAGGAGATACCTACAAAGAAGGTGCATACTTCTTAGCAGACAGTGGAAGGACTTATTACAAAATAGACTCAAAAAACTCAACAAGAACATATGTTGATGAAAACTTTGATTCAGTATTTGGAACTGGTAATGCTTTACAAAATGACTTAACAATAAGTGGTGGTAATGAAAATAGTAACTACTTTTTTAGTTTAGGTCATCTTGATCAAGATGGTGTAATTAGAAACGCTACCTATGAAAGAACCAATGCGAGACTGAATTATGAGGCAAAACTTAATGATAAAATAACATTATCAACTAAAATGGCCTATACTTTTACTGACTCTAATAGAATTCAACAAAGTTCAAACGTTTCTGGTTTAATGCTAGGTCTTTTAAGAACTCCACCGGATTTTGATGGAAGAGATTACAAGGGTACATATTACAGCTCTGGTGGAACTGAGTATATAAATCGTGGAAGATCTTACAGAAAGTCAATTGGTGAAAGTTCGAACCAATCATATACAAATCCACTTTGGACAGTAAATGAGCAGGAATCTAGTACGAAAGTAAACAGGATAACAGTAACTCCTCAACTAACCATTAAGCCAACAAACTGGCTACAAGTTATTACAAGAGGTAATGTTGACGTTGCCGACGATAAAAGAACCTATTTTTTCCCAGTTGGTGATGCTAGTTCAAGAGCAATTGGACAATATCAAGAAGACGTACTAGATATTAGAAACTCTTCTCTAGATATTATTGGTAAAGCAAATTTTCAATTATCTGATGAAGTAAATCTTACTGCAACTGTAGGTTGGAGTTATAATGATAGAAAATATTCAAGGGTATCTGGAAATATAACAGGATTCTTGGTTAATTCTGCAAAAAGAACTACCGCTCTTAATACTTCTTCTGAAGCATCAACATTTGATGGTTTCAAAACATTTAGAAGATCCAATAGAGGTTATGGTATATTAAATTTTGATATTGATGATCAATTATTTATTAACTTATCAGGAGCGCAAGAAGCATCTTCTACAATTAATGGTACTTTCTTCTATCCGGCGGCAGATGCTGCTTGGGTTCTAACTGAAGATCTTATCCAGTCTAATACAATCTCGTTTGCTAAGTTAAGAGCTTCATGGGGTCAAGTAGGTGTTCAGCCTGCGCCTCACAAGTTTGAAACTTTAGCAGAAGGTGGTTTTGGTTATTCTACATATAGTGATCCTCTTGATAGTAACTTGTTTGGAGGTGGATTTAGATTAGATAATAACCTAGGTAATCCTAACCTTGAACCAGAAATTAAAACTGAATGGGAATTAGGTGGTGACTTTAGATTCCTTGATGATAGAGTATCTCTTTCTTTAACATATTATGATAACATAATTGAAGGTATTCTTTTAGATGTTTCATTATCGCCTTCTACTGGTTTCTCTACTCAGTATGGTAACTATGGAGAAATGACTAATAATGGTGTGGAAGTTGATCTTGGTCTTGATCTAATCGATGAACAAGACTTTAGTCTGTCTACAGCTATAAATTGGTCAACAAATGAAAATGAGGTAACAGATCTTTATGGAACTGAATCTATTAATTTGTCTCCAGGTGCATCAGTTAGTTCAAGAGCTGTTGTTGGTCATCCATTAGGAGCTTTATATGGAACAGGATCTAAAACAAATGCTGATGGATCTTTTGATTTAAATTCAAATGGTTTCCCTCAAATAACATCAAGTCCTATAGTTTTAGGTGATCCTAATCCAGATTGGAGAGGTGGTATATCACTTAGTATGAGATACAAAAAACTAAGACTTAATGCTGTTTTAGAACACTCAGAAGGTGGATCGTTTTCTCCAAGAACATTATGGGTTTTAAGAAGATTTGGAACTACTCAAGAAACAGCTAACAGATTAACTCTTTCTCAAGATTTAGTTAATTATGCAGGGAATACAATTCCAAGTGGAACAACCGTTAGAGGAAATGTTCATGATTTTGGTGGAGGACCTGTATTGCTAGATGAAAGTTGGTATAGAACTGGTATAGGTGGAGGTTTTGGTGATAACCAAGCATATAACTTCTCCATAGCAGACGCTACCTGGACAAAATTGAGAGATTTATCACTAAGCTATGTGATAGATACTCCAGCGGTCAAAAATCTTGGTTTAAGTGATGTAATCCTTACATTCTCAGGAAGAGACTTAATAAACATCAATGAAGTTGATGGAATTGATCCTGAGATTAATACAAAGGGTGTAAGTGTTGCTCAAGGTGTTGAGTACTTTACAAATCCTCAGACGAAAGGTTTTCTTTTCAGTTTAACAGTAAATTATTAATAAGATGAAAAATATATATACAAAATCAATTTTAGCTCTTCTAATAATTTTCTCATTCTCATGTGAGGACTTAAATGAAGATATTAATTCTAATCCAAATGATATTTTAATAACTGATGTTGAGGATAAACTATTTTTAACAGGTGCGCAATTGGCTAACATCCAAATTCAACTTGGGCATCTAAACAGAATTAGTGGTATGTACTCAGGTCAGCTTATAGGATTTAGCTCTTTATACTCTAATATATACGGATATGCACTATCAACTGTTGAATCAAACAGCGAATGGTTTGCTTTATATGTTGGTGTTTTAAATAATATGAGGCAACTTCAAAATAACTCAACCAACTCATTGTTAGTCGGTATAGCTCAAATAATTGAAGGTCATGCTTTTGGAACTGCAGCATCTTTATGGGGAGGTATTCCCTACAGTGAAGCTGGAAATCCAGAGATAGAAGATCCAGCTTTTGATACTCAAGTATCCGTCTACAATGCTGCAATTGCAAAACTTACTGCAGGTATTTCAACACTACAGACTGCAAGTTCAAGTAATTTATCACAAGATATTTACTTTGGAGGAAATAAAGATAAGTGGGTTGAAGCTGCATATACTTTGATTGCTCGATTTAATCTTCATAAAAAAGATTATGCTGCTGCAATTGCTGCTGCTAATAATGGGATAAGCTCTGCATCAGGAGATATGCAATATAAGCCACCAGGGATTCAGTCTGGTGATCAAAACTTATTTGCTACAATCCTTAATGGTTCTAGAGCTGGAGATATAGGTAATTCAGCAGGTGGCTCAGAAAGTTATCTTCTTCAATTGTTAAGTAATGATTATCCTACCAATAGAAATAATTCGAAAACTGATGAAACTGCTAGATACGGATATTATAAAATAGATTCAACTAGTGGATCAGCAAATACAGGGATTATAGCTGAAGATGAACCTCAAAATATGGTTACTTTCTTTGAAAATGAATTAATTCTTGCAGAAGCTAAAGCTAGACAGGGTAGTATGGCCGATGGTCTTCCTCATTTAAATAACGTAAGAGCTTGGCTTAATTCTGGAGGTAACCTTAATGATAATCATAATAGTGGTGGCTTCAAATACGAAGCTTATGTTTCCTCAGATTTCGATTCAGGTGGAATTGAAAACACCGATGGTATCGATTCTAAATCTGCCTTTTTAAGGGAGGTGATTGAGGAAAGATATGTTAGTGGTTTTGGAATGCACATACCATTTAATGATGCAAGAAGATTAAGAAAATCTGATTCTGCGATTTCAGTACCTTTCACTCTTGTACTTGGACCTAATCCTCCATATCCTGAGAGGATGCCATATGCAGCAACTGAGTTAAATTCTAATTCAAATGCTCCGTCTGAAGATCCTGGTATTTTCACTAAAACTGAAGTTAATCAGTAAAATTTTAAAAAAAGGTTTGTAAATTTTACAAACCTTTTTTTTTATGTTAAAAATCAATAAACTTTTTTTTGGACTATCAATCTTTGTAATATTAAGTTGTAATAGTGAAAAATCTATTTATAATAACAGTGTTGTTTCTTCACCGCATCCATATGCCTCTGAAGCAGGCAAATTAATTTTTTCAAGAGGCGGAAACGCATTTGATGCAGCAGTTGCATCAGCATTTACACTAGCTGTTGTTGAGCCAAGTATGAGTGGAATAGGGGGGAGACTTCAAGCTATATATATGACATCAGATGGTGACATATCAGGAGTTGATGCTATGACTCAAATTCCAAAATCTTATACAAAGTCCGAGGGTGAAGAAAATGAAAGTTATGGATATAAGACTATAGGAATACCAGGAGTTGTTGCCGGATTAATAAAACTTCATGAAGATCATGGTAAATTAGATCTTGAAACTGTAATGAAACCAGCAATATATGCTGCAGAAAATGGATTTCAAATATTACCTGGAGAAATTAAAAGAATCGAAGGAGAAGTTGAAGATTTTAATGATTTTGAAGCTACACAAAAATATTTTTTAAATTCCAATGGTGAACCATTTAAGCCAGGAGATACATTAATTCAAAAAGATCTTGCTAATACACTTAAACAAATATCAAAAAATGCAAACGCAGGATTTTATGAGGGTGAAGTTGCTCAAAAGATTGTTCAAGATATTCAAGCTAATGGAGGTTATATTACTCTAAATGATCTTAAAAATTATAAAGCCATAGAATCAGATATAATATCGGGTGATTTTAATGGTTATAAAATACATTCATTATTCCTTCCCTCTTTTGGAGCAATAACTATACAAATTATGCAGATAATTGATCAACTGGAAATTGATTTAGAAGAAGACAGGGCGTTAAAAATTGCTCATGCTATTGAAAAGGCATATGAATACAGAATATACCTAAATCAACCTGATTCTCTTAAAAGTATTCTTTCAAAAGATAGAGCAAAGCAGATTGCAGATAAAATTAATAATCAATCATTTGAGATTTCCTCATATGACAAAAGACTAGATTACTCTAATAGTAATACTGCACATTTAACTGTAGCTGATGAATTTGGAAATGTTGTGTCTATAACTCAAACAATTGGACCTATTATGGGATCTAAAGTTGTAACAGATGGTTTAGGTTTTTTATATAATGTAACTATGGGGCCTTATCTTGGCGGATACCTTGGTGAGGATAAACCTGGAGATAGAGTATCTTCTCATGTATCCCCAACACTATTTACTCAAAATGGTAAATTAATTTTAGCTATAGGTGCTGCAGGAGGAAATAAGATACCACCTGCCATTACTCAGGTTGCTTATAGATTCCTTAAGCAGAAATTGGACATAGGAGCGTCAATTAGTTTGCCCAGGGTATATAAATTTAACGGTCCTGTTCAATTAGAAAGCCATTTAGGAGTTAGTAGATTTTACAATAATTTGCATGAAGATCTATATGATGTAGAAAAAATACCAGAAAAAGGAAAGTTTGGAAGAGTTAACGCAATTGTATATGATCCGAAAAAAAACAAGTGGATAGGTGCCTCTGATCCTGACTGGGAAGGTAGTGTTTCTAATTATGAACAGTAGATAATGAAGAATTTTATAAAAATATTTTTTTTGTTATGCCTAACATCATGCAGTACATCTGCTAAGGAAAATCTTAATAATGAAACAAATGAATTTACTTTCAGTGTTATAAATGAGAAAATACTTTTCATCGGTAACAGCTTTACATTTTATTGGAATTTACCTTCTACAGTAGAAAAAATGTCAATTGAAAGAGGTCTAAACTGGGATGTTTCCCACTTTACACTCCAATCAGCAACTCTAAAATCTCATTGGAACAACCCCGACTTAAAATCATTACTTGAAAGTGAGACTTTTGATCATATTATAATTCAAGAACATAGTTCAAATATATTAACCAATGCGGACGGTGACTCAGGATTTTATTTTGGACAGATAAAATCAATTATTCCAGCTTCTACACAAATTCATTTCTTTTCTACATGGATGTACCCATCTATTGAGCAGTTTAATATAAATAATGTGGAATATCCAATAGAAGAAAATATAAAAGAGATTATTGAAGGTACTGCTGATAAGTTAATCCCAGTTGGGAGAGCATTTAAGACATTCCAAGATAAATACCCTCAATTTAGTTTACTCATGGAAGATGATAAACATCCAAATTCTAATGGGTCATACCTTGCAAGCTGTGTTATTTTTTCACATATAAGTGCAGAGTCTTCTATGAATCTATCAAAGAGGTATAAAGGATTAGATAATAAAGGAGTAGATATTTATTACAGTATTGTAGAAGATGAAGTTCTACTATTTCTTCAGCAAGTATCAGATGAAGTAGTTTTCTAGAGAATATAGACTACCATAAATCCAAGATAGGTCCCTAAGGCATTTCCTAGGCTTCCAACTAAAATTGCGGGTAATATTAAATCATTTCTGTTAAAAGCTTCAGCTAAAGCAATTGCGGAAGTCCCACCACCAATATTTGCTTGACTTGCAATAGAAATCATATCCCAATCTCTATAAACTAATCCACCGATAATTATAAATATAATTCCATGAAGAAATACTGCAAGAATAGTGAATAAGAAAAGTGTAACACCTATCTCTTCCAGTTGATCTACAGCACTTAGTTCACAGTATGCACCTATGACTGCTAAAAAAAGATAAACTAAATAGATACCAAGGCTATGACTGCCTTTTAAATTTGAAATAAATCTAACTTGAGCTAACAAAATACCAAAAGAAGTTAAAATTAATATTGAAGGAATATTGGAATAACTTGAAATTAAATCAGAAATAAAATATGAGGTAATTCCTAAAAAAATTAGCCAAATTAAAGATTCAAAATCTAATGACTCAAGATTAGGATCTTTGTGTTTATTACTTAAATCAAGAACAGCGGATTTATTACTTTTCCATAAATTTTTAAATACAATTGGGATAGTCAATGTGATCATAATCCAAATTGTTGTAACAACATTATCTACAGCAATCGTTCCTGCGTATAGTACTCCTTTTTTTTGAAAATCATATTCCAAAGCAATTGCATTAAAGTTAACACTTCCACCTGTATATGTTCCGGTTAACATACCAGCAATAATTCTAGCATCGTCACCTAAAATAATTTCGGGTGAAAGAGCTAACCAAGAAACTAATATTCCAGCAGTAGTTGACAATGAACCCAAAATAAAGAGACCTATCATTGGTAATCCAGCTCTTTTTATTGAGGAGATATTAATATTAAGTAATAAATAAAAAATTGAAATTGGAGCAATATACTTGAAGATAATATCATATAAATTAATACTATCTGATGCAGAGGGTATTAATTTTAAGTTTGCAATAATTGCTGTAAAAACAATCACTATTAAAGCAGGCCCACCAAGTTTTATTCCAATCTTTGATTTACCGGCATAAACCGATAGAATAACCATCAAAGAAAGTACAGTTAAAACATATATTGGATTTGAGTAAAACTCCATCTATTTAATAAAATTAAAAAAAACAACCGTACTACAGGGTAGAAATTAATTTCCAGCAAAAGGAGTATTAAAAATACCTACTGCCATTTCAGCCCAAATAATAAAAAAAATTAAAATTATTATCCCAATATATATAATTCTTTTTTTAAGATTTTTTGTTTTACTAGATATAGAGTTAATTATAAAACCAAGTAAAACTATCATGAACCCCATAATAAAAAAATCTAAGAGACTCCAATCTACCTCATCAGTTATATTCATTATAAATAATGGAATTAACAATAAAATAAGTGGATAGAAAGACTCTTTTGACATATCTAAAATTAAAAAAACGGTTACACTTTAAAAAGTATAACCGTTTTACGATTTTATTAGACAACTCATTGGAAATATCGAACCACAAAATTACTCCTAGGAAATTTATAAATACACTATTTTTGATTTATTCAATAACTTGAAAAAATCAATGAATAAAAAAATTACTTTTTTAATCGGGATAACCGGGGTTAGTCTTCTTTTTTCAACTTTTATTTTAGGAGGACTTTTAATCGAAAATTATGACATATTTAGTCAATATATAAGTGAATCATATGCGATTGATACTAAATACGGAATATATTTAAGATTTTTTGGTTATGTCCCAGCTGGAGTTATGATTACTCTTTTTTGCTTTCTTGGACTTAACTATTTTCAACCTAATACACTTTTAAAAATAGGGTTCTATGGAATCGGAATTTTTTACGGATTAGGAACAATAGTTACTGGGATTTTCCCCTGCGATAGTGGTTGTAATAGAGAATTAATTGATCCTAGTTTCTCCCAAATAGCTCATAATTTTTCGGCATTAATAATGTATCTGCTAACTCCTTTATTTATAATTTTAATTGGACTAGGGCTAAAAAAATCAACCTATATGAGTTTTTCTATTCAATGTCTTGTATTAGGGGTAATTAGCTCTTTTTTTGTATTTATCTTAGGATCAGATTTATCATCTGAATATATAGGAATTTATCAAAGAACTATTGAGTTTCTCTTTGTGTTGTGGGTAGTTTTATGTGCTTTTAAAATTAAAAAAACGGTTACATTATAATAGTATAACCGTTTTATTGTTTTAGTAGCGAGGGCAGGACTCGAACCTGCGACCTTTGGGTTATGAGCCCAACGAGCTACCTACTGCTCTACCTCGCG
>MDTE01028422.1_pt1 | contig 15372 bp, 14 predicted proteins | sample 811231 | NCBI WGS metagenome assembly MDTE01 (sample SAMN05326651, study PRJNA326480) | marine metagenome | isolation source: seawater | place: Indian Ocean: Red Sea | collected 2010 | reverse complement strand
TCTGCATTAATTAAATTTCTTTCAATCTCAAAATCAATCTTTTGATCTGGATTAATTATTAAACCTATTAATTCATCTTTAAGTTCGTTAACTATATTTTTTACAGTGTCACAGGGACCTTCTGTATCATGATCTATTATTTTAATTTCTATATTTTTGCAGACGGTATATTTTCTGCAACTTTGTTTAAGAATTTGTATCTTTTTTCTATATTCATTAACCTTACTTTTGATAATTAAGGTAATCAAATCATCTTTTTTAATTTGATGATTCAATCCTTCTAAGAAGTGATCAAATATTGTCTTATCTTTTATTAATATTAGAGGCTTAAAATTCCCCAATTCTTGAGTTCTTTTGCCATCGCCACACATTGGTAATATCCAATTAATTCTTTTTAAATTATTCATAAATCAAAAATTCAATAAAGTGTAAAGAGAGTTCTCTAATTGTTTTGTAGTAAATTGATAATTATGTTGTTTATGCTCTTTTAAAATATCCAATAAAATGTCAGTTAAAATATCTTGAAAATTTGATGTTTTATAAATTAATTGTTCTAAAACCCTTGAGTCTGAAAAGAAAAGTTTATGACCAGTGCCAAGCATCTCAATTCTAGATTTTATAGCACTTTTAGAGTAGCTTTTATTATTCATATACCACCATGTGCCCGCTAAACTTATGTTTTGAAAGTTTCTTGAAAGAGTATTAAGATAATGCTCATCTCGATAATGAATATTGCTAATAATAAATTTAATTGACTGCCAGTTACTTATTAAATCTCTTATTAATTCTAAATCTATTAAATCTATGCAATCCCCAGCATCATCTAATTTAGGATTTAATTTTCTTTTTACTCCAATCATTATCCATAACGGTAAATCAAGATTAGATAAATAATTTAAAAAAACTTTTGATTTTATTAATCTCTTTAATCCATCATTTGACAATGAAATTGAAAGGTATTCTGGTTTACTTTCCTTGATGCACTTATCAAGATGGTCCTTAAATTCTGAAAGTTTATTTAAATCTTTCAAGGAAAATAAATAATCCAATCTTATTGATGACTTGTACATCTCTCTATCCCATTTTGTATTCTTAAAAAGTGACCATTCATCAATATTAAAAGGATTATTTGTCATAACTACACTTTTTATATTGCATTTTGCAAAAATATCATGTTCATCATATTTCAATTCGTTCTCTAAATTTACTAGTTCCTCAAAACTTATTTTTTTATTATGAATTCCCATTTTATCTAAAATTTTTATCAAACCTTTTGCAGATGTACTTAATGGAATTTCTTCTAAAAATAATTTATTCCAAACTTGATTTGCGATATATTTTTTTGTTTTTTTAAGATTTAAATTTGGAATTTTTTCAAATATCTCAGGTAAAAAGTAATGATAATTAAGTAACTCTATAAAACCTGATTTATGGAATTTTTTATGACATTGTGGAAATAAATGACTGTGAAAATCAACGTATTTAATTTTTCCATAAATAATTCTTTTAACATGATTAAGATCTTTTATATTTTGTTCGACATTTTCTATATTATTATGAACCTCTTTAAGTTCCTTTGCTTTTGTCATCGTCAAGTAAGACTTAGAAATTAAGAAATCCTCAGTAGCTGTTTCTTTTTTTAAGTTTCTTATTTTAAGTTCATTGATAACAGGATTTATAAAAACCTTATCTTTTTTAATATTATCGAAAATTTTAGTTTTTCCACAATGTATTCCTGATCCATCAAATCCGTTATTTTCTAAAAGTGAATAAGATGGAAATAAGCTTTTCATGTTATTAAAATAATGAGATAAAGTCCAAGGTATGCTCCAAGTATCGCTATTTTCTATATCAAAAGAATTTCCTCTTATGTATTTCTGAATATCTTCAGGTAAGCTAAAAGAGTCTATGATTTCTTTATTATCTATTTTTAATTTTTCAAGATCATTCATATAGAAATTATCCCATTTCTTTTTCCAAGTCGCCCATCCCCAAGGAACAAATCTCGGCATCTTATATGTATTTATATATTTATCAGTAAATTCCTCATTAAAGGGGAATTGATATCCACAGACTGATAAAATTTCAGGATCTTTATATGCTTTATCGAGCCAGAACTCAATAAATTTAAAGAAATTTTTAGTTGTTCTGATATCATCTTCAATAATTATTAATTTATCGCATTCTTTAAAACTATCTTGGATACCTTTGAGTATTGAATTAGCTAAACCGTGATTTTTTTTTCTTCTTTTTATGGAAATTCTATTTTTATAGCTCTTGTCAATAACTTTTTCAATAATTCTGTTAATCTCTCCTTGTTTGATTTCATCGTTTTTATTACTTGGACCATCAATATAAATATTTATTTGGAATGTACAATTATTTAATAAGTCAAATAAAGTACTCTCAAAATGTTTTGGCCTATTGTAAGCAAAAAGCGCAATCTTAATCATTCTAAAATTATAATTTTGAATTTACAAAATCTTTAAATAAGTCTTTGGTTAAATTTATTTGTTTTAGATATTCAGAATATTTGTTTTCAGACCCAAAATCCTCAAAAAACCTATAAGACATTTTCCTTGAATATTTTTCTTTATTTTTAAAATCAATATTACTCAATATAGGAAGCTCATCTCCAATCTTTTTTGAAATCGTCATTAAAAAATTTCTTTTGCCTTTATTAATTTGGTTCATACATTCATAACCTTGTGTGAAAGCTAATTCTCTATCAAAATCTAAAACTTCTTTTTCAAAAACTCTTTGCATTGTTCCTGGGATTACACATCTGCTATTGATCCCTTTTTTTAATAAATAATCCACAAATATTTGAGCTGAGGTTGTTTTTCCGCTACTAAACTGAACTTGACCAGCGGGGTCAAAATTGTATTGTAATTCTTTAGAAAAATGGCCTTCGCTTATTATGACTATGCACCTTTCAAAGATTTTTATTTTTGATAATATTTGTTCTAAATAATCTTCTTTTGTCAAAGATGATTCAGGAATCATGTTAACTATATAGTCTTCATGAATAGTATTTTTACCAACAGCGCCACTAATGAATCCAGTCTCTCTACCAAATGTTTGAAGAACTAAAATCTTGTCATGTGATGCTGCGCCCTTATTTTCAATATTAAAAAAATCGAGCATTTTATTCCACCAATTTATGCATGAAGGAAAACCCGGAGTAAAAAAAACATCTTCCATAGCGGAATCGCCTAGATCATTATCAACAGTTTTTGGGCAATTAGCAATTAAATATTTTTCTCCAAAATATTTAGAAAGATGCCTACTTTGTTGAAGTGTTCCATTACCTCCAACGTTAATTAAAAAATCAAATTGCATCCTTTTAAATTCTCTATCGATCAAATTTAAGCTTTCTTCATTTAGTAATCCAATTCTTGAAGTTCCTGTAATTGCAGAACCAGGTTCTTTATAAGCATTATTAATAAATTCTTTATTTTTATTAATCTCATTAAATTGGCCTTTAATTACACCATCAATCCCATTTGGTGCTGAATAAAGTTTATATTTTGGACCTTCTCTAAAAAGGAAAGATAATACACCTGCAAGAGTAGAGTTAATTACAGGGGTTGTTCCTCCCGACATGAGGAAAAGACCTTTCATTATTTAAACTATCGTCACCAACAATATAACTTTTTTTTAAATATTACAGAATGATTCCGAAATTTTTGTTATAAATTTTTTGAATATTTTATATTTACAACTTGGAGAAGAAAGGCAATACTGTTCATTTTATTATATTGATTTACTCTTCATAACAACCTAGAATCTAAGTTAATCTTTAATAAAGAAATTAAATAATTATGCGTAGAAAAAAATCAGATAAGAAAGTTGCTTTAATTACTGGGATTACAGGACAAGATGGAAGTTATCTTGCTGAATTTCTATTAAATAAAGGATATATTGTACATGGGATAAAAAGAAGATCTAGTAGCTTTAATACAGGTAGGATAGATCACATATACGAGGATCCTCATGATGATCTATCATCATTTGCTCTTCATTATGGAGATTTAACAGATAGCACTAATCTAATAAGAGTTATTCAGGATGTGAGACCCGATGAAATATATAATTTGGGTGCGCAAAGCCATGTTGCGGTTAGTTTTGAAACTCCAGAATACACAGCTAATTGTGATGGGATTGGCACCTTGCGGATTTTAGAGGCAGTTAGGATTCTTGGATTGCATAAAAAAACAAAAATATATCAGGCAAGCACAAGTGAATTATATGGCCTTATCAAAGAGTCGCCGCAAAATGAAAACACTCCTTTTTATCCCAGGAGCCCTTATGCTGCAGCCAAATTATATGCATACTGGATTACTGTAAATTATCGAGAGGCATATAAAATATTTGCTTGTAATGGAATTTTATTTAATCATGAAAGTCCAAGGAGAGGTGAAACCTTTGTTACAAGAAAAATAACACGAGGCTTGGCCCGAATAGAAAAAGGTTTGGATACATGTTTATACATGGGTAATTTAGATTCAAAAAGAGATTGGGGCCATGCAAAAGACTACGTAGAAATGCAATGGTTAATGCTTCAACAGGATGAACCAGAAGATTACGTAATTGCTAGTGGAAGAATGGAAACAGTGAGAAGATTTATAGAGCTTAGTGCAAAGTTTATAGGTTGGAATTGCAAGGGAAGTGATAAGTCAATAGTTTGGGAAGGAGAGGGCGTTAATGAAATAGGTAGGAGAGCTGATAATGGTGATGTAGTAATAAAAATAGATGAAAGATATTTTCGTCCAACAGAAGTTGAAGAATTGTTGGGAGATTCCACTAAAGCAAAACAAAAACTTGGTTGGCAGCCCAAAATATCTCTTGAGCAATTAATTGAAGAGATGATAAACGAAGATTTGAAGATCGCACAAAATGAAGTTCTTTTAAAAAACAAAAATTAGAAAGATAAAGTTACTTATGAGTTCAATGAAAGAAAAATCTTATATTTCTAAATCTGATCGAATATTTGTCGCAGGTGCAAGAGGAATGGTTGGCAAAGCTATATCTAAAAAACTATTAAGTGTAGGCTATGGTGATCCAAATAAAAATGGATGCTTATTGACCCCAAATAAAGAAGAGTTAAACCTTTTAGATCTTGAAAAGGTATGCAAATGGTTTGAGGGTGCTAAACCTGAAGTAGTAATAATTGCAGCTGCTAAGGTTGGAGGTATAGTTGCCAATAATACTTATCCCTTTGAATTTCTTATTGAAAATCTTAAAATCCAAAATAATATTATCGAGACAGCATTTAAATTTAAAGTAAAAAGACTTCTTTTTCTTGGGAGCAGTTGTATATATCCAAAATTTGCACAACAACCTATAAAAGAAGAATATTTACTAAAAGGATATCTTGAGAAAACTAACGAATCTTATGCCTTAGCGAAAATAGCAGGGATTAAGCTTTGTGAGGCTTTAATAAAACAATATGATTTTGATGCAATATCATTAATGCCAACTAATTTATATGGACCTGGAGATAATTATCATCCACAAAATAGCCATGTTTTACCAGCATTAATTAGACGTTTCCATGAGGCTAAAATGAAAAATGAAGAATCCGTTACTTGCTGGGGTTCAGGGAATCCGAGACGAGAATTCTTGCATGTGGATGATCTAGCAGAAGCATCGTTATTCTTACTTGAAAAATGGAAGCCAACCATAACTTCTGAATCATCCTTGAGCTGGATAAATATTGGAACTGGTAAAGACGTAACAATTAAAGAATTAGCAGAAAAGATTGCTTCAGTGGTCGGTTTTGAAGGGATGATTAAATGGGATAAAAATAAACCTGATGGTACTCCGCAGAAGAAACTTGATGTGACAAGATTAGAAGACCTTGGTTGGGAGGCAAAAATTAATCTTGATGAGGGTTTATATAGAACTTATGAAGTTTTCAAAAAAGAATTTAATATCTTAAATTACTAGAAATTTAATTCTGATTTAAAATAATCTATTGTTAAATCAAGTCCTTTATCTAAATTTACTTTAGGTTCCCAAGAAAGTTCTTGTTTAGCAAGATTTATATTAGGTTTTCTCTGTCTAGGATCATCAGTAGGTAATTTCTTAAAAATTAATTCAAGTTTAGGATTGATTTTCTTTTTAATCATTTCGGCTAATTCGAGAATTGTAAATTCGCACGGGTTTCCTATGTTAATGGGCTTGCAATAGTTAGAATTCATTAATTTGATAAATCCATTTATCAAATCCTCAACGTAACAGAATGATCTAGTTTGATCTCCCTCTCCATATATCGTGAAAGGTTTATTGCAAAGCGCTTGCACAACAAAGTTACTTACTACTCTTCCATCATCTTGAACCATCCTAGGCCCATATGTATTGAATATGCGAGCAATCCTTATATCTGTATGATGCATTCTTTTATAGTCATAACATAATGTTTCAGATATTCTTTTCCCTTCGTCATAACAACTCCTTGGCCCAAAAGTATTCACATTCCCCTTATATGATTCTGTTTGCGGACTCTCTAATGGATCCCCATATACCTCACTTGTAGATGCTAAAAAAAAGGTTGCATTAACTCTTCTTGCTAACCCCAACATGTTATAGGTACCAATAAAACTTGTCTTGGCTGTCTTGATAGGATTTTGCTGATAATGTATCGGAGAGGCAGGACAAGCTAAGTGCCAGATTCTATCAACCTCTAAGTAAATAGGTTCAGTAACATCATGCCTAATTAATTCAAAATTATTATTATTAATCCATTTATAAATATTTTTTTTTCGACCTGTAAAGTAGTTATCTAAGCATATAACCTCTTCACCTGATTCCATTAACCTATCAATTAAATGAGATCCAAGGAAGCCTGCTCCACCTGTTACTAAGTTCCTGATTTTGTATGTCAAGATTAATCTCCAAATTTAACAAAGAAATCTTCCTTATTATTTCATTATAAAAACTTTAAACCCTCATGAAAAATAATTTAAATTGAGATCTTATAAATTTGATGTATGTTGTATTAGAAAATTGATAAAAAAAGCTATTATTCTCGCCGGAGGCACAGGTTCAAGATTATCACCAATAACAATTCCTATAAGTAAACAGTTATTGCCATTATACGATAAACCAATGATTTATTATCCCTTGAGTTTGTTAATGAATATTGATGTCAGGGAGTTCCTAATTATTACAACTCCACAAGATAGAATCTTGTTTGAAAAATTACTCAAGGATGGTAATGACTGGGGAATATCTATAGATTATGCTGTGCAAAATAAGCCAGAAGGAATTGCACAAGCTCTAATAATCGGTTCTAATTTTATTGATAAATCTCCTTTTATATTGGCTTTGGGTGATAATTTTTTTCACGGTAATTCTTTCATAGAGGCATTTAGAAAAGCTTCTATTCAAAATTCTGGAGCCACAATCTTTGCATACCCTGTAAACGATCCTCAAAGATATGGAGTTGTTGAATTTGATAAAAATGGCAATGCAATTAATATAGAAGAAAAGCCTAAAAATCCAAAAACTAATTTTGCAGTGACTGGAATATATTTTTATGATCAAACAGCAGTTGACAAAGCATTAACATTAAAACCCTCTTCTAGAGGTGAATTGGAGATCTCTTCTTTAAATAATATCTTTATGTCTGAACGGAAATTAAAAGTAGAGTTAGTGAGTAAAGGTTCAGCTTGGCTTGATACTGGAACAACAGATTCTCTTTTAGAGGCAAGTAGCTATATAAAGACACTTGAAAAAAGGCAAGGATTGAAAATTGGTTGTCCGGAAGAAGTGGCTTGGGAAAAAGGGTGGATAAATAATAAACAATTAAATTCCTTAGCAAAAGCTATAGGCAATAGTGGATATGGAGATTATTTATCCAATCTTATATGTTAAATGATTTGGTAGGATTTATAGGATGGAAATAGATCTAAAAAATTCTAAAAGTATCCTAGTTACTGGTGGAGCTGGATTTATTGGTAATAATTTAATTAGGTTTTTATTAAAAAATACTAGAGCAAAAATTTTCAATTTAGATAAACTTGGATATTCAAGTAGTCTTGAGGCTATTGATAATTACTTATATGATCTAAAAATAGATTCGCGCACTAGATATGAACTCTTAAATTGTAATTTAATTTGTGAGCAAGATCTTAATAATGCTATTAAATATTCTAAGCCAGATTTTATTTTTAATTTAGCCGCTGAATCTCATGTAGACAGATCTATTGATAGTCCATTCAATTTTATTGAAAGTAACATTACAGGAACTTTTAATTTGCTTAATACAACTCTTACTTATTGGAAAGAACTAAAATCTTGCAAAAAAGATTGTTTTAGATTAATTCACATTAGCACTGATGAAGTTTTCGGCTCATTATCAAATGATGATCCAAAGTTTAATGAAAGAACTCCTTACGACCCAAGTAGTCCCTATTCTGCTTCAAAGGCTTCAAGTGATCATTTGGTAAATGCTTGGTTTCACACTTATGGTTTGCCTGTAATTACTACGAATTGCACTAATAATTATGGACCTTGGCAATTCCCTGAAAAGCTAATTCCGCTTACTATCCTTAATGCGTTATCAAATAATTCAATTTCTGTATATGGTAATGGGATGAATATAAGAGATTGGATATATGTTGATGATCATGTAAACGCACTTTGCCAAATAATTCAGAAAGCTTCTCCTGGGAAGAAATATTGTTTGGGAGGAAATTCAGAAAGAACTAATATTAATGTCGTAAAAAACATTTGTTCAATTTTGGATGAGATTAAACCCAGTAATAGACCTTATTCAGAATTAATTAAATTTGTTAAAGATCGACCAGGTCATGATAATAGATATGCTGTTGATTCATCAAAAATTAAGCAAGAGATAGGCTGGTCACCAAACTATAATTTCGAAGTTGCTTTAAAAAAAACAGTTCAGTGGTATATCAAAAATCAAAACTGGTGTAATAAAATTTTAAAAAAATCGGGTTACAATAAAAAAAGGATTGGAATTTAAATATTAGTTATTTCTAAAAAATTTCTAAATTATTAGGAATTTTAATTGTGTTATAGTTATCTCAATATTATCTTTTTGATGCATTTAGTAAGAAGTCCCTTAAGACTTTCTATAGGAGGAGGGGGAACAGATTTGCCCTCTTACTATAGAAAAAGAGGAGGTTATTTAATAGCAGCGGCAATAAATAAATATGTATATACATCAATTATAAAACCTTTTTCAAATGGAATTTATTTAAAATATTCAGAATTGGAAAAAGTTAAAACTCCTGAAGAAATTAAACACAATATATTTAGAGAAGTTTTATCAATGGATGAGAGAATTAATAAAGAACCTAAAATAGAAATTACTACTTTAGCTGATATCCCTTATGGAACTGGTTTGGGATCTTCTGGTGCTTTCACTGTATCACTAATAAAAGCATTATCTCTTTGGAATAAGGAAGGAAAATCAAATATAAAAATAGCAGAAGAAGCATGTCATATTGAAATTGATAGATTACAGGAACCTGTTGGCAAACAAGATCAATTTATTTCTGCTTTAGGAGGTATTCAAGAATTTTATTTTAACAAAGATGATTCAGTTGAAGTGAAGCCGTTGAATATTCCTAAACATTCTATGAGATCTTTTAAAGAATCTTGCTTAATATTTTATACGGGGAAGTCGAGATCAGCCTCTAAAATCCTTCTTGAACAAGATAAAAAATCTAAAGAAAATTCAACTGATATGATTTACAATCTTGACCAAACAAAAGAGTTAGGATTTACTACCAGAAATCTATTATTAAATGGGGATGTAATGCAATATGGTCTTTTGTTAAAGGACCATTGGAATAATAAATTGAAAAGGAGTCCAAGTATGTGTAGTGAGGAATTAAAGGAATCTTACGATATAGCACTGAATAATGGAGCAATAGGTGGAAAATTAATTGGAGCTGGAGGAGGAGGTTTTTTTATGTTTATTAGCAATGATAGAAATCAATTAAGAGATGTAATGTTAAAAAAAGGCTATGTAGAACTGGATTTTCAATTTGATTATTTAGGAGTTCATACGTTAATTTCTGACTAAAATGCAAATTGCAATTCTCTGTGGCGGGGAAGGTAAAAGAATAAAAGAATTATTTCCTAATACTCCTAAGGGATTAATTAAGATAAATAGTAGACCTTTCATGAGTTATATCTTCGATAGTCTAATTCAGAATGGAATAAATAAGGTTGTCATGTGTACTGGTAAAGGACATGAAGATTATTTTTCCTACTTCAATAATAAATATAAAAACTTAGAAATTTCTTACTCTCAAGATCCAAAAGAATTAAAACTTGGGACAGGCGGAGCAATCTTAAATGCATGCAGCCTTTTAGAAAATACTTTTTTTGTTCAATATGGAGATTCCTTATTGAATGTGAATTATGAGATGGTTTTAGATTCTCACAAAGAGTCAAAAAAGCCTATGACAATGACAGTATTACCAATAGAATTATCAAGCGAAAATCCAAATGTTTTTTTTGATGAAAAAAATAACTTAGTCAAATATGCAAAAGGAAATAAATCTAAAATGTTTCAATATATTGATTATGGATTACTTGTTTTTAATAAGAGTGAGATTTTGAGATTTCAATCTTCTCAAAATGTTACTCTTGATTTAGGTTTAATTCAATCTAATTTTTGCGAATCAAATGAATGTAATGTTTTTGTTGCAAATAAAAAGTATTTGGAGATTGGAACCCCAGAATCTTTTGCTTCAACAAAAAGTAAATTATTAGATACGTAAGTTTATGTTTAACGATTTATCTATAAAGATTTTCTCAGATGGAGCCAATCTTGATGAGATTAATAAATTAGCTAAAAATGAAATAATTTCAGGAATAACAACTAATCCAACCTTGATGCGTAAGGCAGGAGTTACAAATTATTTGGGATTCTGCAATCTTGCTAGCAAATATGCTGGGGAAAAACCTATATCACTTGAGGTCTTCTCAGACGAGATAGAGGAAATGTACCGCCAGGCTCATATTTTGGCTGATATTAATCCTAATGTCTTTGTAAAGATTCCAATTACTAATTCAAAAGGGATTTATACCTTAGATTTAGTAGAAAAATTAACTAAAGAAAAAATAAAAGTTAATGTCACGGGTATTTTGTCTTTTAATCAAGTGAAGCTTTCGATCGAATCAATTTCATCTGAATTAACAACTTTTCTTTCAATATTTGCTGGTAGGATCGCGGATACAGGGAGGGATCCTATGCCAATTATTCAAAATGCTTTAGAGTTAGCTAGAAATAAAGGGAAAAATATTGAGTTCATATGGGCTAGTACAAGGGAAGTCTTCAACGTTTATCAAGCTGCATCTATTAAGTGTCATATTATAACTTGTACTCCAGATATTATTAAAAAATTAGAAATGAGAAATAAAGATCTTGAAGAATTATCTTTGGAAACAGTGCAGATGTTTTATAGTGATGCGTTAAAATCTGGCTTCAAATTATAAAATTTCTTCTAATAGGTCTATTAAATCTTCATGAGTTCGACATAAATAATTCTCCTTTCCCATAGATTTATTTGATAAGAATATTGTTTTGGTCCCGGCATTAAACCCTGCATAAATATCTTTGTCCCTATCTCCAATCATTAATGAAGCATTTAAATCTATATTGTATTTTTTACTTGCAGCGATAATCATACCTGGCTTTGGTTTTCTACATTCACATTCATTATCATTACCATGAGGACAAATAAAATAATATTTAATTTTTAATTTTTGCATAATATTCTTATTAATAATATTAGCTATTTGTATATTCAAATCTCCCCTTCCAATATCTGGTTGATTTGTAACTACTATTGGTAAATATCCAGATTTTTTAATTATTTGAACTAATAAATATGCTTTTTCATAAATATAAATCTCCTCAATTTTCCATGGTGGTCTTGAAACTTTAGAATCAATTTTTATTGGTTTATTCAAGATGCCATCTCTATCTAGAAATACAGCCTTTTTTAATATCGACATTATTTAAAAATATTATTTTATCTTTGAAAAAAGATAATCACCTTGTATTAACTTATTATTTTTACCGTAACATTGATTAAAAGAGCCTTCTAGAAAGAATCCTTCTTCAAATAAAAAATCTTTAATATTTTCTAAAAGAGGTTGATTTTTGTAAAGTTCAACACTGGATGCTTCGATATATAAATAATTAATGTGTTTCAGAACTTGTTTTGATCCCTTTAAAACTTCTAGTTCAAAACCTTGGACATCAATTTTCATGAGTATAGAATTAAATTTTTTAATTTGATCTAACCATTCATCAAGTCTTCTAATTTCTATCTCTTCGAAAAAATTAGTCTTGCAAGTGCCAAATTCTTTGCTTTGAATTTCGTTTATTTCAAGGAGAGATGAACTGTCAGGAGATGAAGCGATATTCATTCTTGTTTTCTTTTTGATATTACCTAGTGCATAATTGTAAGCTTTGATATTTTTAAAAGATGATATGAGGTTTATGTATTTTTTAAATTCAGATTTCAATGCCTCAAATGAAAAAATTGTTACGTTTGGGAAATATATTCTAGAAGCGAATGTAAATTGACCTTTATTTGAACCAACATCAATTATCAAATCTAAATGCCTCTTTTGGAGTAACTTCAATACCTTCCTATGTTCGAAACTTGGCAAAACTAGTTTATAAAATGCTATCCAACTTCTAGGTTTAATAATTAAATAAAATATTTTTTTAATTCTTAAAAAGAACAAGTTCTTCATTTATTTAAATTATATTTATAGTCTATAAATCATTAATAATAATAATTTTTTTAATATTTCTTATAGGATGAAAAAAAAAACACCTTAATAAATGACAATAATATAATTAATAAAGAAATTAAGATTTGAAAGTTGTAATTTTAGCTGGTGGCTTTGGCACAAGATTGTCAGAGGAAACACATTTAAAACCAAAGCCAATGGTTGAAATAGGGGGGAAACCTATTATTTGGCATATTTTGAAATTGTACAGTCATTTTGGCATCAATGAATTTATTATATGCTGCGGTTATAAAGGGTACATTATTAAAGAATATTTTGCCAATTATTATCTCCATACAAATGACATTTGCTTAGATATTAAAAATAATAATTTAGAAATTATTAATTCAAGAAATGAACCATGGAAAATAACATTAATTGATACAGGTCAAAATACTATGACGGGAGGACGGTTACTAAAAGTAAGAAAATATCTTAATAATGAAAGGTTTTGCTTTACTTATGGAGACGGAATAGCAAATATAAATATAGACCAATTAATTGAGTCCCATATAAATTCTTCTAAGTTGGCAACTTTAACTGCAGTTCAGCCACCAGGCAGATATGGGGCACTAAATCTGCGAGAAAATCTTGTGGTTAACTTTAAGGAGAAACCTATTGGCGACAATTCCTGGATAAACGGAGGGTTTTTTGTATTGGAGCCTTCTATATTTGATTTTATTGAAGATGATAGTACTGTCTGGGAAAAAGAACCTTTAAATCAATTATCAGCCTCTATGCAATTAAATGCTTTTAAACATAGAGGATTTTGGCAACCTATGGATACACTAAGAGATAAAGTGCTGCTTGAAGATTTGTGGCTTAATAAAAAAGCTCCATGGAAAATATGGGACGATATATAATGCAATTCAAAAAGTTTACACTATCAGACAATCATTTCTGGAATAATAAAAGAGTATTAATTACTGGCCATACTGGTTTTAAAGGAAGTTGGCTCACCTTATGGTTGCATTCTTTAGGCTCATCAATCTGCGGTTTTTCTAAAGAAGATGAGGACGAATTTAATTTATTCAAGTTCTTAAATATAACTTCTGAGATTGAACATCATATTGACAATATTTCAAATAACAGAAAGCTTTCAAAAATAGTGGAGGATTTTCAACCAAATGTCATTTTTCACCTTGCAGCACAGCCATTAGTAAGAAAGAGTTATAAAGAGCCCTTTTTGACATGGTCTACTAATGTTATGGGTACCTTAAATATACTTGAAGCAACAAGAAATCTTAGAAATAAGTGTGCAGTGGTAATTATTACTTCTGATAAAGTTTATAAGAATAATAATTGGCTACATGGATATCGCGAAGAAGATGAACTAGGAGGTCATGATCCATACAGCTCCAGTAAAGCAGCATGTGAGTTGCTTACAAAATCTTGGAGATTAAGTTATTGCGGAAAGGAAAATAACCAGCACCCAAATTTGTATATAGCCACTGCTAGAGCAGGTAATGTTATTGGAGGTGGAGATTGGGCGGAGGATAGGATAATACCAGACCTTATAAAATCTTCATTAGGAAAAAAAGATTTATTTATAAGATATCCAAAAGCTACAAGACCATGGCAACATGTTTTAGACCCTTTAAGCGGATATTTGACTCTAGCTGAAAAATTATTTAATTCTAATAATTCTCAATATTCTAAAAGTTATAATTTCGGACCTCCAAAGTCCTCAAATAAAACAGTTGAGGAATTGATTATCCAATCAATTAAATATTTACCTTATAAAGTATGCGTTAATTATTCTAATAGTGATTTATATGAAGCTTCTCTTTTAAATCTAAATATAGATTTGGCTTATCATGAGTTGGGCTGGATGCCTAATTGGGATTTTGATAAGTCTTTATATAGAACAATAAATTGGTATAAATTATTTTTTTATGATAAAAATGACGCTAAAGAACTATGCCTTGCTGATATTAAAGAATTTCAGAAATCGTAAATTATTTTTTATTTAAATTAAGATGAATTATTTAATTACAGGAGCAAGTGGATTTATTGGATCAAATGTAATTAAACAAGCACTTTCAGAAAATATTGTTGTGCATGGCTCTACTAGAAAAATAAATAATATGTACAAAACAGATTTCAAACATAATCCTATTTGGATCCCAAAACCATTCTATGAAATAACAGATAATGAACTTAAAAAGATTGATATTATAATTAATTGTGCTGCAGCAGGTGTAAGTCCCCAGAAAGTTTCAAAAGAAAAAATGTATGAAATAAATGTCGAAAAAACATTTGAATTTTTTAAAAAAGCTATTAATTCTGGAATTAAGATTTTTATTTCTATTGGCACTTGTCTTGAATATGGATATGGAGGAAATAGTTATAATAAAATTCCTAGTTACGCGAAATTAGATCCAATAAGTGATTATGCAAAGACTAAGTCATTGGTTTTTGACAAAATGTATAAATACTCTCAAATCAGTAAAATAAAATTTCTTCATATAAGGTTGTTTAATGTTTATGGAATTGGTCAAAATGAAAATAATTTTTGGCCTAGCTTATTAAAAGCTGCTATTGAAGGAAAGGATTTCGAAATTAAAAAAAGTAAAT
>MDTE01152839.1_pt1 | contig 15373 bp, 9 predicted proteins | sample 811231 | NCBI WGS metagenome assembly MDTE01 (sample SAMN05326651, study PRJNA326480) | marine metagenome | isolation source: seawater | place: Indian Ocean: Red Sea | collected 2010 | reverse complement strand
TCTCTACATTTGTAGAAAACAAATTAACTGTTCTCATTCCAGGTTGGGTGCTTGGTTTAGTAGAAGTACCTTCAGTTGCTTCAGCATCTATTTCATAGTTATCAATAGATGTATCTGTCTGTATTTCTATTTGCTCCGTTGCTCGTAAATCACTAGGAGGTATAACCAACGGAGTATAGAAAGGTACTTCAGCTGTGGGAAGAGGTATAGATATTGTTTCTATTTCTTCAATAGGTGGAATTTCTATAACTGGTATTTCAATTGGTGCTTTTATAGGCATTAGCTAGGTTCTGTAGGCCAAGTAATGTTATCTGGATCTGACTGAGTAGGTACATCTCTTAATGCTTGACGATAATCTCTCCATTCATCTGATAATGTACGATCAGTACTTGCTCTCCAGTCTGTTTCAGATAGTCTTGCGTTTCTTTGTTCTCTTACAATTTCCCATTTATCAGCAAGAATTTCTGCATCTGTAGGTTTGTTTGCATTAAATTCGGCAATGTCTGCCTCTGTCATGGGAAGTAATACCCCATTTACCATTTTGTTCATTTGCTTATTATGTTAATTGTTTATTTTATGTACTCATACATTAAAATTTTTGTAGGAGCTTCCCAATATGTACTAGTACTAGTGCTCGAATAAAATCTAACTTTGTCAATAGCATTTTGCACGTTGTTATGTACACTACCAGCTGTACGACTTAGAGTAGAACTGTTTGCCCTTGTCATAGCTTTTTTCAGAAAAAAATAATTGTGTATAGCTTCAGTATTTAACTCCAACATAACAACAGCATGCATTGTACTGTTACTCGTTGACCAATAACCGCTTCTAGACTGATCGCTTAAAGATAAGTTTGATCTATAGGATCTACTAGTGGCATAACTATAAGCACTGCTGTACCCCCACTCTTCATGATAGTCATAACGAAATTGAGTACCAGATGAATCATACATCTGAATAAAAGGGGAATAACCAGTCAATCCTTGTTTTAATTTTTTAGCAACAAACAAATAATTAGTACCAGCTGTAAGACTAGAAAACTCAATATAGTTAGCTTGTTGTGACCCTGTTAGTTCTTGTGTACTTACAAGTTTTAAAGCTGCACCAGAAGTTGCTGCTGGTGTTGGTAAGTTAGCATTAGGAACTGTTCCTGTTGTAAAAAGACTAGCATCAATGTTAGACGTGTCTAATGTATTAAACTGTTTAAATTCAAGTTGTCCTGTTGCTGTTGACCCACTACCTGTAATACTTTTAACATGTAAATGTCCATCTACTAAAGCATTATTATCTGGTAATATTATAGTATGATCTTGACCAGCACTATTAGGTGATGCTTTTATTTTTATTGAGTTAGCATTATTTTCAGCTATTTCTAAAGTACCATCTGCACTTCCAGTACCTTGAACTTTTATAAGTCCTGTACCTTTAGGAGAAAATTTTACATTTGAGCTAGTTGTTTCTATTGCATCAACTTTTATTTTTGACATTATGCCTCCTGATATTTATACATTGCAATTTCAGCTCCTGGCTCAAACTGAGTACCATACTCAGTATAAAATTTAATACCATGTATTCGTTGTTGGTAATTTTTTTGTAAATTAACAATGTTGTAACTTCTAACCCCATATCCTGTATAGGGTTGGGCAGCATCTAGACTTAGATAATCAGAACCATCTTTTGTATTTAATTGAGCTATAAACTGTATAGTGTAGTATTGATTTTGACCGTAAAAATGTATTCTATGACGATTTTGACCACTTGAGTTATGATAATAACTTACACTAGTTCTATAAGAGTAAAAATTGTTATAATCATAACCCGCTTGAATTTCACTACCATTAGAGTCTAAAAATCTAATGTTTAAAAAATCGTTGTTAAAATTATGAAAGTAAAACTTATTAGTCTTAAATCTATATGTTGCATCATCTTCCAAACCTGTGAAAGACATGGAAGATGGAGGCACACCTGTATTAGGGTCAACAACTGATGTTGATTTACTAACAAATTGATAACCTAATCCTGTGGTTGCAGGAAGAGGTGAAGGTAGTTGTGCTGAAGGTACAGTTCCAGATGTAGTATCTATATTACCTGCATCTAAATTTAATGAAGGTACTGTTACAGTTGCATACTCTAATTGTCCTACCGCTGTTGATCCACTTCCTGTAACACTTTTAACACTAAGATATTTGTTTGCTTCAATATTGTTATCAGGTAAAACCAATGTATAATTTTGATTAGCACTACTAGGTGGAGATTTAATTTTTACTTTGCTACTATTTCCGCTTGAATTAAGTTGTAAAGCTGCATGAGTATCTTCATTTTTTACTTTTACAGTACCAGTTCCATTTGGTGTTAATGCTAAATCTCCATTCGTTGTTAAAGCAGTAACTTCGCTAATTTTTATCTTTGACATAATTAAGAATCCATATATTGATAAAGTAAAAATTGAGTAGGATCAACATAACTAGTTAAATATGATCTAAACTTAATACCATGTACTCTAGTTCCAGTTGTAGGTTGATATAAGCCTACATTCATTAAAAATGGAGCTGGATAATAAGTACCAATATCTCTTGCAATGTGATTCCCTCTTAAAAATAAATAAACATAATCAGCACCTGTAAAAAGGTCAGCTGTAAATGTATATCTATTAACTACATACTCTCCTTCAATTGGAAATTCCGTTGATGATCCAATAGAATATGAGTTATATCCATAGATACTTCTTCTTTTAGTCCACATTGTATATTGTGTTCCGTTATTTTGAGCATCTGTTAATGTAGTACCATCTGCATTTAAAAATGTTCCAGTAATATAACTTGAGTTACTAGCTAGTTTAATATCTTTAGCTAGTATTAAATAGTGAGTATTATCTTCAAGTCCTGTAAAAGAAATGTCACTTGTTGATTGTCCAGAAGCAATTTCGGTTTTATTTATTAATTTTAAACCACCTCCCGAAGTAGCTGGGATGTTACCTATTCTAGCAGTATTAAAAACTCCATTATTTATATTGGGAGCTTGTAAGTTTGTATAAGTAGAAGGTGGAGTATCGGTAAACTCAAGTTGAGCTTCAGCAGTAGTCCCACTTCCAGTTAGGCTTTTTACTTTAATTAGTTTACCTGCTGCCATTTGGTTATCAGGTAAAGACAGTGTATAATTTTGACCAGTACTGTCAGCTGGAGGTTTTAACTTGATGCCATAGTTTTGAGCAGAAGGATTTAATTGTAAAGTACCATCATTAGTTACACCTTTGATTTCACATACTCCACCAGTACCCTTAGTAACAACTTCTAAATTGCTATTAGTTCCATTAGCTTCAAGTTCATTTACGTTTAATTTTGACATAATAATATTGTTTAAAAAAAGTCTATAATAGCTCCATCGGTTACAGTTAAAACCGAACCTGATGGAATACTAATTGGACTAATTGCAAGATAATTGTTATTTGGTGTTGTAGTAAAGTTATTATTAACTTGATTATCTGCTTCAATAAATAACTTTTCATTATTAGAGCCTGTTAATTCTGTTAAGGACAGAAGATAATATAATTTAGGTAACATAGCTCTAAACCGATACAAATGTCATATTACTTCCACTTGATTCAGTTAATGTAGCATTAATTGATAATGGAAGAAGATTAATATAATTTTTATTTGTTCCTGTTGTAAAATCTGTGTTCATTACATTATCTGACTCGATAAATAATTGGTCAGTACCACCACCAACAAAACCACCACCACTGGAAGGAAGATTTGTTAAGTTAGCTCCACTAATTGCTGGAAGTGTTGCAGGAAATCTTGCATCTGGAATTATTCCAGAGCTTAAATTAGCTGCATTTAAATTTGATAAATTTGCCCCACTGGTTGCTGGAAGTGTGGCTGGAAATCTTGCGTCTGGTATTGTACCAGCATTTAAATTTGAAGCATCACCAGCTGTAAAACCTCCAGAAGTACCCGTAGTATCTTGGTTAAGAGTATCAACAGAAAATGTAGTACCAGTCAGTGTTAAACCCGACCCAGCACTGTAAGTTGTATCTGTACTAGCTACCCATGCATAATCCGAACCATTCCAACTAAGCACATAACCCGAAGTAGGATTATTTTGATTTAAATGTGTATCAACACTGTTATCATTGTAAAGACTTCCTTGTGCTGTAACACCACCTTGCCAAGAAGTACCGTTATAAACTTTTAACTCGTTAGCAGTAGTGTTAAAGAATAAGTCTCCCGTATCTAAATTAGTAGTTGGGTTACTTGCACCTGAGCTATATCTTGCTGCAAAGTCATTAACAGTACCAAGATTACTTGCAACTGTGTTTACGTTTGCTATAGATCCACCTACGGCATTTACATTTGATATATCACCAGCAGTAGTATTAATGTTTCCAATATTACCTGCAACTATACCTATATTGTCATTAATAATTGATATGGTGTTACCCATACTATTACCATGTTGAGTACAGTAATATAACAACGAGCTTGGTGCATTTGATGGTACAGCAAAGACTACTGTAGATCCAGATTGACCTGCTGTTCCATTTACTGTTACACCTGTGGTATATGAAGCATTACTACTATCTCTAAATGCTAGTGGATGATTATTGTTAGTACTATCAGATTGGTCAAATGTGTAAGTAAAACCTCTAGTTAAAGTTAAAGAAGGGTTAGCTGTACCATTTATATAAAAAACACCACCTGATACAGTCACAGTAAATGTTTGTGCAGCTCCTAAAGAATTAGCTACAGCATTTACATTTACAATATTTGTACCAACAGTATTTACATTTGTAATATCACCTGCAACAGTATTTATGTTAGCAATATCATTTGCTGTTGTACTAATATCAGAAGCGTTAGTATTAGCTGTATTTATAGCTGATATATTGCTTGCTACAGTTGTAATTTCTGTTGCTTTTGGTACTAATCTATGAAAAGTATATGTATGTAATGTAGTAGTTGTTTCTACTAAAAACCCAAAGTCTTGAGGTATAGCACTTGTTACTCCTGTAATTGTAACTGTATTACCAGTCCCAGCACCATTAGTAATAGTAACTGTAGTGCCACTTGGAGTTAAAGTAGTTGATGCTGTTTTAACAGAAACAATAGTACCAGCACCGTTGTTTGCATCTGGGTTTGCTGTAGGAAAACTTGTTTCGTTTGCTATCGGTACAAAACCACCAACATCGTCAATTAAATCAATAATTCTGTCATTGATAGCTGCTGTTGTAGCAATAGTTGTATCGTTGTCTGGAAATACATCACCATCTTTAATAGTGTCTCCAGTAGATATATTAAAATATCTAGCATCTGCCTGTGCTTCACTAAGGTATCTACTATCAAGAGCACCTGCATCTAGTTCTGTTTCTGTGTAGTATCTACTATCAAGAGCACCACCAGAAGTAAGTTCAGTTTCTGTAAAATACCTAGTATCCAGTTGTCCAGCATCTAGCTCTGTTTCTGTATAGTATCTATTATCTAACTGACCTGCATCTAGTTCTGTTTCTGTATAATATCTGTTGTCTAGTTGACCTCCATCTAATTCAGTTTCTGTATAGTATCTACCATCAAATGTACCAGTTGGTATATTATTAGCGTCTACTGTAATGTCACTAGGAAGAGTACCACTACCTAATTTATCTAAAGTTACAGAATCATTAGCTAATTTAGAACCTTGTATATTTGCATTTGCATTTATATCGGCATCAAGAATAGAACCATCTATTATTTTTTCTGATGTAACAAAATTAGATGTTATAGCACCTCCATTAAACAGTGCTCCTTCTATTTCTAATGCTTTGTTTCTAGCATCTTGTGCAGTAAAGTTTGATTGTTCAGATGAGTCATTAAGATCTCTAGCTCTTATAGTACTGCCACTAGCAAAATTTGTATATGTGCCACTAGCGTCTCTTGTTCTACGTTCACAAAAAACTACTGCACCTTGCGGTAGTGCAGAGTTAAATGTAATGGTATTGTTATCAGTGGAAAGTTGGTAGTTATATAATTGTGTTCCTACAGAAACTGCAGGAAAATATAATCCAGTTGTATCGTTTACTTGTGGGTGAGACGCTTGTGCTGTCTCGTTGGTAAGAGTATTACGATTTTGCAATACTCTAGTACCACCCGACAATGTAACATAAACATCTAGATCATCTTGGTTATGAAGTTGTATACTGACAGGACTAAATACAGTTGTAGTTGCATTAGTCGTGGCAGCGAAAGTTTTTTTAGTTGTAACTGCCATTGATAATCAATGTTATTTTGGTAAATTTAATAAGTTATCTATTTCATCATATCTGCCTCTACTACCTAAGTTCTTCTTAGTTTGTGCTTCTTTTAGTTTATCTTCAAACGTAGGGTTCTCTCCTACCATCTTTAGGTACGCTTCTTTCCTAGCTTTTCTAAATGCCTTTTGTACCATCTTATAAAACTCTTGATCTTCTACTCTATACCCATTACGTCTACGTAACTGTAGTCTTTTAAACTCTGCAAAGCCATCTTTAAATTCCTTAGAAGCAAATACTTTTTCTAAGTCTGAACGTAGGCTACTCATAGAAATATACTTTTGCATCATAGATCTTTCCTTAGATGTAAGGCGTAGACCTTTGTATGTTTTAGTAACTTCTGGTAAGTTGTAACCCATTTCATATAAGGTTGTTTTTACAGGATCTCCAGATGTATTTGTAATAGCTATAGGTGACAAAAAGTTAAATGCACGTAACAATGGCTGACTTCCTGGCGGTTCAAACTTTACACCAGATCTATCTTTTGCCAACATGTCATACTTAGGAGGTACTAAGGATTTAAACATAGCGTCACGTCTTACTAGCATTTCTAGTATACCGTTAGCTTCTTTTTGGTTAGCATCTAGTAAATCACCAATACTACCAATCAAACCTGAGTATGGTAATATTGAACGAGTTGACTTAGCTAGTAGTCTACCACCTTTGTTAGCTAGACCTTCAGGGTCTAACACTGAGGCTAGGTCATCAACACCCGCAAGCATAGACTTATCTACTATTGCAGCAGCTGCCATAAATGTTAAAGTTTCTAGTAGCTCTGTTTTTATATCTTCGTCTAAAGCATGCTGGTAATTAAATACATTAGCTGCTGTTGCAATGATTGAGTTAAATGGTTCTACATCTCTGTAAGACACTAAGACATTACCAATACGCATTGTATGTGGTTTTATACCTTCTTGTCTCCAAAGATCTCTCATCTCTTTATCACGAGGTAAGTCACCATATATATTACCCATTGCAGCTCCGATACTAGCCATAGCTACAATACTACTACCAACTGCTATTCTACCTTTCATCAAGGCTTGTTCAGCTGGTAAGTCAGCTGCGGTAAGACCATACTTCTCAATGTTCTGACCAGCCATGATGTCACGATACCTTTTACTAAATAGTTCTAAAGGTGTGTGTTGAGTAGTAAGACGTATAGCATTATAACCTGTTCTAACAAATGGAAAGAACAACATACCCACAGGGTTGTTTTGTAAAGTTTCAAATGCTTTCATCCAGCCTTCAACATCTCGTGTCATAGTAGCTTCTCTACCAGCCATCAACGCTGCTTGGTCAGTTACCACCATCATGTTGCCGTCACCCATCTTAAATATTTTATCTGCAAACCTTTGCTCTTGGGCTTTTGCATAGTCAGTCAACTGATCTAAAGGTATACCTTTTTCTACACCTTCTTGTGCAGCTCTAAGACGAGCTGTAAAACGACCTATAACAGTTCTAGCTGCAGCATCACCTGCACCCATAATGTTTTGTGAGTAACGCATCAAAGGACTTGTGTTTAGATCAACAAGAGTGTTTAGACCTTTATACATCATCTTTTCAGCTGGTGTACCAAACTCTTCGGCATATGCACCTAATCGTTTAAAGTTTTGTAAATCTGTTGGTAAATCAAATCTACCTTGGTATGACATCTTTTTGTTGTGTACACCTTGCTTCCAGTTGTACTTAAATACTTTCCAACTTTCTGCGTATGCCTTACCAATAGCATCTATAGTTGCAGCTGCTACAGCCTGTTGTGCTCTGGCAGCAGGGCCACCAAACATAGCACCCGCATACATCATAAAGGGTCTTAGTACAGTAATTAAGTTAGTACCTACGACAGCTCTTATAGGTGTTTTAGGTGAACTAAGTATAGAGTTATAATATACAGAGGCTATTTCTCTCATGATTTGTGATGGTATCTTCTGACCATTAATCATACCGCCTAAACCTAGACGTGCTTTGAGATAGTTCTGTATCATAGATAATGACGTTACACGACCATCTGATATAGAATATATGTCAGCTAACATTTTGACTTGGCGTTTGTTGCCATTCTTAATTAGCTCTTTCATATTTTGTGTAAATGTCTTTTCTTCTTCTATAATCTCTTTTAATTTTTTACCTAATTTTGCTTGGGCTGCTTGTGGAAATATACCTCTACCTTTCTGTACCTCTAACGCATTACCTGTCATGTATGCAACTTTCTTCATCTCGATCATACCAATCTGTAAATGGTCAAGTATGTCCATTGCTTGTTGGGTAGCGTTAGCACCTTTTGGTAATACTGTAACACCTGTAGCTATGTCAGACGCTTTCTTTAACATGTAGTGTGTAGCTAGTGTCATAGCGTTCTTCATTTGAGGTGTGATAGTTATAATCTTGTCACCGTCAAAATCCCAGAATATAAAGTTCTTACGTCCTGCTATATCACTAACGTCCAGTGTCTTTGTACCAATATCTGCATTTAAATACCGTTTCAAAGCCTCCTGACCTTCTTTACCACCTATACCTATAATGTCAATAATTTCTTGAGCTGCAGCAATTTGCATCTCTCTTATCTCATTAAATGGCATAGCATTGTCAATCTGCCTAAATGCTTGCTCAGTAATGTTGTCCATAATTTCTGTAGCAAACTTACGTAAGCCAGCATCATCATTAGTCATTCTACGTACATGAGCATTAGTAGACATGTTAGTAGATCCTACTGGTCTACCATCACGTTTAAAGTTTTTAGTAGCTTCATTAACATACTCTGTATATGGGTTGTCAGTATCAGTTGATGCACGGTAACTAGCTCTTTCGGTTTGACTAAACTTAGTAGGGTTAACCTGTGGGTCAGGTGTACGTAACCTATTAGCTCGCTCTTGTTTAGCACTCATACCTAGTTCTGGTAGCCAAGGGTCATTTTGAGATCTACCTTTTCTAAATGCCAAGTCAAGATAATCTTGTAAAGTAGCATCTTCTGTGCTTGTTCTACCTAACTCTAACTGTTCGTCAGGTTTCCAAAAAATCCTTACTTGATGTCTACGTTTACCTTTACCAGCATACAAACCACCTTCATGAGTAAATCCTCCAAAACCTTCTTTTTCTAAAGCATTTTGGATTCTTTCCATTATAACTTCTGCATGATCCCAAGAGTGCATATCATAATCATAAGCAGCTATTTTTCTACTTTCTCTTATAAACTCACCAAGAGTAATATTCTCTCTACCTAAAACTGCAAATGTGTCATTAATAAGTGCAGCATCTTCACTCCTTAAACCACCATCAGGTAATCTATTTTGCTCTACATAGTCATCAAGCATTTTAAAAACACTAGGACTCATTTCTTCATCAAGGTCATAAAATTTTACTTCTTGTTTTAACCTTGTTTTGTAGACTAGCGGGTCACTAAGCTCTGCTCTAGTAGTTTTAAGATTTTTCTTTTTATACTTATTAGCAGTAATTATATCATCTGTAGTGTAAAAACCGTACCCAAATAATCCTGGGGTACTGTTACCAAAGTATGATCCTGTGTCACCATATGGCCCTTCTAGCTTGTCTATTTCAGCAGCAGCACCATGATAGTATGTACCTTTACCACGAGTGTCAACTATACGATCTTGCTCTTTTACTGTAAAGTCACCTAATGCCTCATCTTTAATTGTAATATCACCTTTTATTTTTTCACCTGCAAACAATCTTTGTACTTCTTCATAGTCCTCTTCTTCTAAGTACTTTCTTAAATACAAATCTAAGTTGTCTACATCTTCAGAGTTTCTAAAACCTTTACCCTCAGCGTAAGCTCTGTCTGCCTCTCTTTTGGCATCTATCATGTCCTCATAGTCATTCTTACGAATGTAGTTGTACATGACTCTATTACCTTCAGCATTAGCTTTGCTTATAGCTTCATCATAAAAATCTTTGATAACAAAGTTATCTCCTATAAGATCCTTAGATCTAGGTAAGAGTTTTTGATCTCCTGTACCTTGTAGTAGTTTTTGTTCTTCTATAAGTTCTTTTGCTTTTTTAGTAGCAGCAAACTTACCTTTTAAAAAACCTACTAAGGCATGTCCTACTAGGTTTACACCAGCTCCAGCTGTAACTGATTTGATTCTAGCAAACCAAGGGTTATCCTCTTCATTTACAGACAACGCCTCACTAAATGGTATGATAGGTGCATACTGGTCTACAAGGTTGGCTATGTTGGCTTCTTCACTATCATTCATAATAAAGTCAGCCATACCACCCTCACTTGCTACTTTAGCAAACTTCTGTGCTTTAGGGCTTGTTAAAAACTGTATAGGTCTACTACCAGCCTTAAATCGCTGTGCAGCTCCTGCTAATTTTGTACCAGCACCTAGACCTTTCATAGCACCACTAGCAGCTATACCTGCCTTTGCAGCAGCTCCTGCTTTAGCAGTCAATACCGCTAAGATACCAAACTCTGTCATACCCCGCATAAGTTTACCAAGACCTGTTTTTGTCTCAGGTGTAAACTGATCTGGTATATCTATCCAGTTACCTTTTTCGTATCTTTCACTAAAAGGGTTATCTTCTTCTCTTACACCAAAACCAAACAAGCTACCAGCTGCTAGACTAAGAGTGTCACCACTAAGGTCTAAAAATGATCCTATGCTTTCTGCAGCGTCTACAGCACCTCCCAAGGGTACTGATACGATCTCTTGTAAAGCCCTGCCTGGGCCGTCAGCTATTAAGCCTTGGTCTTGTTCCTGTTGTTGTTGTTCAGCTTCTATTGCTTTGTCAAGTTTTCTCTCCTCAAGAAACTCTTTACCTAACTCATTAAGTTCTTCATACTGTTCGTCAGTTGGGTTTTCATATGAGGAGATTGGTCTAAAACTGTCGCTCATGAGTCAAGTCCTAAATACTTTCTAATGTTAGTCATAATGTATATATCTCTTTGTCTCCTAAGTTTATCTATGTTTTTCTTAGTTGCATTTTCTAATTTGTCAGCATTTTGCTCATTCCACTCATCTCTCCATTGAAAAATAGGTGAATCTTGATAGACAATATCTTTGTTACCGTCATATTTTTCTTGAGCTATAAGCATGTTAACAAGGTTGTTGTAGTCAACTCTATCGGTTATTGGTGAGATAGCTGTACCGTTTAGTATTTTTTGATTTACCCTGTTAAGGTTAGCCCACAATCTTTGCTTCTTATTCCATTTATCCCAAAGAGGATTGCGTTTAAAACTACTGCCAAACAAACCATCACTCTTAAGTTCAATAAACTTAGGTGGCTCCATATCTTGTAGTAACTTGTGTATAGATGTATTTCTGTCAAAGTCTTTAAAGTCTACATCATCAATATCAAGTAAGTTTTCTAATACAAGATTAGGTTCAAGTTTATACTTTTCTTCAAACTTAGTTATGTCTCTAGAGTTAGATACACCAAGACTATCTTTGTTATATTTACCAAGAAGTTTACTTGTATCACCTGAGTAGTAACCATCAAGTACATCAAAGGCGTAGTCAGCCTTATCATTGTCTACATTATCATATATACTACCTTCACCATAATCATTCATAGAACCTTCACCAAATCTCATACCAGTAGCTACCATAAGTATAGCTTGATTCTTGTCATTGGTTTGACTAACTGCTTGTTTAAGTAAATGGTTGACTTGTAAACGATGTACCTTTTCACGTACAAGAGCATCATTTTCATACTCTGATACCTCAATACCTTCTCTTGCTAGTACTGATTCTAGATCACCTTCAAATATAGGACTTTCAATGTTGACTACAATAGAGTTAGTAAGTGTGTTAAGATCAACAGCACCTAGTTCATCTATAGCTCTTGAGAAACCTTCAGCATCACTAGAAAACACCTTAGCTAAATGTTTGTATTTATCCTTTACAGCAGTATGTAATGCTTGTAGTTCTGGAGAAAAGTCTGATAAAGGAATAGAATCAAGTCCATGTTTTGCTCTTTGTAAGTTTAAAACATCAATAGCTGTATATCCTGTTTCACTAAACTCTGCTATTTGCATAAGTGATCTTGGTAACTGACTAATCTTATTAGTACCTTCATCATACTTAGGTGTAAGTAGAGTACTATTTTTAGGTATAATAATTTCGTTTCTAATGTGATCTCCGTCAGGTGCATATTGCTGTAGTACATCTAGTTTGTTTCTAGCTGCTGTACCGTCTGCTAGTATGCTACCTATTTGTTCATTCTGAGCTAAAACAACAGGGTTCATTAACTGACTAACAAAACCTTCTGCATCTGTAGCAAAAATACCTTGCTCTGCTGTTGCTTCTCCAGCAGCTTGTGCTATAGCCTTTTGTAAAGCTACTTCTGGAGTATCACCATTAAGATAGTTTGCACCAGTCAATTTTATTACATATGCTTTTGTACCATCTAAAGCTGCATTAACTTTAACTTTATCACCATTTTCTGTAAGACTCTTTTGAATTTTACTTGTAACAGTTTCATTTATACCAGAATCTTTTAATGAGTCATCTATTAATGTATTCCAGTTATCCTTACCTATATCTGACCAAATATGATTGTTTTTATATTTATACCTACCACCATTGTTTTTAGAATCTTCTATTATAAGAGTTCTAAATGTTGGGTCAAACTGTACTAAATCTTCACGTGTAACATATCCATTTTTTGCTACTAGCTCATTATACTTTTTACGAGATTCTTTATTATTAAGTTCTGTTGGTTCAAAGTTTACAAGACCCATTATTTTGACTCTTAATTCTGGATCATCATAACGCTCTTCATCTAACATAGCCATACCTATGTCTTTAATGTCAGCTCTAGAATATGGAGCACCAGTATCTTCGTTTATTACATTATCATAATATAAATTTTTAGCGTTTTTAACTTCTAAATCAACTTCATTTTTTAAACTTTCATCTATCTTATTTTGATTTAGTCTAGCCTTGTTATTATGCTCAATTAGTAACTGGTCAAGATCTAAGTCTCCTGCCATCAAAGTTTCTAAATTACCAGTCATACCAGCCATCTCAAAACTACCATAGCCTTTTAAAAACTCTACATAGTCAGCTGCTGTGTCTGGGTCAAGGGCAGATAAAGCACTTTTTATACCTTCAATAAGCCTTGTCTTGTTAGCTTTAAATCTACTAACAGTAGAACCAATTAAAGCCTCACTTCCAGGGCCATTGATTAGTAGGTCATCAATAGAGTTTACAACAGCTAAAAGCTTGACATCAACAAACTTACCATCTACTTCTTCTAGTTCTGGGCCAAAGTTCTCAGCTGCAGTAATTAGTTTATTTATTCTATCACTTTGCTCTGTTTCTCCTTGTCTAGCTAACTCTTGCTTAAACTCTGCATTTCTAAACTCTGCTGTAGATTTTACAACACTTGCAGTAAGATAAGAGTTTCTAACTACATCTGAAGCACCAAACGGGTTGTTGTTTGCAATGTACTGATCTTCTATATAGTTTTCAATCTCTTCTTTGTGATCTGAGTTTAAAAATGTATAGTAATCATTTATCTTATACTCAGTCTTATCTTTAGTTATAAATGTACTTTCGTTGTTTTTTAACTCATCAATAAGATGTGCTTTGTAGCCTTGAGCTGCTTCCTGTAGTTGAGCTCTTACAAAACCCCAACGTATATTAGCACCCATTTTTCTAACATTAAGTGCTTTTAGTTTATCTCTTAGTGATATGTTTTCTTGATTCTGTCTATCTAAAAACGCCTCCGTAGATTCGTTAATTTTTTTAGACATAGAATTAACTTTTTCGTTTATCTCTTCTATCTGTTGTATGCTACCTTCTACCTCTGCTATAGCCTCTGGATCTCCAGCTTCATACCTTCTGTGAAGTTCTATGCCTTCTTGACGTTTGTTATCAATGTATGCTTTACCTATAGTTTTAGCAGTTGTGTCTAAGAACTCATTTAATGTATTACTAAATTTAGATAGTTGTTGTAGTTGAAATTTATCGTTACTGGTTTGTACACTATCCTGTCTATCAAGCTCTCCTAGTTGATCCGTAGATGCAGCTTTAAACTCTTTGACAGTTTGCTTTCTTTGTGATTCTAACGCCTTAGCGTATTCTGCAAGATCATCACTATCTTTTTTGTTGTAAACTCTCTTGCTATATGATGAATTGTTTGTACTCCCTGAGTATGTCATAAACTTAGTTATTTAAGTTTGAGTGTATCCCTCCAATAATCTTGACCACCAAGACTTGTTCCCGTACTAAATGCAGTGCTTATACCGCCAAGTATTGGGCCAAGTGCTGAAGGTTTTGGAGGAGCTTTTTGTTCGATTGGTCTAATTGTTTTAAATGAAGCGGTTGGAGCTACATGAGCAGATGTAGATATAGAATTATAAGCTGTCATATTAGCTGCATAATGATCTAAGTCTAAACCAAACTGCTTAATACCGTATGCTCTTGTTGCATCAAATATAGTTGCATCTAATTGTGCAGATGCCATTCCATATTCTCTTTCAATATCGTCAATAGTCAACATCATAGATTGACCAGCTTGTTGTCCACTAGCAAGTACAGTACCTTGTGCTTTTATAGCCTTAGCTAAATTAGTTTGACTTTCAAACATTGTTTTAGTTACTTTTTCTCGTAACTCTGCTTGAGCTGCTTCTGACGCTCTATTGTGTTCTATTTGATTAATATTTTTTTGCTGATAGTATGCAGTTCTAGCTGCAGCATCAGCTTGTAGTTGAGCTGTAAATACCTCACCTTTACGTTGATCGTTGTAAGCTGAGATAGTTATATCATTAAGATATTTTTGCCGTGCCATCGCATTACTACGATTAACGGCATCGACCTGAGCACGGTGTTGTCTGTTCTGTTCCGCAATTCCTGTTACGGCTTGTGCAGCACCCATACCTATGCTCATTGCCATTACTGTACACATGGTTTAATAAATGTTATAAGAGGTACATTGTTGTAGACATGATAGTTGACAAAAGTAAAACCTAAAAGTTTTAGTAGTTTTATATGCGATTCATTCCGCATATCTGCTTGATTAAATAAATAAGGATTGAGTAAACTGTTTACCCAGCGTTTAGCTTCCTTCACAAATGTATGTGGATATTCTGTACTAGCATCAGTACATAGCATCCATATAACATTT
>MDTE01156578.1_pt1 | contig 15376 bp, 11 predicted proteins | sample 811231 | NCBI WGS metagenome assembly MDTE01 (sample SAMN05326651, study PRJNA326480) | marine metagenome | isolation source: seawater | place: Indian Ocean: Red Sea | collected 2010 | reverse complement strand
TGCATTTGTTATCGCTACTTTATTCTTAAATAGTAGTGCGATGGCAGGTGCATACAAAGGCCCAGATCTAAGTGGACAAAAAGTCGTTATATCTGGACCTTGGTTAGCTCCACAAGACGAACAATTCAGAAAAGTAATAAAAGCTTTTACTGACGCTACTGGAGCTACAGTAGAGTATGGGGGATCTGACAGTTTTGAGCAGCAAATAATAATTGATGTTAAAGCTGGAAGTCCGCCTAATTTAGCAATATTTCCACAACCTGGTTTGGCTGCGAACGTCGCTGCTCTTGGAGGATTAACACCTCTTGGAAATGACATGAAGAAATGGGTATTAAAAAATTATGCCGCTGGTCAGTCTTGGGTTGATCTTGGAACTTATCCAGACAAAAATGGAAAAAAAGATTTTTTCGGATTCTTTTACAGAGTAAATGTCAAAAGTTTAGTTTGGTATTCACCAGATAACTTTTCTGATAACGGATATAAAGTTCCAAAAACAATGGAAGAACTTATAGCATTAACAAAAAAAATGGCAGATGATGGGAATACACCTTGGTGTATTGGTTTAGGTTCAGGTGATGCAACAGGATGGCCTGCAACTGACTGGATGGAAGATATTATGTTAAGAACACATAAACCATCTGTTTATGATCAATGGGTTACCAATGAAATGCCATTCAATGATAAACGAGTTATTGAAGCAATGGACTTTTTTGGATCTTTCGCAAAAAATGATAAGTATGTAGCTGGTGGGTCTAAAGCAGTTGCTACAACTGACTTTAGAGACTCTCCAAAAGGTCTATTTTCATCTCCACCAAAGTGTATGATGCATAGGCAAGCAAGTTTTATTCCTGCTTTCTTTCCTGAAGGTGTAAAAGCTGGACAAGATTATGATTTCTTTTACTTTCCAGCGTATTCTACAAAAGACTTAGGAAATCCAGTATTAGGTGGAGGAACATTGTTTGCAATTACTAAAGATAGTAAAGCTACAAGAGAGTTTTTGAATTACCTAGGACATCCTCAGTCTAATGAAATATGGATGGCAATTGAAGGTTCGGGTTTTTTAAATCCAAACAAACTTATTGATTTGAGCAAACACTCAAGTGATACGTTTAGAGGTTTAAACCAAATTCTTCTTAATGCTACGACATTTAGATTCGATGGTTCTGACTTAATGCCTGGTGCAATTGGAGCAGGATCATTCTGGACTGGTATGGTAGACTATACTAGCGGTAAATCTGCAAAAGAAGTAGCAGATAAAATCCAAGCTAGTTGGGATGCAATAAAATAAATAATTAAATTCAGGCGAACTAAATATTAATTAGTTCGCCTGTTTGTTATTTTCTTATAGTTTGTGACTGCAACCTCACTTTTCATATACGTATTTGTTGGAGTAGTTGTTTGTTTTTCATATTTTCATTTATCAAATCTTGCATTAGATTTTTTAGAAAAAAAAAAGTCTAAAAAATTTTCACAAAAATCAGATTTAAGACCATATATTTTTATTGCTCCTGCGGTTATAGTTTTAGTAGTATTTATTTTATATCCAGTTCTTGAGACAGTAAGATTAAGTTTTTTTAATAAAACAGGCTTTGAATTTGTGGGATTAAAAAATTATTTTTGGGCAGCCAAAGATCCTGAATTTAAAAGAGCTATACTAAATAATCTTGGATGGTTATTGGTTGTTCCTACATTAAGTGCTTTTTTTGGTCTAGTTATTGCATATTTGGCAGATAGGTTGTGGTGGGGAACGATAGCAAAATCAATAATTTTTATGCCTATGGCAATATCTTTTGTTGGAGCAGGAGTTATATGGAAATTTGTTTATGATTATAGAGGTCCAAGTGATGATCAAATAGGTTTTTTAAATGCGTTAGTTGTTTCATTTGGCTTTGAACCTCAGGCCTGGATGACAATTCCAATATGGAACAATTTATTTTTAATGATAATTATGATTTGGATTCAAACCGGATTGGCTATGGTTATTTTTAGTGCAGCTTTAAGAGGAATTCCAAAGGAAATGCTAGAAGCTGCAAGAATTGATGGTGCAAGCGAATTAAAGATATTTACATCAATAATAATTCCTTATTTAGAAAAGACTATCTTGGTAATCTGGACAATTATTACTATTTTAGTTCTAAAAATATTTGACATAATTTTAGCAATGACCAATGGTCAATGGAATACAGAAGTGCTAGCAAATTTAATGTATGACTGGATGTTTAGAGGAGGTGGAGACTCTGGAAGAGGAAGCTTAATGGCAATTGTTTTAATGGTTGGCGTGATACCAATAATGATTTGGAATATTCGTAGACACAAAGAGGAAGAGAAAACATAATGAAAAAAAATTTTCTAAACTCAATTATAACTAATTTATTACTTATAACTTTTGTAATTGTATGGATTATACCCACAGTTGGTCTATTTGTAAGTTCATTTAGAGATAAAGATTTATTAGCTACAAGCGGATGGTGGACTACGTTTAAAACAAACAAAGTAAATGAAATTTATAGAACAAAAACTTCCATAGATCAAATTGAAGAAAATGGAATGTATTTTATAAAAGGTAATCTCTTAGATAAAAATTCTGGAAAAAAAATAATTAGCTATGGAATTACATCTAAGGAAATGAATAAATTTAATGTAAATGAAAAAGCAATACTTAAAGATAAAAGTGAAATTGAAATAAAAGAAAATGGTGAATATGTTTGGAAAGCAGAAAAACAATTTGAGCATAACAGGGGAAAAAGGATATTTATAACTGCATTAAGTCCACCAAAATTTACGTTAGATAATTATAAAGAAGTTTTATTTAAAGAAGGTGTTGGACAAGCTTTTTTAAATACCTTAACGGTTGCAATACCTTCGACAATTATTCCGTTAATCATATGTTCGTTCTTTGCATATGCACTGTCATGGATGAGATTTTGGGGTAGAGATACTTTATTTGCAATTATAGTTGCTTCTTTAGTTGTACCATTACAAATGTGTTTAATTCCTCTACTTAGCATTTATAATGATGTAGGTGCATTATTTAATATTGGAGCAAAATCCTACCCAGGAGTCTGGTTGGCACATACAGGTTTTGGTTTGGCATCTACAACTTTCCTATTAAGAAATTTCATAAAATCTTTACCACATGAGATGATTGAAGCAGCTAGAGTAGATGGAGCAACTCATTATGATATATTTTTAAGAATTATTATTCCATTATCAGTACCTGCCTTTGCTTCAGTCTTTATTCTTCAATTTTTATGGGTTTGGAACGATTTATTAGTAGGTTTGATTTTCTTAGATCAAGTTCCAAGTGAAATAATACTTACAGCCAAACTAAGAGAACTTTTAGGTTCTAGGGGAGAAAATTGGGAAATATTGACTACAGGAGCTTTTGTTTCTATGATAATTCCACTAACAATTTTCTTTGCTTTACAAAGATACTTTATTAGAGGTTTAGTTGCAGGATCAGTAAAAGGATAAATGATATGTATAAAATAGTTTTAATCGGAGCTGGAAGTACACAATTTGGATTAGGAACAGTAGGCGATATTTTTAAATCTAAAATTTTAGAAGGATCAACAATTACTCTTCATGACATAAATCCAGAGGCATTAAAAAACACAAAAAATATTACGGATAAATATAAAAATGAACTAAATATTAATTGTAATATTGAAGCAACAACCAATCTTCAAGAGGCATTAAAAAACGCAAATTTTTGTATAATATCTATCGAAGTAGGAGATAGATTTAAATTATGGGAAGAAGACTGGAAAATTCCTATAGATCATGGATCAAAACAGGTTATGGCAGAAAATGGAGGACCTGGAGGTTTATTTCATAGTTTAAGAATTGCACCTGAAATAGTAAAAATTTGTGATGAAATTGCAAAAATCTGTCCAGATGCTTTTGTTTTTAATTATTCAAATCCAATGCAAAGAGTATGTCATGCTGTTACTACAAAACACCCAGATTTAAAATTTACAGGCTTGTGCCATGAGATTGCTTCTATGGAGAGACAGTTGCCAACATTAATGGAAACAGATTATTCTAATATAGAAATAAAAGCCGGGGGACTAAATCATTTTAGTATTTTAGTAGATGTGAAGTATAAAGATTCTCAAAAAGATGGTTACCCCATAATACATAAAAAATTCAAAGATTATTATTCAAAACTAATTAATGAACACGAAGGTTTTTCTTCTGATCCTGGTGCAGAGAGAGGATTGTTTTTTGAACTATATAAAATATATGGATATTTACCAATTACAACTGATAGTCATCTAGGTGAATATATTCAATGGGCTCATTGCGTTGTAGATCAAGAAGCAATAAATGATTTTTATAGTAACTATAAAAAAAAATGTATGTCATTTTACGATAATGTTTCTTACTCAACATTTTTTGATAAAAAAAATAATGAAATGAATGAAAGAATAATACCTATAATTGAAGCTATAATAGAAGATAGCAATGTTGAAGAGGAAGCAGTCAATGTCCCAAATAAAAATTTTATAGACCATGTTCCAAACGGTATAGTAGTTGAAGTTCCAGGTACATTAAACAAAAATGGAGTTAGTGGAATTCGATTAGAAAATTATCCTTCGACTTTTGGCTCTTTACTTAATAATCAAGCTGGAACGATTGAATTAACTACAGACGCTGTTTTAAATAAATCAAAACAAAGTGCTTATCTCGCGCTTTTGGCAGATCCAGTAGTTGATAATTCTATTGAAGCACAAAAATTGCTAGATGCAATGATAGATCATCAGGATAAATATCTTGGTTATTTAAAATAAAACTTGAGGATACTGTGGCCAATATAAAAATAGATAAAGTAAATAAATATTTTGGGAATGTCCATGTTATTAAAGATGTTTCTCTTGAAATTAAAAGTCAGTCATTTACAGTTTTGGTTGGACCTAGTGGATGTGGCAAATCAACAATGCTAAGGATGATTGCTGGACTTGAGGAAATAAATTCAGGAACAATTTCAATTGATGATCAAGCAGTCAATAATCTTCCACCCAAAGAACGTAATATTGCAATGGTATTTCAATCATATGCTTTGTATCCGCATATGACAGTATTTGATAATATGGCATTTGGCTTAAAATTAGAAAAAAGATCAAACGAAGAAGTTAATGAAAGAGTACAAGAGGCAGCACGTATCCTTCAAATTCAAGATTTTCTTAAAAGAAAACCCAAACAATTATCTGGTGGACAACGTCAAAGAGTTGCAATTGGTAGAGCAATTACACGTAAACCTAAAGTTTTTCTTTTTGATGAACCACTATCAAATCTTGATGCTGCTTTACGTGTACAAATGCGTGTTGAATTAGCTAAATTACACGATCAATTAAATGCTACAATGATTTATGTTACTCACGACCAAACAGAGGCAATGACTTTAGCTAATGACATAGTTGTGTTAGATGAAGGTATAGTTTCTCAAAAAGGATCGCCAATGGAATTATATAATAATCCAAAAAATATTTTTGTTGGTGGTTTTATCGGATCTCCAAAAATGAATTTTATTAAAAGCAAAATATTAGGAAAAAGTTCAAATAAAACTGAAGTAGATATTCTAGATTTGGGAAAAATAAATATTCCTAAAACTTCTGAAAATTCGAATGAAGGTGATTTCGTGCAAATAGGTATTAGACCAGAACATTTACTTGTGAATAAAGATGGAGATGCAAATTGGGAAAGTAAAGTTTTAGTAGTTGAAAAACTTGGATCTGGTACGTTTTTATATTTTGAAAAGAATGGAGAAATGATAGTTGTTCAAACCGATGGCGATTCTAAAATAAAAGTTGGTGATAATGTAAAGATTGGTTTTGATGCAACGCGTTGTCATCTTTTTGATAAATCTAATAAAGCCTTCAAGTAATAGAGCATAGAGTTAAATAATGATAATAGTATCTGGTGAAAATTTAATAGATGTTTTTCAGTGTAATAATAAAAAAAACTATAAAATGCATATTGGTGGAGCCGGTTTTAACACAGCACTAGCATTAGGAAGATTAAATTCAAATATACATTATTTGTCGAATGTTTCTAAAGATTATTTTGGAAACAACATTTTTAAAGAATTAAAAAAAAACAATATTAAAACTAACTTAGTCGATAGATCAGAATTTTTAACAGCTTTGGCTTTTGTAAATAATAAGAAAAAACCAAAATTTAGTTTTTACTTCAAAGACTCTGCATTTAGATATACTTATAGAAAAAAAGTAGCAAAAAAATATCTAAAAAAAATTAATTTAGCTTATTTTACATGCTTATCTTTATATTTAGAACCTGTTGCTTCTCAGTCGTTAAAATTAATGAAAGATTTAAAAGGAAAATCTATTATTTTTATAGATCCCAATATAAGAGAAAAAATTATTGAAAATAAAAAAAATTTTTTAAATCTTTTTAAAAGATATATGAAATTTGCAAATATAATAAAATTATCTGATGAGGATTTGAAATTTCTCTCTAATTATAAAAATGAAAAAATTATAATTTCAAAATGGATTAAAAAATATTCACTTTCAGCATTAATTTTAACTAAAGGAAAAAAGGGTGCAATTCTTTATACTAAAAAATATTCTATTAGTGAAAAAGCAAGAAAGACTAATATTATAGACACCGTTGGTGCTGGAGATACTTTTAGTGCTGGCATAATATCTTATCTTGAAAAGAAAAAATTATTAAATTTGAAAAAAATAAATAATATACCAAAAAAAGATTGGGCAAAAGCCTTACGTTTTGCAAACACAATTGCTTCAATTAATTGCTCCAGAGAAGGCTGCAATCCGCCAAAAATCAATTTGGTATAGAATTATTTTCGATTAAATTTTTATAAAAATAATATGAATTTTTGGGAGTTCTTTTTAAAGTTTTAAAATTTATATGTACAATTCCAAATCTTTTTTCATAACCTAGAGCCCATTCAAAGTTGTCCAAAAATGACCAAGCAAAATAACTTTTTACTTTTGCTCCACTATCAATAGCTTTTTTTACTGCACCCAAATATTTCTTAAAATAATCAATTCTATCTTTGTCTCTAACCTCTCCATTTACTATTTTGTCAGGATAGGCACACCCATTTTCAGTTAAGTAAATATCTGGATTACCATAATTATTTTTTAACTCCATTATTTGCTTGTAATACGCGTCCGGTGCTATTTCCCACCCCATTAAAGTTAATTTAGTATTTTTATCTATTCCAAATGGTAATTCATCCTTGAACGCTCCTCTAGCGCCTAACAAGTTATTATTGTCCGCTTTAACTCTTATATGTTGGTAGTGATTTAAACCAAAAAAATCATTTTTTTGATAAATAGTTTTCATATCATTGGTATGAATATAATCATTTAGATCTTTTAGTAGCATCTTAGGATATTTACCCAAATACATTGGGTCAGCGAACGATCTATTCCAATAAGTGTCAAAAATTTTTGTTGCATCTATATCTTTTTTTTTATTAGAGCTGGCAATACATGGGGCCATATTTAAAGTACATCCTACTTTAACTTTTGATAAAACTGATCTTATTGCTTGCACAGATAAACCATGCGAAACATTTACATGGTGTACAGAAGGAAAATATTTATCTTTATTTTTATATCCTGGAGCCATATATCCATCAAGATAACCATGAATTGAAAAAACTGCAGGTTCATTAAAAGTTATAAAATATTCACACCTGTCTCCAAATTTTTTTGCAACTAATTCAGAATAATCAGCAAATATTTTTGTTATATCTCTATTAGCCCAACCGCCTTTATCTTGGAGTTTTTGAGGCAAATCCCAGTGATAAAGAGTAATAAAAGGCTTTATATTATATTTTAAAAGTTCATCAATAAGTCGTGAATAAAAATCTATTCCCTTTTGATTAATTTTACCTTTGCCATCTGGTATGATACGTGTCCAGGCAATTGAAAATCTATAGGCATTTAATTTAATATCATTCATTAGGGATATATCTTCTTTATATCTATGATAATGATCTGTAGCTATATCTCCATTTTCATTATTTTTTATTTTACCTTCAGTATGAGCAAAAGTATCCCAAATGCTTTTACCTTTACCATCTTTGTAGGCACCTCCTTCAATTTGATAACTTGCAGTGGCAGCACCCCACAAAAAATTTTTTGGAAAAGTTTCAGACATAATGTAAGGTAATAGACTAAAAATTAAAAGTAAAATGAATTCTAATTGGAATTATCCAACAACGATATGGACCGGGCAGAATAGAATAAAAGATTTGCCTTTAGCTTGTAACAATTTGAAAATTTCCAATCCTCTCTTTGTAACTGACAAAGATCTTATAAATCTCGAGATGGTTAAAAATGTTATTTTAGAAGTTAAAAAACAATTTAAAAATATTACAGTTTTTTCAAACTTTTCAGGTAATCCAATTGGCGAAAATGTAGAAGAGGGTGTGATTAAATTTAAAAAAAATAATTGTGATGGAGTAATTGCTTTTGGTGGGGGAAGTGGTCTCGATGTAGGTAAAGCCATTGCCTTTATGTCAGGACAATCAAGACCCATCTGGGATTTTGAAGATATAGGAGATTATTGGAAAAGAGCAAACGAAAGCAAAATATCCCCAATTATTGCAGTGCCAACTACAGCGGGCACTGGATCAGAAACAGGAAGAGCTTCAGCAATTATAAATAAAGCAACAGGAGTAAAAAAAATTATATTTCATCCAAAATTTTTACCATCCATAGTTATTTTAGATCCAATTTTAACTGTCGATCTACCTCCGAGACTTACTGCTGCAACAGGTATGGATGCGCTGGCTCATAATTTTGAAGCATTTTGTGCCCCAGGTTTTCATCCAATGGCTGACGGAATAGCATTAGAAGGAATGAGATTAATTAAAAAATCATTGTTAAAGGCTTTTGAAAATGGAAATGATTTAAATGCAAGAACAGATTTGTTAGCCGCAGCTAGCATGGGATCTACAGCATTTCAAAAAGGATTAGGAGCAATTCACTCTTTAAGCCATCCTGTAAATGCACAATTTAATATTCATCACGGATTATCAAATGCAATTTTTATGCCATATGTTTTAACTTTTAATAAAAATTTAATAGAAGAAAAAATTCTTTCTATCTGCGATTATCTTGGTTTAGATAAAAATTTTAAGAGTTTTTTAGATTGGATTTTAAATTTAAGAGAGGAATTAAAAATTCCTCACAAACTGTCAGATATATTAGAAGTCAAAGACCTAGATTTAGATAAAATTTCAAAAATGGCTTTTGAAGACCCTTCAACTATAACAAATCCAAGAAAAATTAGCATTGACGATATGAAAATTTTGTATGAACATAGTATTTCAGGAAAATTGTTTTAATGAAAAATTTAAATTTATTAGTTGTTGAAGGTAATTTAGAAAAAGAAAATCAAAGCTTTAAAAGCTCAGGTATTCAAACACATGCAGAAAGTTTAAAAGAAAGTCTTTCTTATTATACAGATGAATTAAATATTGATGTTTTTAATCCTTGCGCTGAAAAAAATTTTGATAAAGTTCTACCAAATATAAAAAAATATGATGGATTAATTTGGGGAGGTAGTAGCCTAAACATATACAATGATTGTATTGAAATTCGTAGGCAAATTTCTTTTATGAAAGAATGTTTTAAAAACATAAAAAAAATTTTAGCAATTTGTTGGGGAATGCAAGTAGCAGTAACCGCCGCTGGCGGACAGGTCAAAAAATCTTCTAATGGTGCTCACATAGGTATAGCTAATAATATTGAAATTAATAAAAATGGACTAAATCATCCAATATATAAATCAAAAAATAAAATATTTAACTCACCAGCTTTTAATTTTGATGAAGTTTCAACTTTGCCTGAAGGAGCTATACATTTAGCGTCAAATAAAATTAATAAGGTTCAAAGCATACATTTTAAAAAAGATTTAAGTGAAGTTTGGGGCTTACAATACCATCCTGAAATTACTTACAATAAAATGATTACATTAATTAAATTTAGAAAAGAAAAATTAATTAATGAAAGAAAATGTTTTAAAAATGAGGATGAAATTCAAAAGCATATCAAATTTATAGAAGAAGAAATTAAAAAATCAAAAAAAGAATTAAGAATGATGGAGTTAAAAAATTGGCTCGATTATCTTAAAGTTGCTTGACTAAAATAAACCCTCAATTTCACCTTTGTTATTCAATTTAATAGAGTCTGCTGCTGGCACTCTTGGTAACCCGGGCATTGTCATTATAGATCCACAAATAACTACTATAAATTCTGCCCCAGACGAAAGTCTTACTTCTCTAATTGGTATTTCGTGACCAGATGGAGCACCTTTGAGTTTGGGATCAACAGAAAAACTATACTGTGTTTTTGCTATGCACACAGGCAGTTTACCATGGCCATTTTTTTCAAAAATTTTTAATTGTTCTTTAACTTTTTCATCAGCAGATATTCCACTTGCCTTATAAATTTCTTTTGTAATTTTTTCTATTTTATTCCACAGAGTGTCATTTTCATCGTATAAAAATTTAAAATTATTGGAATTTGAGTTTTGAGATATCTCAACTACTTTACTTGCTAAATCTTTAGTCCCTTCTCCTCCATCAGACCAATGTGTACATTTGCTTACTTTGACGCCTAACTTTTCACAATAATCTCTTAAAACTTTTATTTCATTATCTGTATCCATAATGAAATGATTGATTGCAACAACAGCTTCTACTCCAAATTTTTTAACATTATTAATATGTCTTTCTAAATTTACTAAACCTTTTTTTAAAGCTTCGATGTTTTCTTTTTTTAAATCCTCTTTTTCTACACCACCATGCATTTTGAGAGCTCTAACCGTTGCAACTATCACCACACAGCTTGGTTTAATATTTGCTTTTCTACATTTAATATCCATAAATTTTTCAGCTCCTAAATCAGCACCAAACCCAGCTTCTGTTACAACGTAGTCTGATAGCTTTAAAGCAGTCTTAGTTGCAATTACCGAATTGCATCCATGAGCTATATTAGCAAATGGTCCACCATGAATAATTGCAGGATTATTTTCCAAAGTTTGCGTGATATTTGGTCTTATTGCCTCTTTTAACAAAACAGTCATTGGACCCTGAGCATTTAAGTCTTTTGCGTAAATAGGTTGATTATTTTTATTATAAGCTATTGTTATATTTCCAATTTTTTTTTCTAAATCATTTAAATTATTCGAAAGACAAAATATAGCCATAACTTCTGAGGCAACAGTTATATCAAAACCATCTTCCCTTGGAAAATTTTTTGCAACTCCTTTTGTATTAATATTTATAGATCTTAACGCCCTATCATTCATGTCCATAACTCTTTTCCAAACTATTTTTTTATCATCAATATTAAGTTTGTTACCCCAATAAATGTGATTATCTATAAGTGCTGATAAAAGATTATGCGCTGAAGTTATTGCATGAAAATCTCCAGTAAAATGTAAATTTATTTGTTCCATAGGAACAACTTGAGCATAACCACCACCTGCTGCCCCACCTTTCATTCCAAAAGAAGGACCCAAGCTAGGTTCTCGTAAACAAACAATTGAATTTTTTCCTATTTTATTTAAACCATCTGCGAGACCAACTGAAACTGTGGTTTTTCCTTCACCAGCGGGCGTAGGTGTGATTGCAGTAACCAATATAAGCTTTCCATCTTTTTTAGTTTTTAACTTTTCAATATAATTAAAATTAATTTTTGCAATATGCCTTCCCATAGGACTAAAAGCTTCTGGATCATCTGGAACATTAATTTTTGCCAGAATTTCGTTTATTGGTTTCATTTTTGCTTCTCTGGCTATTTGAATATCTGATTTAGACATATTATATTGACGTTTTTATATTTATTTCTAATTATTGAAGTGAATTACTATCCTTTTTTATCATTTTTTTAAACATCTAAAAAATATATATAAAAAAAATAAGAAATATTTATATTCTTTAATATAAAATTATAAAATGCAGAAATACTCAATTTTTAGCTTAATAAAGAATGCTTTCGGAGGTCACAGAGATTGGGAAGTAGCTTGGAAAGATCCAACGCCAAAGGCAGAATATGATGTAATAATAATTGGTGGAGGGGGGCATGGGTTAGCCACTGCTTACTATCTAGCCAAAGAACATAAAATTACAAATGTTGCAATCATTGAAAAAGGATGGATTGGTGGAGGTAACGTAGGGAGGAATACCACAATCATTAGATCGAATTATATGCATGATGAAAATGGGTTGTTTAGTGAATTTGGAATGAACTTATGGAGAAATATGAGTCAAGATTTAAACTATAATGTTATGTTTTCTCCTAGAGGAATAATAAATCTTGCACATTCAGATGCTCAAATGAATGCTTACTCTAGAAGAGGAAACTCAATGAGACTAAACGGTATAGATGCAGTTCTTTTAAATAGAGATGAAGTTAAAAAATTAATTCCAATGGCTGATTTTTCAGATAACGTAAGGTTCCCAATATTTGGAGGATTGATGCAACCAAGCGCAGGAACTGCAAGACATGATGCTGTTGCCTGGGGATATGCAAGACAAGCAGATTCAATGGGAGTAGATATTATCCAGAATTGTGAAGTAACAGGTTTTGATATCTCTAATGGAAAAATTTTAGGAATAAGAACATCAAAAGGTGATATTAAGGCAAAAAAAATTGGACTTTGTGTAGCTGGAAGTACTAATATTTTAGCGGAAAAATTAAATATGAAATTACCTATAGAGACACATCTATTGCAAGCATGTGTTTCAGAACCAATTAAGCCAATATTAGATAATGTTGTTACATTTGGTGCGGGGCATTTTTATTGCAGTCAATCTGACAAAGGAGAAATGGTTATGGGTGGAGATTTAGATGGTTACAATAGTTATGCTCAAAGAGGAAATCTTCCAACCTTACAGCATGTTTTAACAGAAGGAATAGCGATGTTTCCATTCTTAAGTAAATTAAAAATGCTTAGAACATGGGGAGGGATAATGGACATGTCTATGGATGGATCACCAATTATTGATAAAACACATATTAATGGTTTATATTTAAATTGTGGATGGTGCTATGGAGGATTTAAAGCGACACCCGCATCCGGTTGGACTTTTGCTCATACTATAGCTCAAGACAGACCTCACGAATTAAATGCTGGTTATAGTTTAAATAGATTTAGTACTGGACATTTAATCGACGAAAAAGGTCTAGGAACAAAAACTTGGATTTCTTAAATGTTACATATTAAGTGCCCTCATTGTGGATTAAGATCTCAAAATGAATTTTCATATGGTGGTGATGCATCAGTTAAAAGACCAGAGTTAAACAAAGAAATTTCAGATCAAGATTGGGATAATTTTGTTTATTTACGCAAAAGTCTGAGAGGAAAACACTTGGAGCTGTGGCAACACATTTCAGGATGTAGACAATGGATTAAAGTTGAAAGAGATACTTTAACTCATGAAATTTTCAAAACATTTAAAGCAAACGAAGAATTATAAAAATGTCACAAAACTTTAGATTAGAGAACGGTGGATTAATAAATAGAAATAAAAAAATTTCATTTAGGTTTAATGGTAAAAAATATTTTGGTTATGAAGGCGATACTTTAGCTTCAGCTTTAATTGCTAATGGAGTGCATTTAGTTGGTAGAAGCTTTAAATATCATAGACCTAGAGGATTTTTTGGAGCAGGAGTAGATGAGCCATACGCAATAGTTCAAATGAATAGAAATGGTGAAGTAGATCCAAATGTTAGAGCAACGGAACAAGAGTTATTCGAAGGTTTAGAGGCTAAAAGTGTAAACTGTTGGCCAAATGTAGATTTTGATATTGGAGCAATTAACAATTTTTTAAACAAATTTATACCTGCGGGTTTTTATTACAAAACTTTTATGTGGCCAAAAAGCTTTTGGTATAAAATTTATGAGCCCATAATTAGAAAAGCAGCAGGTTTTGGAGCGGCATCAATCAAACATGATAAAGAAAGATACGAACATAAATATGAATATTGCGATATATTAATTACAGGATCAGGCCCTTCTGGTTTAGGAAGTGCATATGCTGCGGCAAAAAATGGAGCAAAAGTTATTTTAGCAGAAGATAAACCAAGGTTTGGAGGAAGCCTTTTAACTAGTGAAGTAACAATTGGAAACCAAAGTGGACAAGAATGGGCATCAAAAATAATATCTGAACTTAAATCAATGCCTAATGTAACTGTAAAAAATAGATCCCAGGTTTTTGGATATTACGATCATAATATGATTGTTATGTCTGAAAGAATTAGTGATCATTTACCTAAAACAGAAAAATACAGTCCCAAGCAGAGACTTTGGTACATTCGTGCAAAAGAAGTTATTATTTCATCAGGATCAATAGAAAGACCTTTAGTTTTTGGTAATAATGATACTCCAGGTATTATGCTTTCGTCAGCAGCCAAGGAATATTTAAAAATTTATGGAGTTTTAGTTGGAAAAAAACCATTAGTATTCACAAACAATGATAGTGGATATGAAACCGCAATAGAATTCAAAAAAAATGGAATCGATCCTATTGTTTTAGATACAAGAAAAAAACCTAATTCAGAAATTATAAAAGAAGCCAAAGATCTAGGTATTAATATAAAGTTTTCATATGTTGTTGTTGTAGCCAAAGGCTATAAAAAAGTTAGGTCTGCAGATATTGCTAAAATTTCAGATGATAAAAAGGATTTAAGTAACATTGAAAATATACAATGCGATTGTATATGTGTTTCTGGATTCTGGACACCAACAATTCATTTAGCTTCACAATCTGGAAATAAAACTAAATTTAATGAAGAAATAGATGCTTTCGTACCAAGTCAATCAAAACAAAATGAAACAACGCTTGGATCAGCAAATGGGGTTTTTACATTAGATCAAACATTAAAAACATCTTTTGAGAAAGGGAATGATTTATCAAAAAAAATTACAAATAAAGAAAATAAAATTTTAGTCCCTGCAGTTATAGAAAAAAAATCTTCTAGTCACGATAAATTTTGGTGTGTACCATTACCAAAAGATAAAGATTATAAAAGATTTTTAGATTTTCAAAATGATGTTGCTGTATCTGATATTCAATTAGCTTTAAGAGAAGGTTATAGATCAATAGAGCATGTTAAAAGATATACAACATTAGGAATGGCTACAGACCAAGGAAAAACAAGTAATCTTAACGGATTGCAGTTAGTATCAGATGTTGAAAATAAAGTTGTGCCACAGGTAGGTCACACAACTTTTAGACCGCCATACACACCAGTTTCAATAGGAGCTATTGTTGGAAGAGAGGTTGGAAAACATTCTAAACCTACAAGAAAATCACCAATGCATTACTGGCATGAAAAAAATAATGCCGTGTTTGTTGATGCAG
>MDTE01134877.1_pt1 | contig 15378 bp, 15 predicted proteins | sample 811231 | NCBI WGS metagenome assembly MDTE01 (sample SAMN05326651, study PRJNA326480) | marine metagenome | isolation source: seawater | place: Indian Ocean: Red Sea | collected 2010 | reverse complement strand
TGTGCCCACATTCACCGTGTCGGAGAACTCCAGCACGCACAGCGGCAGGATGGGGGCCATGGGTTCATGGAGGTGAATGATGTCGAACTTCTCTTTCTTCAGCAGCGCCCGTACCTTGGGATAGAGCCACCAGGAAAGGGAGACCCTGGCGATGGAACCTCCGCTGGGCAGCGGTACCGAGCGGCCCAAGGGCACCAATAGGTCGGAGTCCTGACATTCGCGGGACGGGGAATGGGGGGCCAAGACCTGGACTTCATGGCCGGAGCGGCCGAGTTCACGGGCAAGTTGGGCAACGTGGGCGGTTACCCCACCGGGCCAGGTGAAGTCGTAAGGAGAAACCATGCCTATTTTCATGGCATTGCTCCCGCTACATCGCCGTTGGGGCGGCGGGCCCCGTTATTTTTCCTCGGCTATGAACGCGTCGACCAAGTCCCTTGCCTGGTCGTCGGTGTGCTGGAATGGGGGAGACTTCATGAAGTAGGCGCTGGCGCCCTCCACCGCTCCACCCTGTCCCCGGTCCATGGCCAGCTTGGCGCAACGGATGGCGTCAACCACAACACCGGCTGAGTTGGGGCTGTCCCAGACTTCCAGTTTCAGTTCAAGGTTGATGGGTGCGCCGCCAAATACCCGGCCTTCCATGCGGATATAGCACCACTTCCGGTCCTTCAACCAGGGCACGTGGTCGCTGGGGCCGATGTGTATGTCGTCCGCCTCGGGCTCTTCGTCCATCTGGGAGGTGACCGAGGTGGTCTTGGAAATCTTCTTGGAGGTGAGGCGGTCCCGCTCCAGCATGTTCAGGAAGTCGGTGTTGCCGCCAAAGTTCAATTGGTAGGTGTTGTCGATGGTGACGCCCCGGTCCTCGAACAGGCGGGTCAACACGCGGTGGGTGATGGTGGCGCCCAACTGGGACTTGATGTCGTCGCCGACGATGGGCACGCCGCGCTCTTCAAAGCGGTTGCGCCAGTATTCCTCTCTGGCCAAGAACACGGGGATGCAGTTGACCATGCCGCAGCGGGCGTTGAGAATCTGCTCCACGTACCACTTGGTGGCCTGCTCGCTGCCCACCGGCAGGTAGTTGATGACCACGTCCACTTCCCGCTCCTGCAGGATGCCGGTGATGTCGGCGGTGGAGCCGGGGGCTTTTTTGACCACGTCTGCCAGGTATCTGCCCACGCCGTCGTGGGTCATGCCCCGGTCTACAATGACTCCGGTCTTGGGCACGTCGGCAAATTTGATGGTGTTGTTGGGTGGGGCGAAGATTGCTTCGGAGAGGTCCTTTCCGACCTTATTTTCATCGATGTCGAAGGCCGCGACGACTTCAATATCCTCGATGCGGTAGCCTCCGATGGTGTTGTGCATGACGCCCGTCACTTCGGCGTCATCCGGTATCTCCACGTATTTGTGGATGCCCTGTACCAGTGATGAGGCGCAGTTCCCCACGCCGATGATTGCAACCTTGATCTTCCCCACTGATTTGGCTCCTTTTGCCTTTACCCTACGTTAGTCATTCAGGGTGTGCTGCCCAACTCCCGCCGAGCGGTCGCATTGTAGCAAGTTGCCCTATCGGTCACAAGTGTAGGCGCGACGGATTGCGACGTTTATGTTCACATAACGTGGCCTGGTGCGCCCGGTGGCCGAGGCCTAAAGATGGCCTATTCGAAGAATCGGATTATGCAGGTGCGGTCGTCATAGCGGAACCGCACCCCCAGGGTCTCCGGAACGTAGCCGTCCTGGAGGCGCATGTGGATGGTGCTTTCTATGGACTCAGCCGCCGCTTCCGGTGTGGCGGCGTTGCGGACCACTTCGGCCAGTTCGTCGATGGACATGTTGTCGGTGATACCATCGGTGGCCAGGACCAGCCGGTCACCGGGCGAGGGCTGGACTTCAACGCGGTGTGTTTGTCCCAATTGCTCGGAGGCGCCGATGGCCCGGGCTACACCCACGTGCATAAATCCACCGGCGTGCCCTGATATCTTCTGGTGGCCGTCTTTGTTGATCAAGAAGATGGGGCTGTCCCCGGCGGTGACTATCTGCAATTGGTTGCCCCTGCCCAGCACTGCGGAGACCGTGGTCAACAGGAACCGTCCGGCGCCGACGCTGTAGAAATCGGCGTTCATCTCTTCCAGGACGGTCTGTATTTCGTCCGAATTCGCCGGCTCGGTGCCGTTCAAGGCCTCCGCCAATTCCGTGCTGGCCTGCTCACCGCCGTGGCCGGTGACTCCGTCCATTACCACGTCCAAGAAATCCCCGTTCCCCAGGTCCTTGGTCAGGAGATTGTCTTCGCCGTGGGCTGAATTGTCCTGCAATGTGGTGACTGTGCTTGCCAGCATCTACGCCAAACCTCTATGAATCATTTTGACTATTGGGGCTCACCGCCCTCTCTAGGCCAGGTAATCCGCAAGTTCTGAGTCCGGGTCGAACAAGAACCCCCGCCAGTAGTCTTCCTTGAACCACTGGGCGGCTTCGAGCCAAGTCTGCCGGATTTCATTGACGTTGGCCAGTCCTTCGTTTCTCTCCACCCTGCGGTCCAGGTACGTGTTCAGGTCGTCACGGAACTTGGTGTAATCGGAGTAGGAGCGTTCCCGGATATTCTCCAACATCAGGCTGCCTGCTTCGGCCACGTCGGCCGGGCAGTCGGCCAGGTCCCTCGCTATCTCGTCTAGTTCCTGCCCAATGTCCACGATGGGACGGATGCCCCGCGGGTCACGGTAGCCCGAGGCGTCGGTGGGCGGGACTTCAGGGGTGGCATAGAATTTCAGCATCTCCAGACAAACGTCGTTCACGTCCAACGCGGACCGGCCGGGGGGAGGGGTCTCGCCCAGCTTGGCCAGGGCCCCGGTGTCTATGATTACCACACGCCCGGTTGCGGGTTGGTAAAAAACATTCTGGGGGCGCAGGTCCAAGACCACGTAGCCGGCCTTTAGATAGGCTTCCTCCATGTCCAGAAGTTGGTTGTGGATGGGGTGGGCCGGGATGCTTTCCGGGCGCACGAGGGGGAAGAGGGCGAACAGGTTTTGGCCTGCGCCAATGGGTACTCCCTTGAACTTGGACATCATGTCGCCCAATAGGGGGATGCCCTGGGCGCGCTCTTCCACCAAGACCTGGTATTCCTGGCTCAGATCGTCGCCGAAAAAGCCGTCGTGGGTGGTGCGTTCGGTGTAACCGACGATGAGGGAGATCAGGGCGGTGGATGAACCGACGTCTTGGTAGGCCTGCAGAATCTTCTCGGTGCGGGCCTCGATGGCTTCGTGCTGGTTGCGGCTGATGGCCTGGGGCACAGGACGCTTGATGGCGACTTTCTGGCCCGTCTCACGGTCAACCGCCGACCTGACTTCATAGTCGGCGCCGGAGCCGAGACGGCCGGTAAGTTCGTATCGGTCTAGGTCGACCTTCTCCAAGGGTTCAGCTCCTGAATGATGTTGGGCTAAAGGGTTGTGGTCCGGACCGGAAGAAGTCTCCCAAAAGGCCCGCTCCGTACCAAAATCCACCCCGTTTGCGAACATTTGGATGGTAACTTCGGGGCGGAGAAAATGCAACAGTAAATTGAGCCTGCGCCCAGCCTGGCCGCCGCCGGACTATTCGGCGGTTTCCGGCGGGGAAGCAGGGGCCCGGTAGAGCAGAGTCACCCACTCTTCTTGAGGCCATTCGCTTATCAGGGTGAATCCCAGGGGCTCCACGGCTTCCGCAACCTCTTCCTGCTGGGTCTTGAGCAGGCCCGATGCCAGGAAAAGGCCCTCCGGCTTCAGGGCGGTGAGGATGAAGGGGCAGCGGTCCACGACTCCTCTGGCCGAGATATTGGCCACAGCCAGGTCGAATTGACCGTCGCCGGCTGTTGGGTGGGGGACTGATCCCTGGCCAAGTTTCACTTGCTTGCTGATACCACAGCGCCGGAAATTGCGCCGAGCTGCGGTCACCGCTTGAGAATCTATGTCCAACGCCGTGATATTCGCCGCCCCCAACTTGGCGGCGGCAAGGGTCAGGATACCCGACCCCGTACCCAGGTCCAGCACCTTCATTCCGGGTGTGATGTGCTGCTCCATCGCCTGGAGACAGGTGTCCGTCGTAGGGTGGTAACCGGTGCCGAAGGCGATGCCGGGGTCCAGTTCGATGACGATATCTTCCGGCGTCGGGTCAAATTCCAGCCAGGTGGGTTTGATGACCAGGTTCTTACCGATGCGCAGGATGCGGAAATGAGATTTCCAAGAGTTCTGCCAGTCTTCGTCGTCGGGAAGGTCGCGGATCTCCAGAGCCCCCATGGGCTCGACGGCGGCCACCAATTTGACCCCAACCTCTATGCGCGCCAACCGCTGCTTGGAGCCAGAGGACAGGTAGGTGCGGAGGAGGACACGGCCCTTGCCGTCCAGCTGGGTGCTAAGTCCCTTCCCGTATCGGCTGAACAGATAGGAAATGGGTTCCACGTACTCGTGGGGCACTGAAACGCTTAGTTCTTTCCAGGGCAAGGGGCCTCCACTTGATCGGTTGGATGCAGGGTACCTGGTTGGGTCCAGTCAAAAGACCCGGCGGACTGGCCGTCCCCGGGTCTTCCATTGGTTGGTCTAGGTGTCCGGAGTTATCCCAGGGCTTCTTTGATCTTATCGAAGAGCCCCTTGTCGTCTCCCCCGTCCCCAGTGGGGGTTCCAAAGGAATCCGCCAACTGTTCCAGCAGTTCGCGCTGGCGGTCGTCCAGCGAACCGGGAACGCGCACATCCACCGAAACCCTCAGATCGCCCCGGCGGCTGCCGTTCAGGTGGGGCACGCCTTTGCCACGGATACGGAACTCGGAACCGGGCTGGGTACCCTGGGGCAGGCTCAGTTCCTCGTCGTCACCATCCAATGTGGGGATGGACTTGTCCACCCCCAAAGCCGCCTCGGCGATGTTTATGGGCAGTTCATAGATCAGGTCCGAACCCTCCCTATGGAAGAACTGGTGCTCCTGCACGTCCAGATACACGTAGAGGTTGCCCGGTCCGCCGCCTTCACTGCCGGCGTCGCCTTCGCCCGTGAGCCGCACCTGGATGCCGCTTTCCACTCCGGCGGGTATGTTCACTGCGATCTTGCGGGATTTACGTTCCTTGCCGCCGCCCCGGCAATTGGAGCACACGGTCTTGATGATGGTCCCCCGTCCCTGACAACTGGTGCAGGTGGTCACCTGGGTGAACTGGCCGAAGACGCTCCGTTGGGCCCGGCGCACCTGGCCGTTACCCTTGCAAGTGTTGCAGGTGTCCAGAGGAGTTCCAGGTTCGTTTCCGGCACCGGAGCAGACAGAACAGTTTTCCAACCGGGTGACTTCGACTTCGCGCTCGGCCCCGAACACCGCCTCTTCGAAATTCAATACGACGCGCTGTTGCAGGTCGCTGCCTCTCTGCGCTTGGCGAGCACGTCTTCCGGTGCCGTCTCCGAAAAACGAATCGAAAATGTCGCCAAAGCCACCAAAAACGTCAAAGCCGTCAAAGGGTTGACCGGCCCCACCGTTGGCGCCCACGCCAGCCTTGCCAAATTGGTCGTATTGGGCCCGTTTGTTGGCGTCGGAGAGGACCTGGTAGGCCTCGTTGATCTCCTTGAATTTTTCTTCGGCGTCGGGGCTCTTGTTTCGGTCCGGGTGGAACTCCATGGCCTTGCGTCGGAAGGCCTTGCGGATATCCTCGTCTCCCACGCCCCTAGAGACGCCAAGAAGATCGTAATAGTCGTTGTCAGCCATTAATGAACACCTGTTGTGTTCTTATCTCCAAGCTGTGGATTAGTACCCAATCATTATAGAGCAGGCCCTGTGGCCGCTCAATAGCAGATACGCCTGTGGTGGGCGGTAATCCCTTGGGGGCCGTCCGGAATCGCGTCCTGGATGCACTCAGATTGACGGCGAAATTTTGCGTAACGGGAGTGTCGAATTGATTAGATTACCAGGCTCCACGGGAGCGAGTTTCGCCTTGACACCCCATAGCCATCTGGGTAGGATGTTAGCCAGGAGCAATAGCTCCTTTTTTAGGCACACTAGGCGGAAAGGAATAGGTGATTCCATTGGAGATTATCATCGTCATCCTAGCCGTCCTGGCGGCCGCAGGGATCGGTGTAGCTACCTGGCAGGTCCTGAAAGCGCGGAATGATGCCATCACGGCTCAGATCGCTGAAGAGAATGCCAAAGGTATTATCACCCAGGCTGAAGAGGACAGTAGAAAGGTCCTATTGGCGGCCCAGGAAGAGGCTTTAAAACTACGTAACCAAACAGAATCAGAACTCAAAGAGCAACGCCAGGAGTTCCACCGCATCGAGAGCAGGCACATGCAGCGGGAAGAGCAACTGGAACGCAAGATTGAAGCCCAGGAAGAAAGACAGCGCGAGTTAGCACAGCAAGAGGCGGAAGTTGAATACGCCAGGCAGGAAGCCGAGGCCCTGAAGGAAGAACAGACCAGGGCTCTTGAGCAGGTTGCCGGGCTCAGCGTTGAAGAAGCCCGTGAACAGGTGGTCAAACGCGGTGAAGAAGAGGCCGTGCACGACCTTTCCAAGCGTTATTACGAGCTGGAAAAAGAGTACAAAGAGAAGGCCAACGATAACGCCCGGAAGATTGTCACGGTGGCCATCAATCGCCTCGCGACCGATGTGGTATCGGAAGTCACCACGTCAACCGTAACCCTGCCCAACGACGAGATGAAAGGCCGTCTCATCGGACGGGAAGGGCGCAACATCCGCACCCTGGAGTCCCTCACGGGTGTTGACGTCATCATTGACGACACCCCCGAAGCTGTTACCGTGTCATGCTTCGACCCGGTCAGGCGCGAAGTGGCGCGCCTCGCCCTGGAGAAGCTGGTCTCGGACGGACGTATTCAGCCCGCCCGCATCGAGGACATGGTCAACCGTGCCCAGGAAGAAATTGACCAGACCATCTGGAAGGCCGGCGAACAGGCGACCTTCGAGGTCGGTGTCAGCGGCCTGGACTCGGAACTGATCCGGCTGCTGGGCCAGCTCAAGTTCCGCTACAGCTACGGCGAGAACGTGCTGCAGCACTCCATCGAAGTATCGCTGCTCTCCGGGATGCTGGCCGCTGAGGCCGGCGCCAACGTGCAGGTCGCTAAAGTGGGCGGTCTGCTGCACGACATCGGCAAGTCGGTCACCCATGAGGTGCCCGGCCCCCACGCGGAGATCGGCGCCGAGATTGCCCGGAAGCATGGCATCAACCACAGCTCTTACCGGGGCATCTTGGAGCACCACAGCGACGACCACGAGACCATCGAGTCCTTCTTGGTGGCCTCGGCCGACGCCATAAGCGCCTCCCGGCCCGGCGCACGCCGCGAATCCCTGGAGCTGTACGTCAAGAGGCTCAAGGAGCTTGAGGACGTGGCCACCAGCTTCAACGGCGTGGAGCGCGCCTTCGCTATTCAGGCAGGCCGCGAAGTCAGGGTCATGGTGAAACCCGACGACCTGGACGACATCAAAGCCGCCGGTCTGGCCAGGGACATCGCCAAGAAGGTTGAGTCCGACCTGGTCTTCCCCGGTCAGATCAAGGTGACCGTGATTCGGGAAACCCGGAACGTGGAATACGCCAAGTAACACCCACCCGGGACAACAAGGCAGCACAAAGGGGACCTAAGAGCGGGATCGGCCCGGTTCTGGGTCCCCTTTTCATTAAACGGCCGTAGCCAACCGCCTGTCATAGCTAATAAAATGAAGTGGATGGTCAGACCAAGGAGCATGGACGCTTGCGCATATTGATGATTGGCGACGTGATTGGAAAGCCGGGCCGCCAGGCGGTCCGGGCCCTGCTGCCCGATTTGAAGCGAGAGAAGTCCATCGACGTTGTGATCTGCAACGGCGAGAACACAGCCGGCGGGTTCGGGCTGACCTTGGAGACGGCCTCGGAACTGCTGGAATGCGGCGTGGACGTGCTGACCTCGGGCAACCACATCTGGGACAAGCGGGAGATCTACCCCTACTTGGACGATGGACTGCCACTGATTCGTCCGGCCAACTACCCTGACGCTCCTGGCCGGGGCTACATCCACTGCGGTGCTCTGACCGTGGTGAACCTGATGGGCCGGGTCTTCATGGGGGCGGTTGACTGCCCCTTCCGGGCCGCTGACGCTCTGCTGACCAAACTTAGAGAAGAGAACGGCAACAACGTGATCATCGTCGATTTCCATGCCGAGGCCACTTCGGAGAAGCAGGCCATGGGCTGGTATCTGGACGGCCGGGTCAGCGGAGTGTTCGGCACTCATACCCACGTTGGCACCGTGGACGCCCGCATCCTGCCCAAGGGCACCGCCTACCTTACCGATGTCGGCATGACAGGCCCTATGGACTCGGTGATCGGCTCGGATAAGAACGCCGTCTTGGAGCGGTTCTTGACCTCCATGCCCACCCGGCTGCCCGTCGCCGTTGGAGCCTGCGTTCTCAACTCCGTGCTGGTGGAAGTGGACGAAGAGACCGGTACGGCGTCGCTGATCGAAAGAATAGATAGGACCGTGAATTAATTGCCCGCTACCATAGACCTGCACCTGCATACTCTGGCATCGGACGGCCGTCTCACCCCCACTGAACTGGTCAAACTGGCCGTCACCCAGGGGCTGAAGACCATCTCCATCACCGACCACGACAGCACTGAAGGACTGGCCGAGGCCTACGAAGCAGCCAAGGAATTTCCGGACCTGAGAATCATCCCGGGCATCGAAATGAGCGCCGACATACCGGGCGACGAAGTCCATGTCCTGGGCTATTTTCTTGACTATCACGATGAAGAGTTCCAGGCGACGTTGACGGAATTCCGCCGGGGCCGCGTAGACCGGGCCAAAGTCATGGTGGAAAAGCTGGACGCCCTGGGTGTGCACGTGGAGTGGGAACGCGTTCTCCACTTCGCCGGCGACGCATCGGTGGGCAGGCCCCACATCGCCCTTGCCATGGTGGAAGCGGGACACTGCGAAGAACCCAAGGACGCCTTCGATGTATACCTGGGCAACGATGGCCTGGCCTATTACGACCGCCCCAAGTTGGCCCCCGCCGAAGGTGTCGAGCTGATAAAGCGCGTCGGTGGAGTGCCGGTGCTGGCCCATCCTACCTTCATGAACGATATGGAAGGCGGAATCGCCGCTTTGAAGAAAGTGGGCCTTGTGGGGATGGAGGTCTACTACGCCAAGTACGACGACGACACCGTGCGCCATCTGGCCCGACTGGCAAGGCAATATGACCTGATCCCCTGCGGCGGCAGCGACTACCACGGTCTCGGCAACTCGGATGAACAACTCCCTGGTACGTTGGGACCGCCGGAAGAGACCATCGCGGCACTGGAAGAAGCGGCGGCCAAGGCCAAGGCTGGGTAGGACCCCGACCGGCCATGGATATCACCGCGCTTTACATCGGCTGCTACCTGCTGGGCTCCATACCCACGGCCTATATCATTGGAAAGCTGGTACGGGGCGTGGACATCCGGGGCTACGGCAGCGGGAATGTGGGTGGCGCCAACCTCTACGAGCATGTGGGCAAGAGATGGGTTGTTCCCCTGGTGATCGCCGAGATAGTGATCAAAGGCGGGTTGCCCATCGTCTTCAGCATCTACGTCCTGGATATAGACCGGTCTTCGGCTTTTCTCATTGGTGTGCCGCTCTTCACCATTGCCGGCAACAACTGGTCGGCGTTCCTCAAACTGCAGGGCGGAAGGGGAATCACCGTGGCGGTGGGGACGATGCTGGTGCTGTCGCCGATACTGTGGCTGGCCTTCGCGGTAATCGCATTCGGAGGCTGGGTGGTCACCAAGAGTTCCGGCCTGTGGGTGTTGATCGCCCTGGTCCTGCTGCCAGTGGTCGCCTTCCTGGCCGAAGACAATGTGAACTTGGTCTGGTACTGCCTGGGGATGCTGGGCATCATCGCACTGAAGCGGCTTTCGTCCAACTGGACCCCCTTCCCGGACGACATCTCCCGCAAGAGGGTTTTGCTCAACCGGTTGGTGCGTGACCGGGATGTTTCCGACAGGACCGGTTGGGTGAGGCGAATCCCGGAAGGCTCATCCTGAATCCCACCGTCTGAACCCAACCATGCGGGCTTAGGAACCCTTCTGGCCACTGAATCATATGGAACAACCCACCGGCACCACCTCAGAACCCCAACACGTCGCTCACTGCAACTGGCATCCCTCTGTGGAGACCGGGTTATCCTGCAGTCAGTGCGGCAGGAACATCTGCGCTAGATGCCTCGTCCAGGCCTCGGTGGGCATACGCTGCCCCGATTGCGGCCAGGGCACGAGGATGCCCACTTTTGACGTCCAGTCTTCCCACTACGCCAAGGCCGTGGGTGTCGGAGTCGGCGTTGCTCTGGGCGGTGGAATCCTTTGGGTGATATTCAACGCCATCTTCGCCGGCTTTGGCATCCTGTCCGCGGTCCTGGCCATCGGCGTTGGTTGGGCGGCCGGAGACCTGATAAGCAAGTCGGTGAACGCCAAGCGCGGGACAGGACTGGCGTGGATCGGAGCCGGGTCGGTGATCGGGGCCTATGTGATAAGTCTGCCTTCCAGTCCGACGTCTGGGTTCCTGTTCAGCATCATCGCCGTGGGAATCGGGATCTATCTAGCCGTCCAACGGCTCCGATAACTCCCGCCAAAGGCGTTCCACCGTCTGCCCCAGCACATCCCCTTGGAATCCTCTACGGGATAGAAAGCCGCCCAACTTTCTGCGAAACACGGTCCCGTCTTCCAGGGACAACTTGGCAGCGTACTTGGACCCCGCCTGGTAGGCGTTTCCGGCAGCATCGAAATCCGACAACGCTTCTTGTATGACCTCGGAATCGACGCCCAACTTCTGTAGTTCCCGTTTGATCACCGCCGGCCCCCTGGGTCGGAACTTCTCCCGCTGCTCCCGCCATTGCCTGGCGAAGGCCGCGTCGTCCAACAGACCCTGGCGCAGGAGCGATGCCACGGCGCGGTCTATGGCTTCTTGGGGAAACCTTCCCTGGAGCCTACTCCGCAATTCCTGCTCGGAACGGGAACGGTAGGTTAGGAGTCTAAGAGCCGCGTTCTTGGTCCTGGTGTAGTCGGCTTCTGAGACGCCGGATCTGGAGGCGGGGGATGGCATCCGTTGCTGCTCCCTGATGATGAGTCGGGTACGAAAAAGGCCGGTTGGAACGGCAGTTAAGCTATTTCCAACCGGCCTTCTATTGCTCTTTCGGCTGCTGTCCTACTCTTCGTCGTCTTCCAACTCCAAAGAGGTGTTGCCGGACAGGATATCGGCCACCGAGTTTTCCACGTGGGGAGCATTCCCGTTGCTGAGCGGGTCGCCCTCTTCGATGTTCCCGGTGCCATTGGGACCGCGGATGCGTCCTTCCACAGAGGCGGCAATCTCTGGGTGCTGGATCAAGAACTCCTTGGAGTTCTCCCGGCCCTGGCCCAGCTTGGTGTCGCCGTAGGAGTAGAAAGCGCCGGACTTCTTGACGATGCCCTGGTCCACACCTATTTCCAGCAAATCCCCCATCTTGCTGATGCCCAGGTTGAACATGATGTCGAACTCGGCGACCCGGAAGGGCGCGGCGACCTTGTTCTTGACGATGCGGGCACGGACACGGTTGCCGATGACCTCGGAACCCTGCTTGATGGACTCCACCCGGCGCAGGTCGATGCGTACCGAGCTATAGAACTTGAGGGCGCGTCCGCCGGGGGTGACTTCGGGGCTGCCGTAGGTCACTCCGATCTTCTCGCGGAGCTGGTTGATGAACAGCACGGCGGTCTTGGACCGGTGGATGGTGCTGGTCAGCTTGCGCAGGGCCTGGGACATAAGCCGGGCCTGCAGGCCAACGTGGGTGTCGCCCATGTCGCCCTCGATTTCCGCCTGGGGCACCAGGGCCGCCACACTGTCCACAACCACGGCGTCGACGGCGCCGCTGCGGACCAACTGTTCGGTGATGTCCAAGGCCTGCTCGGCGCTGTCGGGCTGGGCAATCAGCAGACTGTCCAGGTCCAGGCCGCAGTTCTTGGCGTAGACCGGGTCCAGGGCGTGCTCGACGTCGATGTAGGCGGCGATTCCGCCCAGCCGTTGGGTCTCAGCCATAATGTGGATGGCCATGGTGGATTTACCGGCTGATTCAGCGCCGAAGATCTCGGTTACCCGGCCCCGGGGGATCCCGCCGATGCCCAGTGCGATGTCCACGGCCAGAGAGCCGGTGGGGATGGACTCGCTGGTCAGGTCGCGGCCAATCTCGCCTAACCGCATGACCGCGCCCTTGCCGTAGTCCTTTTCTATCCGCCCCAGAGCTATCTCCAGGGCAGCTTGTTTGTCCTTGGTCTCTTTATCTGTGCTTGGCATCCTCACCCTTCCTTCAACCCATCTTCGGCTACCGTTTATCCGTAGCAATCTCAGGTCAGATTTTGGCGCATCCTAACATCGCTTTCCTCGGACCAACAAGGCGATATTGTCAGTAAAAATTCGTGCCTGCGACTCTACCTATGAGGCCAACTGGCCCCGGATTAAAAGTCTCAATAGCCGCCTTTGAACCCGATGGTCACCTCCCCGTTCTCCACGATGACGGGGGTGATCCGCTCGCCGTCGGTCAGCTCCAGAAGGGCGGGAATCTGGTCGGTCTGCTTGCCCAGGTCGATCTCGGTGTATTCCACCTTGCGCTTGCGGTAGTCCATCTTGGCGGCGGACGAATAGGCGCAGTCCGGGTGGGTGTAGATGATGGTGCTTGGTTGGGCCACGTTAGTCTCCTATCTGTGGGGGTCTTTCTGTCCCGTGACAGACCCGACATAACCTTGGTGTGGCTGTAATTGTAAGGCGGGTCGGATGATTCTTCAATGAATGGATGGGCCGGTACGATGCTCCCGGAGAACGGGGTGTCCCCAGCGCCCTGCTCGGATGTTATGCTGTAGGGCGTTTCTACTCCGGCCTATCCCGCCCTGATATTGAAGGTATCAAGCCTTGTCTGAACTCGCCCAAAACGGACCGGGAAAACAAGCACTGGATGCTCTGGCTGCCCTTTTGGAGGAGCATTCTACGGGTGCGGGCCGCATCACGCCCCGCCCCCGGGGGTATAGGCTCACACCGGAAGTGCGCGGCATCCTCGAAGCGGCCGTGACCCAGGCGGAGGCATCCCCCGAAAATACGTCCACCATGATATATGCCAACGGCTGTTACGCCGTGGGCCGTTATGAAGATGCAGCCCAGGTCTACTTGGGGATACTGGACGACGACCTGTCAGACGTGGACGCCCGCTTCAACCTGGGATTGGCCTACCTGCGGATGAGGGACCCGGAAACTGCGGTGGGCATCTTCACCGGACTATTGGACATGGAACCCAGCCTGGCTGAGGCTTACTACCAGCGGGGTAACGGCCATGACGATCTGGGTTTGGCGGAGAATGCCCTGGCCGATTACACCCGGGCCATTGAGATGGACCCTGGATACGTACATGCCATGTACAACCGGGGCATAGTCCTGGCCCAGTTGGGCAGGCACCATGAGGCGGTGGCCCAGTTCGACCGGGTGACGGCGGCACAGCCGGACATTTCCAACGCCTACCTAAACCGGGGCGCGTCCCTGGACGAGTTGGGGCTGCACGATGAGGCGGTGGCCAGTTACACCAGGGCCGTGGAGCTGAACCCCCGCAACTCCTTCGCCTACTTCAACCGGGCCAGAACCAACTACTACCTGGGCAATCTTCAGGAATCTCTGGACGACTACAGCGAGGTCATAGAGCTGACCCCCGACGATGCAGAAGCCTACAACAACCGGGGCTTGGCCTACGATGCCCTGGGCGATTACGACAATGCCCTGGTGGACTTCGATTCCGCGCTGGAGCTACGGCCGGAGTTTGCCGAGGCCCACAGCAACCGCGGCGCCGTGAAAGAGGTGCTGGGGGACTGGGATGAGGCGTTGGCGGAGTACGGGCACTCCCTGGAGGCCGACCCCAACATGGCCTCGGCCCACTACAATGCGGCCCGTCTGTACTCCCGCACCGGCGATGTGGAGTCGTGTCTCAAGCATCTGGACCGGGTGCTGGAGATTGCGCCCCAGTTGGCCGAGGACGCCGCCCATGACGAACACCTGGGTTGGGCGTTGGAGATGCGGAAGATGCGCCAGGGGCGAGAGCCGGAAGATGGTCAGGGCTAGAGCCGGCTACCGGTGGTCGCGGGCGGTCCGGCCCATCTCGGAATCGGGGTCTATTTCGGCGTCCGCACCGTCCTCAAGACCGTGTTCGTCCTCGGTGTCCCGGTAAACCGGGTGCTCAGCCAGATGCAGCCTTCGCCTTCTGGTGAACATGCTCCGCAGAAGAACCAGGGAAGCCAGAACAACCAGGCCTGAGACCAGGTCGCGCTCTATCTGGTAGTACTGGCTGATGGCCAGCATCGCCAGGAAACAGACTCCCACGCCCCAGGTGGAGCGCAGTACTGAATGACGCATCAGGAATACGGTGGCGAGGCCTGCCACCACGCCCAGAATGGCCAGAGCGGGCATCAGGGCCAATGAAACGCCCATGAGCGGGGCCATGCCGTCGCCGCCCCGGAAACCGGTGAAAATCGACTTCCAGTGGCCCACCACGGCTGCTCCGCCGGCGACCAATATCAGCGCGGGAGGGACTCCGATGCCCCAGGCCGCGAACACGGCCGCGCCGCCCTTGGCAACGTCGCCGACGAATACCACAGCCCCGGTGCGGTGTCCCACGTTGAAGAAGACGTTGGCTGTGCCGGCCAGTGTGCTGCCGGTGGTGAAAACATCGACCCCCCGCAACCGGGAGGCCACGTGCGCGAACGGTAAGGAGCCCAATAGATAACCGGCCGCGATGGCCAGTACCACTTTTTGGACCAGCATCAGGTCATCAATCATGATGGAATTAGGGCCTGGTTCCCAAAGTGGATGCCGGGGAGGTCAGAGATATGGTCGGTGAAACGGGCTTGGTCATGGTCCTTAATTAAATAATATACCAGCCGCATCATTGGGGATAGGTAATTTCTGTGTGATTCTAGGCTGGGGAATTCTTTTCTCCGACGAATAGCCAATAACCCAGGTCGCCCGGCCCCACCATGTCCCTAACTTTGGCGATCAACTCCGGCGCCCGGTCCAGCGGCGCGTCTCCTGCCGGCTGTCCAACCGCCCGCTGGATGGCGAGAAATCCCGCCAGCTTGCTTTCAACCTCATCCAGTATTTTGATGATCTCGTCCGAGGCGTCCAGTCGCTCGGTGACGGTGAACCCGCCCTGCTCCAACAACTCGACATAGCCGTCAGCGGTCAGGGCGTCTGTCATGCAGAGCACCTGATCCAGGTCGCCGGTCAGGTCTTCGGGTAGGGAGCCGGGCTGGACGGTCACATCGCTCAGGCTGAACTTGCCGCCTGGCCGGAGCAGCCGGGCAGTTTCTGACACAGCCCGGACCTTGTTCATGAATAGGCTCATGGAGCATTCGCAGACGGCGGCGTC
>MDTE01180620.1_pt1 | contig 15379 bp, 9 predicted proteins | sample 811231 | NCBI WGS metagenome assembly MDTE01 (sample SAMN05326651, study PRJNA326480) | marine metagenome | isolation source: seawater | place: Indian Ocean: Red Sea | collected 2010 | reverse complement strand
GCTGACCTGATCCGTTTCCAGCAGGCCTATCAGGCGTCTGCACAGGTAATGCAAGTCGCAACCCGCTTGTTCGACACAATGTTACAGATTCGCTGAGGCTAAGCTATGACCATCTCAACAACCCTGCTATTCAGTCGTGCGGTAAACCTCATGGGCCAGCAACAGTCTGATCTCGCCGCACTCCAAGAAAAGGTGGCGACAGGAAAGGAACTGGTCCGGCCGTCAGACTCGCCAGACTTGGCAGTAAACATCTCTAGGATCAAGGCCTCTATCGATGAAATGGATGCCTACAAAAACTCTTTGAATGCGGTCAATGACCGGCTCACTGTGGAGGAGAGTTATATTGGGGGGGCCAAGGATGTCCTCATTAAAATGAAACAACTGACCCTGCAGGGCGCAAACGGGACAATGTTTGGCCGTGACCGCGAGGTGATCGCACTCGAGATCGACGAGCTGGTCTCCGAGATGAAAAATTTGGCGAACGGTACCGACGGGAAGGGGAACTTCCTCTTCGGGGGATCACGGGTCTCAAGTAAGCCCTACTCGGAGGACGAGGACGGGACGATTCGCTATCAGGGAGACAATTTCCGACCAAACATTGATTACACAGCACACCGCAGGTCATCGATCGGTCGCAACGGCCTCGATGTCTTCAAGCCGGTGCTATCCGGTGAATCGACCGAACCTGTTCCGGGAGTCTATGACCTGACGCTTGGTGGCACACTCGAGCCACAGGATATTTACACGGTGGTTGTCGACGGCAGTGCTTTCTCCTACGAGGTAAGGCCTGGGGACAGTGTTGAGCAGGTTTTTACTCGGCTCGCCTATGACGTGAATGAAGCGACCCGGGTAGGCACCCTAGAGAATTTAGAAGCATCAGTTCAGGATGGCGCGCTGCAGTTTACGGCCCTGGATGGAGTGGACAGACAGATATCGGTGGGAACCTCCAACTCAGGGGACCCGGTCGATGATCTTTTTTCGTCCGTAGTCCAGGACGTTAACTCGTCCGTCGTGATTGCCGAACTAGATGGAACCATGGAGCGGGGGGATACCGTCAGGCTACAGATCGGAACCCGCTCGGTCTCCTATCAAATCAAGGGAAACGAGGGAGGCGTCACGCCGACCAGCCCGGCCGCTGTTATTGAGGCAATAAAAGAGACCGCCGAGGCTACGGGGCTCTTCGTGGGATCGGCCGCCTTTCGGACAGATGAAAATCAACCCGGTCGGCTGCTGATAGAGCCACTGACAACTAACCTAGGGAATGTAGAGTTTCAGGCGACCGAGCGGACAAATATCAATGATCAAAGCATGCGTGTGGAGTTGGTCCAGGAGCCTAGGCCGGCGCTGCCTGAGCGAGTTGAGTTCTTCGAGTCGCTCCAGGAGATCTCGACTGCGCTCAGGAACGGTACCCAGGATCAAATACAGGGGAAGCTAGACCACCTCGACCAGATGCTCAACATCGTGACCATGTCATTGGCGGACATTGGTGCTGAGATGAATTCTATTGAGGATGAGATCTCCATCAACGAGGACCTGAAGCTACAGCTTCAGGCGACTTTGTCGGGACAGGAGGATCTCGACTACGCCACGGCCATTACCGAGCTACAGGCGAAAATGATGTCGCTCGAGGCAGCACAGTCATCGTTCGCCAAGATCTCTCAGCTGTCTGTTTTTGACTACCTCCGGTGATGAGGCGGCAAAAGTTGTCGGTTTGCCGACATAAAACCGGCAACCACTAAACGGAATGTACTTGAAACAGAAAAAGGGGACGAGTGATGCGGACTAAGGCCGTTGAAATACCTGAATTTAGGCGGTTCGAGGAACTTTTTCCCGTTTATACGAAAATTGGCACGAATCTCGCTTTGGAACTCGTGAGGAAAATTTTATCCGATGCGGCAGGGGCCGTGATCGGCAAATGAGGAGCACAAACTCATGGCACTTACGGTAAATACAAACGTATCTGCATTAAACGCTCAGAGAGCGACACTGCAATCGCAGGGTGAGATGGCGTCAGCGATGGAACGCCTCGCAACCGGTAAACGCATAAATAGCGCCGTGGACGACGCAGCTGGTTTAGCTATTGCTGCTCGGATGGAGTCTCAGGTATCGGGCCTAAACCAGGCGGTCAGGAACGCAAATGATGCGATCTCCTTGGTATCGACAGCGGAAGGCGCGTTACAAGAGACGACCGCCATCCTCCAACGGATTCGTGAGCTTTCAATACAGTCGGCGGGTGGTGCTCCCTCAAATGCTGACCGTGTGAATCTCAACAAAGAGGTCATACAGCTCCAAGAAGAGTTAGCCCGGATCGCGAACACAACCCGGTTTAATGGTGGCCTGCTGCTTAACGGCTCGTTTGTCGCCACAGATTTTCAGATTGGCCAATCCAACAACGAGGAGATTACTGTCAACATCGATGATGTCAGGCCCGAGCGGATCGGTGCGTACACCCAAAACACAGTCAAGAATGTCGGTCTAATCTCTGTTGGTCATGACCTGAAAACTGTCGATAACGGGGTTAACCAGCAGACTCTCGTCGTGCAGGTAGGGAACGAGGTGCCCCGCACCGTTTCGATCAACAAGGGTGATGACGCCCGAACCATCTCTGACAAGCTGAACGAGGGTGGGGCGCAGATCAATACCACCGCGGTGACCAAGTCAAATGTTTACATAGATGGTGTGGGATCGTTCAGCTTTAAGATTTCATCGAGCTCGACCCCGGACATCGAGGACACCGTTACGGTTGGGGCTACGGCAGGATCACAGGCCGCCTCTCTCGCGGCTGAGATAAACCGCGGATACCCCGAACACAACATATCGGCAACACTCCAGGTTGACGATAACGGTAACGAGTATGTACAGATGGTCCAGAAGAATGGTTACGACATCCGGATCCAGAGTTTCGTGACCACCGGCACCTCGACGCTTGACTTTGATGAGGATAAGGTGGCTGAACTTACGGGTGCGTATGGCTACACCTCGACTGTTGTCGGTGGTGCCGTCACGATCGATGCGCCTGCCTCGTTCTTGATTTCATCGGACGACGCGTCCAATACGGTCCTCCAGGGAACCCGCGCCTCGCTTGAGGTCGTGGGCGTCAACAGCGACCCCGCGGCCTATCAGGACCGGTCATTCGATGTGACCGTCAGTGGTGTTACCAAGACAGTGAACCTGGCGGCGCCGCCACCGGCGGTACCACGGGACGCGACCAGCCCCGTATTAGAAGTTGAATTCACCGCGCCGCAGCAGACCCAGGGACCCTCCGGCGAACAGATCGGTGCGCTGAGACGTAACAGCTACACGGTTACGACGATCGACACCAACACCACGCCGGCTCGTGGGTCGGCAGATGTACAGTTCTCGTTGAGTGTCAATGGTGGTGACGCCCAGGACCTTGACAGGGCGGCCGCGCTCGCGGCGCTCGGTCACGAGAGCGGTGACGCCGTTCCCGCCGCTGACTTCGCTGCGGCAATGCAGACCACGATTTCTAATAACCCCTACTTTGATAGTGGCGACGAGCTCGTCACGGTTACTTTAAATAACTACGGTCAGATACAGCTCGATGTCGCCGGCGGGACGGGCGCGATCACGTTCGCTGAGAGCTCCAAGTACAGCGCGGCCTACGCGGTGACATGGACCGGGGCGTCTGATGTGAATGCGACTACTAATCAGATAACCATGCTCAACCACGGCTACACGACCGGTGACTCGGTGACCTACAGCGCGACCGGTGGCACGGACACAGGGTTGTCGGCCGGGACCTACTTCGTGATCGCGGTTGATACCAACACGATCCAGCTCGCCTCGTCGCTCGCGAACGCGAACGCGGACACCGCGGTTGCGCTCACCGGCGACGGAACCGGTGAGCAGATTTCCCGGGCAGCCGGTGACGGTGTCGCTGCCGCGATGATCGTTAACACGGCCCCCGGAAACGGCTCGACCACAGAGTCTGCGACCGACGGTTCGCTCACACTGGGAGAGACCCTGAACACAGCGGCCAACAGTGTATATGGCCCAGTAAATCCGCTCGGGATTACCGACCGTGTCATCACTGCTGGGGCGAACGACACGTTTACCCTGGCCGTAAACGACGGGGCGCCTACCGTGATTGAGGTCGCGGCCGGCACCTACTACGCGATGGAAGAGCTGGCGACCGCTGTCCAGACAGCGATCGACAGCAGCCCATTCTCATCGACGGGCACGTTCCCGATAACGGTCGGGGCGACCACCGATGAGAACGGTGACTGGGGCCTGACGTTTGGGTCCGCGGATGGGCACAGTATTCAGGTCGGGGGCACGAGCTTCCTGACAGATGTCCTCGCGCTTAGTGTCGCTGACCCGTCCAGTGCTCCGGATATTGACATCGCGAACTCGTGGACCAGCGCGACCGACGTTAACGCCGGTACGAACCGGATCACCATTGCCGGCCATGGCTACAGCACGGGCGACGCGGTCGTCTATAACGCGACAAGTGCTGACACAGGCCTCACATCGGGCACGACCTACTATGTCGCTGTGGTCGATGCGAACACGATCTCGTTGTCGACCACCGAGGCCAACGCGCTGGCGGGCACCATTATTTCTCTGACCGGCAACGGGGCGGGTGAACAGATATCGGACGGTGCGGGGGAGCGGAAGCTCTCAATCGCCGCCGGACCAATTAACGAGGCCGCTACCCGACTCGCGATCAACGTCAACGGTGGTGGTTTCTATGACATCGACCTGGCCACGCATTTGACCGACGCCGGCGTATCTGCGACGGCGACCTCGGTCACCGAAGATCAGTTCGTTACAGCCCTGCAGGCGGCACTCGACGGCAGTGTGTACTTCACTGGCGACGAGGCAGTGACAGTCTCAGTCACCTCGGCCGGTCTCGTGCAGCTGGATGTCGCCGGCGGTGCCGGCACGATTGTCGTGGCCGAGCACAGCGCCTATCGCGCCGGTGTGACAGGCGCTACGGCTACCAACGGCCTCGCGGCAACACTCACGGGGACAGTCGCCAACGCGACCGCCCTTTCCAACGGGTTCACCACCGGCGAAGCCTACCAGTCGGGTACAGCCGGTAGCATTGTGCTCGGATCGACAGCGAACACTGCGAATGGTGACCCTCAGAACGCAAATTATGTGAAGCCGTTCGGCATCTCACCGGTCAACGTCACAGCATCGACAGGTGACGAGCTCTACATCTCGATAGACAGCGGTACGGCGACGTTGCTCACCATCCCGGCGGGTGACTATCTGAACATGGCGGATCTCGCGACCGCGATCCAGACACAGATCGACTCGTCGCCGGAGATCGGGCTCGCAGGAACGGTATCCGTGACCGCGACCTCGACACAGAATTCTGACGACGAGTCCTGGGGACTCTCGTTTGCGAGCTCGAACGGCGCGCAGATGGACCTGTTCGGTAACTTCTTCGGATCGTCTCTGGGAATCTCTACGGGGACAGACGGCTCTACCCAGTTGGGTCGGTCGTCCGAGACCTGGGTGATGGGCGACGACATTGATTCGACAACGAACCGTGTGACGTTAAATAACCACGGCCTGTCTACAGGTGACGCGGTCGTCTATTCCGACGGGACTACCGCCGACGGTGGTCTTACGGACGGCACGACATACTACGCAATTGTGATTGATACAGACACGGTCCAGTTGGCCACAAGCGTCGCTAACGCGAACGCGGGCACAGCGATAGTACTGGATGGGGCCGGCTCTGATGACCAATCGCTCACGGTCACCGGTGATCCGATTACGATCGAAGAGGTAGGTGAGGCCCCGGTCGGGCCCGCGGGCTACCGCACCTCAGTCGCGGCGGGAGCATTCTCTGCCGGTATCGATTTGTCAACCGACAACACCGTCGTCGTTGAGATCCTTGATGATGAGACCGGTGCCCTTGTGACGAAAACAATCACACTGGGCTCATCTGAGAACTCAGTCTCGTTCTCTGATTACATGAATCAACTCGCGACCGCGGCGAACACGTCCTTCCTGACAGAGGGGTTCACGTTCACGTCTGCCGGTAGCGATCGCGCGTTCACCATGACCTTCACACCGACAGGTGGCCGGACCGTGACGTTTAGTGGTACGTCGGTGACTCAGGCCTTTGGTGGGCCGGTCTCGGCGTCCGGGGAGCCATCCAACATGGACGGGCTGACGTTCGAGTCCATGGAGGACGTGCTGTCAGAGCTTAATGCACAGTTCGTGGCGATGGAGATTCCGGTAGTCGCGACGTACTCTAGGGGCGCTGATACGTTTAACTTCCTGGTCACTTCCGGGCCCGCGGATGCGTCGAGCACGATAGCGCTCTCCGGGGATGATCTTGTGGAGTTCGGATTCACGGGCGTGTTGGCCTCTATCGGTGGCGGCGTCGATCGTGCTGAGGAGGTCCGGTACGTGTCACAGATCGACATCTCGACTCGTGAGTCAGCCAGTCTCGCGATGACGGTCGTGGACGCCGCGCTGGAAACACTCGCGGGTGTCCGAGGTGGTCTCGGTGCGGTGGCGAACCGTCTCGAGTCGACGATATCGAACCTGATGAACATATCCGAGAACACGTCCGCGTCAATGTCTCGGGTGATGGACGCCGATTTCGCGGCCGAATCGACCCGACTCGCACGTGCCCAGGTACTGCAGCAAGCGTCGGTGGCGATGCTTGCCCAGGCAAACGCGACCGCGCAGACAGTGCTAAGGCTTTTGGAATAAGTGCCGATAAATAATACGGAAGGATAGATAAGATAGAGATTTAGATGTCAACGGTAGATTTTTTAGGTGCGCTCGGGGCAGGGTCCGATATAGATTCCAAGTCGCTGGTCGAGTCTCTGGTAGCGGCCGAGCGAGCCCCGAAGGAGGCCGCCCTCAACGCGAAGGTCGACAAGGCTGACCTGAAAATATCCGCCTACGGACAGGTCCTGTCATCGCTCAGCTCACTGTCGACCGCCTTTTCTGGACTAAACGACGCTGATGATTTCAACGACTACACGCTCAATGTCAGTGGCGCACTGACGTCGGCCGGCAGCACCGCCTACACTGTCTCAGGGACGGCAGATGTCACGGCTGGCCTGACCGAACTCGGTGTCACCTCTGTAGCCACCAAGGACCGGTGGGTATCGGACAGGGGCTACGCCGCGACCACCACCTCGATCAATGGCGGAAGCACCATCACCCTGGGCATTACCATCGGTAGTACCACGACCAATGTGACCGTCGCGACCGCGACGCCACAGGGGATTGTCGACGCGGTCAATGCCGCAAATCTTGGCATCGACGCGAGTCTCGTCAACACCGGTGCCTCGTCTGATCCCTACAAGATCCTATTCGAGGGACAGCTCGGGGCAGCCAACGCTTTTACGGTCACCGATGACGCGACCTCGGGTACGGTACTGAATATGACCAGCCGGCTATCCACCGCGAGCAACGCCGAGTTGGTGGTGAACGGTGTCGCTGTCGAGCGGTCGACCAATACGATTAACGACGTCGTGACGGGGATGACCCTCACGCTGGCTGGTGCGACCGCCTCCACCTCGGTAATATCCGTGGCCCGTGACCTCACAGGCGCAGAGTCACGGATACGCGCCCTGGTCGATGCCTATAATGTTATGGAGGCATCGTTTGATAACCTGACCAACCCCGAGAGTACGGCTGAGTTAGGAGGAATTTTTTCGGGAGACACGAGTTTTCGAGTGATCAGGGACAGGGTGAAGGACCTATTTCTCAATGAATCGTCGACCAAGACATCCAATCTGTCGTATCTGAACGATATTGGGATCAGTTTCACGCGATCAGGCACACTGGAGATAGATGACGACCGTCTCACGGCCGCCCTCAACAATAATTTCGCTGATGTTGTCAGTATTTTTTCAGCTGACACGAACAATCAGACGAACTTCGGGGAGGCGAACCGTGGGATCGCGGGCGACGCCATCGTCACCCTTAACGACATGATGGCACAGGATGGGACGATCGTGACACAGACGACCGCGCTATCGAATCGGGTCGACGAATACAGGGACGACCTGGCCGACCTCGACCGCCGTATGACACAGATATATAACCGATACCTTGGCCAGTTCACGGCCATGGAGACCGCGATCGATGAGATGAACTCTCTACGTGACTACCTGAAGAATCAGTTGGAATCACTCCCGCTCACAAACAAAAACAAATAAAATTTAAAAAAATTAAAGAACCGTTGTTTGCATCCGATCCTCTACTCGTATAGTTTTTTTTGGGGGGAGTAGCAGATGTCAGGCGATGATTTGACCATCCAGACCGCATCTAGCCCGGTTCCGCGCAGGGGCCAGGAAGAATCTGTGCGTCCATCCAAAACAACTGGCCCTACGGATGTGGGTAACGATGTGGTCGATAACGAGCCCGTTAACACGCCCACCATCCAGCCGATCGAGCAAATGGCGCGGATAGAGAGCGTCGAAGACCGCAGCCTCAAGATAGCTAACGATAGCTTCTCGTTGGACCGTATTCGTGAGAAGGTCGCCGAGTTGGAGCGGGCTCTTCCGAAGACGTCGAACGCGCTTTCTTTTAGTGTGGATGAGGTCCTGAACCGCGCGGTCATAACCGTGATCGATAAGAAATCCGGAGAGGTTGTTCGGACCCTACCCTCTGAGGAGGTGCTCCGTTTTGTCCACAACATCGACAAACTGAGGGGCGTTATTTTCGAGGACAAGTCCTGAGCTCCAAAGTTTTATAAGTCTGCCCCCGGTCTCCTTGCTCACATCCTCACACATCTTTACACACCCCTAAGTAATCCACCCTAATCTGAATACTCGGCGGATCCGGTCTCGTGGCCCGGGAGGGCTCGTTTCGCTGCCGTTTTGTAACCAACCCACCAGTCTCTCGTACCGGGCAGCCCTAGGTGCATTTTTAATTTGTAACCTCTCTACCGGCAAAGGCTTGCCGCAACATTTGCCGACCGGAAAACTTTTTCCGAAAAATAACTAAAGTGCTGCATGTTTTTGCCGATTTACCTCTCAACGCCGGTGATTTGTTGCCGGGAATTAAATGATCAAAAGGTAAAAATAGAGGGGCACATCATGGCACTCGTAGTAAATACAAACGTTCCATCTCTTTCGTCACAGAGACATTTGATGGAATCTCGTCGGGAGATGGAGACAGCCATGGAGCGTCTCTCATCTGGTAAAAGGATCAATCATGCATCCGACGATGCGGCTGGGTTGGCTATCTCTCAGCGCATGGAGTCACAGGTTCGTGGTTTGAACATGGCCATACGTAATGCCAACGACGCTATCTCGGTAGCTCAGACGGCTGAGGGTTCGCTTTCGGAAGTGAGTGACATGCTTCAACGGATCAGGGAACTATCACTCCAGTCTGTAAATGGCGCTAACAACGACGCCGATCGAGCGTCGTTGGATGCTGAGGTTCAGGCACTCAAGGCCGAGATTGATCGCATTTCTAGCACCACCACGTTTAACAACCAGACTATCTTGGATGGGAGTTTTAACAGGAATTTCCAGATTGGTTATAACGTTTCTGAGACCTTCACCATTGACCTGAAATCAGTCGCAACAGAAGCACTTGGGTTGAATCTGGGTGGAGACACTCAGGCAGCGTCGACCAATCCTACGGTGATTGGCGGACGGTTCGCGGTCGCAGCGGTTGACGCTGGTGATATGGTGATCGACGGGCAGGAAGTTGGTTCTCTAACGGCCGCCCAGGACATTGGTGACGCGATTGAAATTATCAACAGAGACGTTTCCACAGTCACAGCCTCGGCCTTCAACACGGTCGTCGCGAGAGAGGTCGGAACTGGTATCCTCTCTTTCGGTGACGTCGCGATCCGAGTCTCAGGTATTGGTTCTGCGGGAGATGCAGACTACATCGAGGCGAAGCACGTCAACCTGGCGGCATCCACCTCGATGGATGAGATGATCGCCAACATCAACGCTTCGTTCAGCTCGGATGAGGTTGTCGCGTCAAAGAACTCTGACGGAAAACTGGTCCTGTCAAACAACACGGGTGCGACTATCGCCATTGTTGACGAGAGCGGAACCAACGGCGGTTACGACGGTGCGACTGGTTTCCTAGTGGACACGGACGGTATCGGTGGCGACGCGGGTAGTTCTCCGGGTCTGAGTATCGGATCCGCTGCGTGGGCCTCGGGCACGGTCGCGGCCGGCTTCTTGAAGTTGGTCTCAAGCAATTCATCTGAGATTACCATCGACATTGGTAACAAGGACGCCTCGACGGTTGGTGCTAATTCCGATCTCGCGGCTTTTGGTTTCCAGCGGACTATCGAAGATCCCGAGGGTAACCATAACCAGGTGATTGGTTCAGCCCTTAACGCGAGTGCTTTCTCATCGACTGGTGCCTTCAGTAAGTCCACTGCTGGTGTGGCTGACGTCATCATCAACGGCGTTGAGATCTATGACTCAACACTGGAGGCGGCAACGAATACCTTCCAGGGCAAGCTCGACATGATCAACGCGTTTACGGACGAAACTAAGGTCGTCGCTTCCGCTTATTTTGAGCGGACTTTCGATATGTCTGATACCGTCTATATCGCTGGAGACGCGGTCGAGATCAATGGAGAGTTGATTGAGTACAGCACAAGCATTGGCGACTTTGTGTTGGGCATCAACAACGCGACGAGCGCACACGGGCTAGTTGCGACACGGAACGGAACCAACATAACCCTCATCGGAGAAGGTGTCCAGAACGTGAACATTAAGCAGACCAAGCGAACCATAGCAGACCTGTCGACCTCTACGAGCCAGGCTGAACAACGAAGGGCTACCGACCTTGCGGATTCGGCACAGTCGATCACATTTGGTTCGTCTCTGCTCGCAGTCGGTCGGATTTTGCGACTCGATATCGGCGCTCAGGGAACTGGTTCCCAGTTCACTGCTGCTGCGAAGCAACTCGACTTTGAGATCTTGAACACGCACAGCATCAACGACGTCGCGCTCGGTTTCCGGGACCTGCTTTACGATGAGTTGGTAAAAGACTCAGCCCTAACCGCGTCGATGGGTAACCTCGTTTACGCCGCCACCAACACTCTGCAGTTCTCTGCTTCCGCGGCTTTAGGTTCTGCCTCGATCACTCTGAGTGTGGTCTCGCGGACAGCATCGGTCACTTTCGGCGATTTGGGTGATGGCGTAAGCGCTGGGTACTACGGTGCCATCCGCTTGTCTGCGGAGGACAACAGCCGAATCACCATCGAACTCGGTGAGGGACAAGAGGCCGAAGGACACGGGCTCCGGGAGCAGAATGTCGGCGACACTACGTTCGACAAGAACTCTCCGACTGAGAATGTGATTAACGCAACCACCCCTGTGTCTGGACTCAATATCAGCACCAGCTCAGCGGCAACGAGCGCCATCAGCGTGATCGACGCTGCGCTTGAGACGGTCGGCAAGTATCGCGCTGATCTCGGTGCGGTCGAGAACCGGATGACCCACACGGTCGATAACCTGACCAACGTGGCGGAGAATACGTCGGCTGCCAAGTCACGTATCGAGGACGCGGACTTTGCGTCAGAGGCGGCGGCACTGGCTCGCGCTCAGATCCTGCAGCAGGCAGGTACTGCGATGCTGGCCCAGGCCAACGCGGCACCACAGAACGTGCTATCCCTCTTGGGTTAATAGACCCGTTCTGACATACTAAGGGCCCTACGAGGGCCCTTTTTTTATGGATTTAGTTAAACGTGCCAATCAGCTCTTGGCGGCCAAAAAATTTGGCGAGCTGGATCTAGTCATCGATAAGCTTCGGACTAAAGAACCCCAGATTGCCGAGGAGCTCTGTTTACAGAAGTGGGCTATCTTGGGCGACGTCAAGGAACTGGAGAAGTGTTTTGACCAGTACCTGGATCGGTTTGATAGTGTTCCGAACTCGAATCGACTGACCGCGGCATCACTGAAGCACGACCTCGAAAAATACGAGGAGGCATTGACCATCGCTGAACGGGTTTTTGAGACGGAGGCGAGCAACTTTTCTGCCGCAGAAATTATATTCAGCTGTGCCGTTAACCTGCAGCGAGCAAAAACCGCGTTGAGAATCGCCTCTGCCATGGTCAGCGAAGCTGAACGGCTGAACCAGCCCGAGGCCGTGCTTGTGGACTATAAAGTCAAGCAACTGATGGGAACGGCATTAGTCGGTTTGTACCCAGAAACGCTTGGCATTTGGGACGAACTTCTTCCCCACTTCGAGAATTATCCAGAGAAGTTAACTGCGAATGTGTTCGCTTGCGTTCTGCGGAGTCTGGATGGTGTCGGTAACGTCAGAGAGGCGTTACGGATAATTGAAGAGTACGGGCTTGAGGCTGACGATTTTCCGACCACTCACGAACTAGAGATGGTGATACCACAGATATTTATGAGTGCGGGCCAAGAAGGTAGGGCCCTAAATGCATACCACGAGGTACTCGAAAAGTATCCGGATAGGGCCGAACCAAGGTGGAATTACTCACTGGGGCTATTGTCCATCGGACGCTTGAGGGAGGGGTTTGAGCACTTTGAGATTCGTTGGCAGTGGGGCGATTTTCCGAGTAGAAAACGATTATTCTCCAGCCCACGTTGGGAGGGAGAGTCACTCGAGGGGAAGTCAATATTGGTCTGGGGCGAGCAGGGTGTAGGCGACCAGCTGTTGTTCCTCTCGCTTCTACCCTTTGTCATGGATAAGTCGCCAGCCAACCTGACGGTAGAGGTCAGCTACAAGCTAATCAAGCTGGTGAAGGCGTGGTACCCCGAGGCCACGGTGCGTGGCGATGATGTCGTTGATACCGTGGGCCAGAGCGCCTACGATCAGCTCGATTATCAGATACCCAGCGGTTCGCTCATGAGATTAGTGGTGAACAGCACCGGCAAGATAGACGTTAATAAACGATTAATGCGTCTAAAACAGGAGGCCAAGGAAGCTTTTCTTCCTGACCATCTTTTGGAAAAACGTGTCATTGTCGGGCTCTCATGGCGGAGCACGCTGATCACCGAGACACGGGAGTTTAATTATATGAGTGTTCTTGCGGCCGAAGAAATTGTGACAAGTCTCCCGGATGATGTTGGGTTTATATGTCTTCAGTATGCGATGACAGATGACGAGAAAGAGTTAATGAGGAAATACGACAATGTGCTGGTACCGGAAGCGGATTTCTTCGAAGATGTTTATTCTAATGCCTACCACACCGGGTGTTGTGATGTGGCGGTTACCGCGGGGACGATCGTGGTTCAGCTAGCTGGTATTTTTGGAGTTCCAGTTTTGACTTGGCTCCCCAAGCGTGATTGGGTTCTCCTCGGGGAGGAGCACTATCCTTGGTTCGATAATATATTAGTGGTTCGGGGCGACGCTAACTGGGACAAAGAATCGATGCTCGCCGAGTTGATAAGAAAGTTAAAAATCATGCTCCGGATCGACCAACCTGCGCTTCATTAAGGGCCGGCCTATCGGATAGACCGCGTATCGCCTCGCAAGAAGAGAGGCGAGTCTGGAGCCGGTTAGGGTGACCGGATTAATTGACCGGCCTGATGTGGCTCTCGGTAACCGGGGTATGCCTCTCTGCGTCTCTGGTCAGGGTCTGACCAACCACATTCCGGTACTCAAACGCGGGGAGACCGTGTCCCGGTCTCACCGATTTTATGTCGGTCTCCCTAATCACCGACCCCTCCGGCAGGTCGCTGACGAAGTAGAGTGAGCGTCGGAACTGCTGGTTATTGGTCTCCCCAGACTTCAGCCCGTAATCGACCTTACCGAGGGCGTCCCAGGCGATTCTCGTCTCCCGCACAAGATTACGGAGGTCATCCGGCTCCAGTGAAAAGGAGTCATCCGGGCCGCCGCCCTGTCGGTCGAGGGTGAAGTGTTTCTCGATGAACACTGAGCCGAGGCATACGCTGGCGACGGCGGTCGTGTTCGAGATTGTGTGATCGGAGAGACCCACGAGTGAGCTGAAGCGGGTCTGCTTGTCTGTCAGTGTTCGCAGATTGTAGTCCGACGGGCTCGCGGGGTAGGCGCTCACGCAGTGCAGAATAACGAGTTGATCATTTCCCACACCGTTCGCGGCCTCGAGTGCGCGCGAGATATCGTCAGCGGAGGCGAGCCCGGTTGAGATAATCAGGGGCTTCTGTGTGCTGGCGGCGTAACGGATCAACTCCGTGTCCACAATCTCGAACGAGGCAATTTTGTAGGCCGGAGCGTCGAGGCTCTCAAGCAGATCGACCGCGGAATGATCGAAGGGTGAACTGAACAGCGTGATCTGTTTTTCCCTGGCGAACTGGAACAGTTCGTGGTGCCATTCCCAGGGCAGGTGTGCCTCCTCATAGAGATCATAGAGTGTCCGTCCCGCCCAGAGCCCGCTCGATATCTGGAACTCTGGATTTGACGATTTGAGGGTGATTGTGTCGGGCCGGTAGGTCTGTATTTTTACGGCGTCGGCACCCGCGTCGCTGGCCTGACTGATCAGTTCCAGGGCTCGTTCCAATTTGCCGTTGTGGTTGGCCGATATCTCCGCGCAGATGTAGGGCGGATAATCAGTACCGATGTCTCTGTGGTTGATCGACACACTCTTAGCCTGGGTCACGGACGTTCCTCCTGAAGAATTTGTGTGCGCTGGCTGCTTGCCCGTAACCGGTCAGACTCAGCCAGGTTTCCTCTGATATTAACTCGAAACCGATACTGTGGTGCAGCTTGAGCGATACCGCGTTTGTGGAGACCACCTTTGCGACGATGCTGGATACCGGGAGGTGCTGCTTCGCCCACTCAATGGCCGCGATACAGATCTCCCGACCGACACCGGGTCCTGCATCCGGTGACTTGTAGAAGCCCCACTCGGTGGTCTCGGGGTTGAGGATATTGAACTGCATGAAGCCCGTAGCTATCGACGATTTCTCGGCGATGAGTCCAACATTCGCAGGGTCCTCGAGCCGGTCCGTGAGCCAGTTTTGGTGGTCTATGAGGGTGATTTTTTTTTGGTCGGACATGCATAGCCGGACCTCGTCAGAGTTCCGCCACCGGAGAATCTGCTCGCTGTCTGCTTCTGTAATGTGTCTCAGAGAGATCATGATTCCTATACCTATCCCTAACCCACAATCGCAGCGATTCGGTTAACCCCATGACTGTCTATGATGGTGTTCCGGACGGTGTGGGTCAGGCCGTCACGTATCAGCTCATTGAGTTCCACGATACCGTGCTTATTGGGCTCGTAACCCAAAAAAAATTCGCTCCCGGTCAGGTAGTTAAAGTTTGGTCGCTGATTCTCTGCGGTTGTCATTATGATCCCCGGACTCTCCAGATATACCCGCTCGAGCGCTGATACGCCTGCCCCAGTGATAGCCAACCGGGCGTCAGCGATCAGTTTGGTATAGTTCGGGGGTTGGGTGAGGACTCGGAACCTGTTGTCCAGATCAAGCTCAGCTTGGTC
>MDTE01097697.1_pt1 | contig 15379 bp, 11 predicted proteins | sample 811231 | NCBI WGS metagenome assembly MDTE01 (sample SAMN05326651, study PRJNA326480) | marine metagenome | isolation source: seawater | place: Indian Ocean: Red Sea | collected 2010 | reverse complement strand
TTTTGCTCATGGCAGGAGAAAAAATAAACTAATTCATATTTTTTTCTAAATAGGGTCCAATATCCAAAGATGTGGCCCACAATTAGTCATTAAAGCAGAGGGTGTCCTTTGATTTGACGGGTAATCAAAGGGTACCCTTTGTCTCAAGGTAATTTCAGAAAATCAGTTAATTGGTAAATTCTGACAAAAAGTCCCAAATGAGTTGATATGTATCGGTTCCACTCACTTGATTTGGCCATGTGTGTTCCTGGGCTTCCATACCATAATGTTCGATTCTGACGTCACCCGCACAATCAGAATGGACAATGTGTTCGGTATCATCGCCTTGAAATAAATGCGAATGAGTATCTTCGCTTTGACAATTGGATTTATCTGCCCAATAATCAATCATTCCAGGAATATTACTCATGGTACCAACGCCCTCATGCTCCCCGTCTTTCCAATCCCAATCTTCATCATAATCTATGATGTAGTCTAATTTTCCATGGATATGCATGACCGCCATTGAACCATAGAGATCGCAAGTTTCAGGGCTTACTGGCATCGTTCCAGCAAAAGATGCAACTGCAGCAAACCGGTGATTGAGTTGGCATGCAATTTCATAAGTGAACATCGAACCTAGTGAATAACCAATGGCATAGAGCCTGTCTTCGTCTATACAATATGATAGAGATAATTCATTGACAATCGCTTCTGAGAAATGATTATCCTCTCTTGATGTAGCTGCTGAGTTGAGAAACCATTCTCCTTCTGCGGCTGTTCTGTCACTGTCTGCAATTACATAAGCCATAATGAATTTCTCTTCTTCACCCAACTGATCAAATTCGCTTTGTTGTTGGAAATCCTCTTCCGCTCCACCTCCTCCGTGGAATGCAAGAATTACGGGAAGTTTGGTTCCTGCATCAGAACTTGGAACTGAAAGACGAAAATATTTTTTCTCACCATTCATGGTTAATGAAATCATGGACTGTGTAACTGATTCAGATGGAAATGAACAAGGATTTGGACGCTCAACCAGAGTTACACTGTCGATTCGAGTATCACCGTCCTCTGATGGACCCAGACAGCCTGATAGAGGTAAACACAAGGAAATTACGAACACAATTGCGACTTTTTCCCACGAAATATTCATTCCCCCTTTAAGGTTTAACTCACTGAAATCATGGCTTTATTTTAATTCAACGCTAGTTGAATTTAAGGAGAACTTTGCCGATATTTTTTGCATCATGTATGTGTTGATGCGCCTTTGCAGCATCTTTGGCTTCAAAAACCGAATCAATGACTGGTTTGAGATGGCCTTGCTCAATCCCCTCCATGATTCGATTCAATTGTTGAGCCATCACTACTTCGTTTTTCCAAGTACCCATATGAATTCCAAAGACGCCCCGATTTCGTGTCATGAGGCGAAGTGGGTCGAATTTTGGAGTTTTTCTCCAGGCGAGGAAAGCCTTGATGATTGACCGTTTTGAACTTGGAGCGGCTGCTGACATCCCGTAAGTGTAGAGTTTTCCTCCTTCAGCAAGAACAGATAGGCTTCGCTTGAGATTTTCTCCACCAATTGGGTCAAGGATGTGGTCTACACCTTGGCCATTGGTTGCTGATTTGATGATCGATACAAAGTCCTCATTATGCCGGTCTATTGGTTTGCCACCGTATTTTTCGATGATATGTGCCTTGGAACCCGATGCCGTTGCCCAAACATGCTCAATCCCTGCCCATTGACATAATTGCAATGCAGCCGTTCCTACACCGCCCGCACCGCCGTGGATAAGGACCGTTTGTCCTTGTTCCAGATGACCGAGATGATGTAGCATGTGGTGTGCTGTCAAGTAAGTGACCGGCATGGCTGCGGCTTCATCCAAACCGATGTTATCTGGAATCGGAATCACTCGAGAAATTGGTGCGGTGACATGGCTTGATTGACCTCCATTTCTCATGGCGGCTACCACTCGCTGACCCACTTCAAAACCGGTGACATCATTTCCAATCGCTTCAATTACGCCACTCAATTCGTATCCTGGCGTAAATGGAAATGGTGGACGTGGCTGATATAACCCCAATCGCATCAAGGTGTCAGCGAAATTAATCCCAGCATAATGGACCTCGATTAACACCTCATCAGGTGCTGGTTTTGGTTTGTCCATTTCCTGAATTGCCAAAACACTTGGAGAACCTGCTTTAGTAATCACCACTTGATAGGGCATGAACAATGGCATGGGTTTTCACCATCAAAACTTGCCTATCACAAACATCGGATTATATCTTTCAAAAAAAAATGAAAGGTATGAGAAGTTTCGAATATTTAGAATGAAAGAATGTTGCAAGATTAATTAGCAAAACAATCTGAATTGTTTTCATGCGAAAGGGTGTGATTTTTCTTGTCACTGCTCTTTTTTTACAATTCCTTTCGCCTGTTTATGCATCAGAGGGGAGGAGCGTCACTTTTTCGGTAGAACTTGAAAAATTTGAATGGTATTCTCACGAAAAAATACCAGTTACTCTCGACATGAGCGGTCTACAAAGCGGGGTCACTATGTATGCTAACTGGACACTGATTGATGAAAATGAAACGCATATCTCCACACATTCATACGGATTTGAGACTACTTCTTCACAACAAGAAGTCATACTGTATTTAGAAAAAATATACACTGGAAGTCAATTTTACAAAGTCTTGATTGCACTTCATGACTCACAAGGAAATGACCATGGAAGCAGAGAAATTTCGTTTACCATTTTCAAGAATACTATGCAACCTTCTGTTTCAAATCTACTCGTTTTCGGAGACTCGCTTAGTGATATGGGAAACGCAAAAGCATCGATATTAAACGTCCCTGACGTCCCTCCTTATTGGGAAAACAGATTTTCAAATGGCGAGGTCTGGATTGATCACCTTTCCCAATCACTTGGCATCACAACAACACATGGCTCTGGCAGCGCAGCAGGTGATAATCGTGCCTTTGGTGGATCGCAAACTGGCCAAGGTTTTGCCTACCTCGTTTTACCAAATACAGGAACACAAATCAGTAATTATTTAGGAAATGTTCAATCTTCAATTCAAAGTGATGAACTGGTTACGTTATGGGCCGGAGGGAATGATTTCCTTTATGGGACCGCGCAACCAGATACTATTGCCGCAAATATGGAGTCCCATATCAGACAACTAGCTCAGGCAGGGGCGAAAGAAATCATCCTGCCAAATTTACCTCCTCTTGAAAAAACGCCTGAAGGGCTTAGTAAATCTGAAAACCAACAAATTTCTCTTCGAGATGGTGTGATTTCATACAATTCAAAATTACTCAATTTAGCCAATGACCTTCAAACAGAATTGGCCATCAACATTCACTACATTGACGCTTGGTCTGTCTTCAATCAAGTCCTTGAGCATAAGGCTGCATTGGGTTTTTCCAACACTGATCAGGCTGCATGCTCTGATCCTGCTGGCATTATTGTGTCAATTTTCTTGCCGATTTGTGACAGTTCTTCGGACTTGGTAAGCAATCCTGAAGAATATCTCTTTTTTGATAAAGTACACCCAACTAAGAATATGCATCGTTTCATTGCCAAGTACGTCATTGAGCAAATAGGAGAATCCGACATTGATGGAGACCAAGTTGTTGATTCAATAGACAAATGTGAATGGACCGATGTAGATGAATCCGTAGATGAGGAAGGATGCAGTTGGTCTCAAAAAGATGAGGACAATGACGGTGTTTCAAATGGAGAGGATATATGTCCAGATACAACAAATTTTGTTGATGTGAATCAAAATGGGTGTTCTCCTGAGCAAAGAGATTCTGATGACGATGGATGGAATGATGCCGTAGACCCATGTCCAAACAGCATTTCTTCGTTTGACTATGATGAAGATGGATGCGATGATGATGAAGATGAGGATGATGATAATGACATGGTCCTCGATGATGATGATCGTTGCCAGTATGGCATGATTGGCCCTCATTCACATGATTTAGATGACGATGGTTGTCATGACCTTGAAGATCATGATACCGATGGGGATTATGTAAATGATGAAGAAGATGCTTTTCCCTACAATGCTTCTGAGTGGAAGGATACTGATGGAGATGGCATTGGAGATAACGCCGATTTGTGCCCACAACAATATGGCAATGACACAACAGCAGGACCTGGATGTCCCGATCAAGATGGTGATGGTTTCGATGATGCAAATGATGCCTTTGTGAATGATTCAAGCGAATGGCAAGATTCCGATCTCGATGGTTTTGGAGACAACCAAGATGCATGTCCAAACACATATGGAAGTTCTCAATGGCCTAAGGGATGTGTAGATGGAGATAATGACGGGTGGGGTGATGATTTGGACCGGTATCCAGATGATCCAAATGAATGGCTTGATAGTGATAATGACACATTTGGGGATAACCAAGACGCATTCATTTACGACCCACTTGAATGGCTCGATAGTGATAATGACTCATTTGGAGATAATCAAGACGCATTCCCATACAATCCCAATGAATGGAATGATTCTGATTCAGATGGAATTGGAGACAATCAGGATGCATTTCCTTTTGACGCAACAAAATGGCTAGATGATGAGGTCGCTGATTCCCAAAACGGGACTCTACAATCTTCTTTTTTGAATCAAAACCAAAATTCTTCCAACAATATTCTCTATGGTTTACTCATTTCGATGTTATTATTTCTAGGGCTATTATTTCTTTCAATCAGGTTGCCTCAATCGCAGCAACCACATTCTCCATTAACTTCAAATCAAGAATTCACACAACCCTCATCACATTCTGAAGAGGAATCAGAAAATTCCTTTTGAAACCGAAAGCATATGCTGAATTTCATCATCACTAGGGCCAGTCATATGGATTTATCCTGATGCTGCAATAAATCTAACATGATACTTTCTTTGGCCAAGTCATGTGGCTGACATATCTCATATCGGCCATTCTCATTTATGTGATTATGATTGCATGGCTTTCAAAAAAATATCCTGAAACCCATCTCAAGTGGGAGGAAATAAATCTTGATGATGTATCATTCCCCTCTTCGTTCAAGTGGGGAGTGGCTACGGCTGCGCACCAAATTGAAGGAGGGAATCAAAATAATTGGACTGAGTTCGAACAAAAGAGGGGCTTAGAAGCTAGTGGTAGTGCTTGTAATCATTGGAATCTCTGGAAAAAAGACTTTGATTTGCTTGAAGAACTTGGTGTTATAACTTATCGATTTTCCATCGAATGGAGTAGAATTCAGCCACAAGAGGATACTTTTGATGCGGATGCACTCAACATATACGGCGAAATGATTGATGATTTATTGACTCGAAAAATTGAGCCGATGGTCACTTTGCATCATTTTTCCCATCCCATTTGGTTTGAAGAAAAAGGCGGTTTTGCCAATAAAGACAATTTGCGATATTGGGAGTCATACTGTCAGCATGTCATTGAACTTCTTGGTGACAAAGTGGCAAAATGGTGTACGATTAACGAGCCTGAGGTATTTTCAATCATGGGATACCACATGAAGTTATTTCCACCAGGTATTCGCTCAATTCCTCGTACCATTCGTGTGATGAAAAATATGATTTTAGCACACGGTATTGCCTATGCTCTCATCAAATCACATCATCCGGAAACAAAGGTTGGTTTGGCAAAAAATGTCACACTCTTCGATCCAATCCGTAGATGGAATCTTATTGACTGGGTTACGGCGAGAGTACTCGATTATATCTGGAACAATGCGATTATATCTGGGCTACAAGGAAAACGAATGTTTGGCTTTCGTGTTCTTACAAAAAAAGAGAACCTTGATTTCATTGGCCTCAACTACTATACGCACGTTTTGACGAGCCCTTTTTTGCCTCAAACTACTGAAATCCAATTTCCAAAACGAGAACATGAAATCATGACTGAATTCGGTTATCCGATGTATGCAGAGGGAATGGTTCGCTCCACTGAAAAATTGACGAAACTCAATGTCCCAATATGCATCACTGAAAATGGAGTCGCTGATCGTCAAGACCAATTGAGAACTGAGCACCTCAAGCGCCATTTGAAAATAGTTTCAGAAATGATTGAGCAAGGTCATGATATTCAAGGATACTACCATTGGTCATTGATGGATAATTTCGAATGGGCAGAAGGATACAGCATGTGTTTTGGCCTATATGATGTTAATTTTGAGACTCAAGAAAGAACATTACGAGAAAGTGGGAAACAATATCGAGATATCATCAAATCATCGGTCAAGAAATAATTTCGGCTGATGGGTCCCATATCCAGCCCATGTTTTGTTCATGGTAGTTGGAGTCTTCACCAATAATCAACCTTCCATCATTAAGGAGAAGGATATTATCGGGGTTTGCAATATTATCTTCACTGCAAGCATATGCACTCTCGCCTGCATCATATGGACCACCAGCAATGGCTGGCTCGATTCTGGTTACGTTGAAATCTTCTCCAAAAATCAAAGCGTAAACAATTCCACACTTATTTTCACTCAATTGGATGTCCCCAGAAGTATCACTCATTCCTTTTGAAGCATCGGCAATGGCCATGTATGCAATTCCTGGAACATCTACATGGGCGACAAGGCCCTCCATTTTGTTCCATTCGTCGGTGGCTTGCAAGGCTGCTGCCGCTTTTCTTGATTCCAAAAATGCTACTCTGTCATCTGGGAATGGATTCGTCGAAATAGAACCATCACCATCTAGGTCGGTGTTGAGGTGACTTTCTGCCCATTGATGAATTTCTTCATCAGTAATGTATGAATTGCCATCGCCTCGAAAATCATCTCGGGTGATGTGGTCATATTCATCAATCCAAGAGGAAATGATGCTGTTATTGGCATGACCCATTGACATCCATTCCACATCAAATCCTGTCTCTTCGATGTTTGTCGTCCCATCTTGAGTAACCTTAGCAGCAAATAATTCACCACTTGACAAATCATTTTCTTCATCCATGATGAATTTGAAAAGAACCACGTCTCTTCCATCATCTGAAAGATATACCGTTCGATTATCGCCCATTACTTGTGCGTTTTCATGAGAAAAGCGACCCATCGTAAAATGCTTCACCAGTTGTGGATCTGGCGTATCCTCATCGGTAATTTCAATGATATAACCGTAATCATATGCATTCGGGAAATGACCAATTTGTTGCTCAAGTTGGTCGATATTTTCAGGGTCATGATACCAAGAATATGAATATGGACTGTTCCAATATTTTGTTTCATCAAAATACAATTCTTCACTGGCAAGGGGAGTGCCCCACGGGCTGACAGTGCCAAAGCAAAGCGCCCATGCGCCTTCAGCATGAGACATATTGACCATTTGTCCCCCCAGTAAATCCCATGACCCCAGATCCTGGTTCCATTTGATATGAAGCTGTGAAAGACCTGCAGGCCTATCTTCCCAAGAGGTGTATAGGTAACCTTCTAAAGAATCGTCGTTTATCGGGATGAAGGCGTTAAAATCAGTATTTACGCTTGTGTCAATCAACTGTCCCTGTGCATCATAGATACCACCCAAGATTTGAGAACTGCCGGGAATTATTTCACCTTGTTTTAGCAAAGCCTGGAACTCGCCGATACCAGCCCGCACAATTCCAATTTGGTCAGCAGAGGGCATGGCTAAAGGATAAAATGAGTTCGGAAGTTGATTGAAATCGACATAATTAATCACACCAATCGTTGCGTTTGTATAAGTCGTATCTGGATGTTGCGCATTAAAGAAAAAATGACCCGCTGTTGGGTCTACATACAATCCAGTTAACTCTGAACCAACTGGTAAGGTGATGAATCGAGTAAGTGGATTTTGAGTGAATTGAAGTGAATAATTCTCTTGTTTGCAGTAGGTGTTGGAAGTATGAATTTCATTTTTATCGAGATACTGATTATTATTTTCATCTATACCAATATCGAGATTAAGATTGATGTTGGTGCAATCATCTGATTCATTTTGCGTGATTTGAACCATCTCATCTTGAGACTTTTCTCCCAAATGATACAATGTCTCCCCATCACAATAAACGATTGCTTTGATACTTGCTACAAGAAAGATAGATTGCTGATAATCGATGTCGCATTTTGCTTCACCATAGGTCTCAACCTGTACCATTTGCAGGGGATTCACAACTGGTTTTTCTGGCACGCTCACTTGATCGTCAACAACAGTATTCTCAGATAAGCAGCCCGAAATTGAAGCCATCACAAATAAGGTGGTCATCAACAAAGATGCCGACGACAATTTGTAGGAAAAAACCGAGGTCATGATACGGCCAAGTTCTTGAGTTCAAAAAACACTTTGATTGAAAAAAAGGGGCCTATCTCTCTTTTTGCATGTGTTGAAATTATTCAATGATGGCATCCCAATCCGTCTAAAAAGTCTGAGCGCGGAGAGAGAGATTCGAACTCCCGAGGCTTACACCACCGGCTTTCAAGGCCGGCGCAATACCAGACTATGCGATCTCCGCTTGGATTGGCGCTGAACACTTCCTTTCAAGATATTTCGCATCGATTCTTCAAGCAAAGCATTCTCAAACCCAATGCCCTTTGGATGGTACATGGGGAGACGTCAGGGACCGGTGATTTCGCTGGCTATTCTCACGATAATGCTGAGCGGTTGCTTGGCTGCACCTGTGGCTTCATGGGGCGATGGTAGTGGTGAAATTTCGACCTCAAAAACCGGTGATGAAGTAACTATTTCAGCCGATATGAACCAGTATCCTGGCGACTATGGGCCTTATGCCATGATTGGATGTAATAATCTAGACAATGAAGGTAATGTCGACAAAGGTCAGCCGGCCGGCAATGAACTGATTTTTTCGGGCTATATGGCCAATTCAATTCTCTATGAAACGCACAGTGACGATTTAAAAGACGGTCGTGACTTGGGATCCATAGCAGCGGTAATCATCGATTCAATGAGCATGCAAGCCGCTGATGAAGTCGTCGAAGGAACTGGACCGAAGGTCTTTGTCAAAGATTGGATAGCACCTACTTACCCAACCACAGCATCTGGTGCAGGACTGGATCCTGTGAAGAAAGAAGGAGCAAAATTCCTCAGTTTGGGCCTCATTCCTGCATCCGAGAATATCATTGATGGTATACATGCGCTTGAAACTTGGCACCAAGCCATTGAAGTTCATGGCTACCTACTTATGGAAGATAACAGAACACCCTCTACTGGTATCGAAAAATCAGGGAATTCTTGTTCCATCAGTATTGACGAAAATGCAAACGCACATGTCTATGTCACTGAGATAAGATTAGCCTCTGGTGTGGTCAGCGAAGATGGTGAAGACGATGATGAGTGGGCTATGGGAGATGTCGATTACCTTGGAAGATGGGGTTTCATCACCTTTTTCCTCATCTTTGGCGTAGGTGGTGCTTTTGGTGCATTTATCCTCTCAAATATGCTGCTTTTACGCCAGGCTAAGAATACAGCAAAGACGCTTATGGGCGAAGAAGGTTACATGAAAGCGGAGAAGATGAAAAAGGATCTCCGAAAATCCAAGAAAAACAAGTTTGATGATGACGTCATTCAAAGGGCTCCACCAAAGAAAGAGCCAAAGAAGCCTCCTAAAGAAGAAAAAAAGCCTGAACCAGAATCAAAGTTGGCTGGATTCAGTCTTGATAATATCCTTTCAAAGGGCTCCTCATTGGATTCAACAAACACCGTCAGTGGAGGTGGAGGCGTTACCGTTACCGCTGAAGCAGTGAACATGGTCAAACAAAACGAGCAGATGTCGCAAAGTACCGGCAGTAATGTTAGCGGTGGATTTAGTGGTGGTGGCGTTACAAGCGGCGTTAGCGGCGGTGGCGTCACAGGAGGGTTCGTCGGAGGCGCCCAAAGCGGTGGTGGAGATACGCACTTTTCCTCAAACTCAATGAATAAACCAATTGAAAGACCTGACAAACCGATGAAAAAGAGAAGAGCTACCAAAAAACGAAGTGCATCTTCACAGCAATCATCTACTCAACAATCATCTTCACCGAGTGCTCCTGGTCCAAAGCGTAAAGGAGGACCACCACCATCAAAGCAACAACGACCGTCTGTAAGTGATGACGACTTTGATGATTTTTCAGACCTTTAATCCCAAGGTACAGATTGAGCCCCTCGAACAAGGATTTGTTTTGTTTTCCATTCTAATACTGCAGGCGCCATGATACAAGGCTCGCCATCAGCCTGGACCCAGGTTGGTACACCAATTGGCTCGTCCACAGGCTCTCCATCTTGATTTACGGGCCTGATTTGGATTTTATTCACTGTTTTTGCATAAATGCCCCATTTACCGATGTGTTTTCCTTTCTTTACTGGACCCATCAATTTGAGCATTTGCAGCCTTGATAATTTTGGAGCAATGATGACCGTGCCATTCTCATCCGAAGGATTCACGCCCGGACTCACTTTGTATCCACCACCAAATGTTTCACCTGTGGTTGCTGCAAGCATCGTGAGATTGCATTGGAATGCATCTTCATCATCAAATTTCAATTCTAACTTCCTGCGAGGCCAAAAGGGAATGGTCGTTACACCGAGATATGTGTATTTTGACTGACCCTTGATCCATTTCGCCCGCTTTAATTTAGCACGACTGATGGCGCTTGTAATCCCGGAATCTGATTCTAAAAACACCCAGCGTACGACCCTATTTTCATGTTCTGAAGGCCCGTCCCATTGATTCGATTTTGGAGATGGATAACCAGTCGTAGCCTCTGCGGGATAGCCTTCCAATCGCCAAGCAGCACACCAACGGTCCTTCCCATCACGAAGAATTTGAACGGCTGATTCTAGATCATTACGAGGTATGCCATGGGTAATCGCGTAATCGTTTCCAGAGCCGAATGGTATGATCCCCATGGGAATTTCGCTCCCTCTTAATGCGCTTGCGACTTCATGTGAGGTGCCATCACCTCCAACTGCAACAATCAAATCTTTGACACCTTGTTGGCGCAAATCCCATGCTATTTGTGCAGCATGTCCAACGCGCTCGGTCATGTGAGGATGTACCGAAAATCCAGCAGTAATGAGAAGTTCCTGTATTTCTGGCCACTTTTTCCCACAACGATAATCGCGGCTGGCTGGATTGATGATACAGTGAATCTCGGCCATGGCATCCCATGGGTTTGATACCAAGAATCCATCCCTTCCAAAGCCCTCTTCAAAGACCAGCCACTGGAAGGGACGTGGCCTGGAGCGAAGATGACCAGCAATTCATGCGCCGTGCCATAGAAGTCGCAGAAAAAGGAAGAGGTCGAGTATCGCCAAATCCACTTGTTGGATGTGTGCTCGTAAAAGACGGCAAAGAAATCGCACAAGGTTGGCATGACCACTTAGGAGGATTGCATGCCGAGCAAATGGCAATCCACGATGCTGAAGCAAAGGGCATGTCAGTCAATGGAGCCACGGCTTATGTCACACTTGAGCCTTGTAACCACTTCGGAAGAACGCCGCCTTGTACAGAAAGTCTTCTATGGGCAGGAATTTCGAAAGTCATTATCGCACATGAAGACCCAAATCCAAATGTAAGAGGCGAAGGTGCAAAAGTATTGAAAAATGCGGGGATTGAAGTCGAATTTGGATTACTCAAATATGAGGCGAAAAAACAGATGCGAGAATTCTTGCACTGGTGTACTACGAGACGGCCATTTGTCACCGTAAAGGTAGCCACAGATGCTCATGGAAGTGTCGATGATTTGGCTGGAGAAAGTAAGCGATTTACATCCGAGGCATGCTTGGAAAAAGTGCACGCATTACGCCAAGATTGTGATGCTATTCTCGTTGGTGTAAACACGGTCATTCGTGATGATCCAAGACTCACCGTTCGCGGAAAAGGTGATGTTAAACAGCCATTACGTGTGGTAATTGATCCTAATCAGCGAATGCCAAAGGATGCAAAGATGCTAAGCGAAAGAGGAGATACCAAAGTCCTTCAGAATGACTTTCATGGATTGAAACGGATGTTAGAATGGTTGGGTGACCAAGAAATCCAGAGACTTCTCGTAGAAGGTGGGCCTGAAACGATCCGCAGATTCATGAATGAAGAGCTGGTTGATGAGATTTTGATCATATCCACAGAACTAACGCATACCAAGCCTGTTCCACTTGATATTGATTGTTCGAAAATGGTCTCCCAGCCAAATCTACGATGGGGAGAAGAGACTGTTTTGCATTGGCTAAAGCATCCTTGAAAAAAGAAAAGCGGGCAATGCAGGATTCGAACCCACGTCCCCGGCTCCGAAGGCCGGAAGGATATCCAGACTACCCCAATTGCCCAATATTTATGCGAACCATCCTCCCTTTTGAAGACCGCGCTCGACTTGGCTTGGGCGAGGGCGATGAATTCTCCGTGTTTTAGCCACGATTGTAGTCTCTGCTGCAGAGATACCATCATGCCAATTACCAATGCGGAAGCAAAAAAATTACAACGCCAAACCGGTCTTCAACTTGAAGCGTTTTCATATGTCGATGATGAAGGAATTAGAAGGCTGCTCAACAACAGTGACACAAAAGCCTGTGTATTCTTGGCTGTGAATGATTATGCAGATAATGGACTCGGCGTCTGTAAGGTGTACGAATCGCGGCCTCAAGGATGTCGATTATTTCCAATCGTGCTCAATGAACAAGATGTCGCCATTCTTGATGAATTATGTCCCCATCGAACCGAATTTCCGATGCCTCAAGAGGAAGATGGAGTCAAACTATTGCTTCTTGAGGAGAAATTGAAGACCAAATAAGCAGACGTTTGAGTGAACGGTGTACTGGGATTTCAAATGTTTCAATGACATCCCATCCTATTTTATGAAGAAATTGAGATACATGCATGGTTTCTGAATCAATATTCACTTCATTATGAAGTGGTAAAATAAGCGCTAAACCAGTATCAGATTGAGAAAAATGGTGTAGCCTTTCTAAGATTTTTAGCAAAAGATCATCCTTTGAAGAGGGTTGAGAATTCCTACCATAAGGCGGATCAAGTGCAATGCCTGCGATATTTTCGGGATACTGGTGGGAAGAAGCATCGTCAACCTTCACAACTCCCTGTAACTCATAATGGCGAAGGTTCTCTTCGATTCCTGAAACCATGAGTGCATCCACATCCAAGCCGTAAGCGTCTCTTCCCGTCAACGAGGCCTCAATAAGAAATCCACCTGTCCCAGCCATAGGGTCCACGCAATATCCTCCACGATCACCACAAGCAAGATTCACGGCGCATCTGGCAAGCCTTGGGTCTAAACTGATTGGTTTGAAAAATGGCCTATTCGAAGGATTTCTTTCTTTCCAACTGGGCGATATTGATTCAAATTCCTGCCACCATCCCCATGAAAATTGATTTGCCTCTTCGTCGATAATCAGGCAAAAAATATCATCTGGAGTAGTGAGGTCAATCTGAACACCTCTTTCAAAGAAAATGGCACCTATTTCTTTCTCTAAAGTACTCATAGAAAGGGATGATTTTCTTGGCCCGTGTCTTTTGCAAGTTACTCTCATGCTACCTGTTGGTACTTCTATTGAGGTTATGTTTTGCAAAAAATGTCGTAAATTATCCAATGCATCAACGCCTCCAGATTGGAGAATACCTTCCAAAGAAGAGTGTATACGCAATATTTCTTGATTTTCTAGAGAATGCAAACCAACAATTCTGGATGAAGATGTAGAAGTAATTTCAGTGTGAGGAAGCAATGCCTTGAGTTCTGCTGCGGAAAGCTGAGGATGCCATCCGCTTAGAGAAGCAAGTACTTGCATCATGCTTTCCACGAGTGATTTGGTTTTCATCGCTTCGCCGAGAGACTTACAAGTTACCACTTCAGGGAAGGAACATGGGGTGTAACCTTAGGGATTTAGCATCGCCAGAAAAAATCACGATGGCGGACTTGAAAGGAAAAAGAGTGGGTGTTGATGCCTTTCTCCTCGCGTTTCAATTCTTGACCACCATCCGAAATGTTTCAGCAACAGGCGATGGGCGTCCTCTTACCAATAAAGATGGGAAAATCGTCTCACACCTGATGGGATTTCTCGGTCGAGCATCAGCGATGGTATCCAAAGGCATTCAACCGGTGTTCATATTTGATGGAGAACATCCTGAGATGAAAGCCGAAGTGATGTCGGAGCGAAGAATGCGAACTCTAGAAGCAGAAACAGCATGGAAAGAAGCCATGGAAGTTGGTGATTTCAAAACCGCTCAAAAAATGGCACAGCGATGCATGCGATACACGCCTGAAATGGTTGATGAAACCATGGAAATGCTCCGCCTTATGGGCATCCCCGCTATCCGTGCAAGAGCAGAAGGAGAAGCACAAGGGGCGGTAATGGTTGCCAACGGGTTGCTCGATGTAGTTGCGACTCAAGATTGGGATGCGTTGCTATATGGAGCTCCTGTTTTGATCCGAAATCTTGCATCTGATGGTTCTAAGCGTTATGGAAGAATTATCCGTGCTGAAAAAATAGTCTTATCTGAATTCCTTTCAGCACACGAAATTACTCACGAACAATTGGTTGACATGGGCATTATGATCGGTACAGATTTCCATCCAGGAATCCCTGGTATTGGGCCAAAAACAGGATTGAAACTGATCAAACAATATGGCACAATAGAGCGTATATGTGAGGAAAAAGGGAAAGAAATTCCAGAAAATCTAGACCTCATACGCAAAGTGTTTCTTCAACATCCAGTTCATCAATTTGAGCCTCATGAATTGTCAATGAAAGAGGTAGACGTAAGCGGATTGAAGCAGTTTTTAGAGGTTGAGAGAGATTTCAGTCCCGGACGTGTTGAAAAAGCCATCAAGGATTTGACCGCAGATAAACCAGTACGAAAAGATGGCCAAACGTCCTTGTTCAGTTTCTAGGGCTTGCCGGTGTTTTTGACATAAAACGCAGTGGGCTGGCTAAGGTAGCATAACCATCAACATCCCAAACAGCTTGCCTTGCTATACTTTGAGGGTCTTCGAGTGCTTGTTGAATATTTTGAATAGGAGCACAAGGAATCCCTTTAAGCAACTCAATCACTTCTTGCATGGTGTAGTTGTTCACCACTTCTTGAAGCATTGAAATAATCTCTTCTCTGTGAGAAATCCTTTCTGCATTTGTTTGATGAATGTGAGGTAATCGCATTGCTTTGCAAATATTTTCCCAATGCCGGTCATTCCCTGCTGCGATTACCATCCAACCATCTTTTGCTAGAAAGGCTTGGTATGGTACTAAATTTGGATGACCTGAACCTAATTTTCCAGGAATCATATTCCCTGATAGCCAATTTTGTCCTTGATTCGCCAAACTCGCAATTGCACAATCCCACAACGAAAGGTCAATCACTTGCCCTTCCCCACTCCTTTCGCGATGAAACAGGGCGGCAAGTATCGCATTTCCTGCATATAGTCC
>MDTE01046215.1_pt1 | contig 15381 bp, 15 predicted proteins | sample 811231 | NCBI WGS metagenome assembly MDTE01 (sample SAMN05326651, study PRJNA326480) | marine metagenome | isolation source: seawater | place: Indian Ocean: Red Sea | collected 2010 | reverse complement strand
CAATATCGTTCTTTCAGAAATGGATGCTCAACCTTGAGTTATTACGCAAATAATAAATTTGTCACTTGATATGTGTGAATGTTTCTGCTTGGCAATACGTAAATTAACAAACGGCTAACATATTACTGTTTTACTGCCAGCGTTTCTTTAATTAACGGAACTACGGTTTCTCCGACGCGTTTCGCTTCTTCGAGGTGTGGGTACCCAGATAGGATGAACTCATCGATTCCTAATTGCCAGTACTCCATTAGTTCATTTGCCACTTGTTGCGGGTTACCCACTATGGCAGTACCGCAGTTGACGCGTACGGTTGAAATACCGTTCCAAAGTCGTTTTCCTACTCTGTGGTCTTCATATGAACGAGACTGTGCTTTTTGACCAACCATAGCTGTTCCGGAGAATGATACTTGGCGTTGTTGTCTGACTGTGCTGGCTGCCTTTGATAATAATTCTTCTGCCGCTTCCCAAGCCTGTGATTCAGTGTCTCTGACGATTATGTGCGTGCGGAGACCGAACTCTGAAATTCGGTTGTTTTCTTCAAAACTCTTTCTTGCACGTTCCATAAGTTCAGTAATTTGGGCGATCGGCTGAATCCACATAAGAAGATTGTCAGCATGGAGACCAGCGAGGTTCAGTGCGTTTTCCGATGCACCGCCTAAATACCATCGAGGACCACTTCCGATCGGACTAGGTGAAACCATGGCCTGGTCCAGTTCGATGACTTCTCCTTTGTAGTCGATAGGTTTTGGATTTTCCCACAACAGCTTGGATGCTTCTATAAATTCGCTAGCTAGCTCATATCTTTCAGTGTGATTTGAACGTATACCAAGTCGTTCAAAATCTCCTTGTATCCCACCAGGTACGATGTTGATATCTAGTCGCCCATTAGAAATATTGCTGAAAGCGGAAGCCATTTGTGCCCACATGCCTGGGGATATAAACCCGGGTCTCACAGCGACTAAGAACCGGATTTTTTTTGTCACCGCCGCCAAAGCCGTAGAGGTGGTCCATGTTTCGGCAAGGGGTGCAGACTCTTCGAAAAGCCCATTCGCAAAACGAGTTGGTATTAGGAGGCTGTAGTATCCAGTATCCTCTGCTGTTTGAACTACTTGGCGCAGGTATTCGAAATTCGGAGGTCTTTCTGCGGTAACAGTGCCAATGTGTTTGCCGTCGCCGTCAATCGGGACGAACCAGTCAAATTTAGGCGTAGGGCGATTTGTTGATTTCATGTAGTAATTTTTTCGACTGTTGTTGAGATCGTGCCATTTTAGTCATAAGTGTTGTTAAGAATAGATACTTAACAATAGATAGATTGATGTACTTGAAGTTAACTCAAAATGTTTATGGTGATACCTTGAGTGCAAATTCGGATATTTAGCAGTTAGTTTGAGGCCGAAAGAATGATTCACGAATTTAGAACCTACGATCTGAGACCCGGTTCGCTCCCCCAGTACTATCAAAATACTGAACCTATGATGGAGAAGAGGCTCGAATATTCTCCTTTGGTTGGATATTTTCATACAGAGGTTGGACCATTGAACAGGGTCTTACATATATGGGAATACAAGGACCTTAATGAGCGAACGGACGTTCGATCTCAGGTAATTAAAGATGGAATATGGCCACCACCGAACAAAGGTATTGTGGAGAAGCAGCAGGTAGATATTTTCATGCCGGCCCCCTTTTTACCGCAGTTTGATCGAGAGCGTAAAATTGGTCCTTTATTTGAGCTTCGCTTATATCGATATCCAGTTGGTGCTATTCCAAAGGTATATGAGGCTTGGGAACCGAAGATAGAAGCTCGCATGAAGTTGGCTCAACCGGTTGGCATCTGGTCATCAGATATCGGAGGTGTCAATCAGCTTGCACACATGTGGGCTTATGAAAGCTTTGAGCATCGGATTCAAGCTCGTAAGCAATTTGCCTCCATAGGTTGGCCTCCTGATTCAGGTGTGTCGCCGATCACTATGCAAAACATGATCATGTACGCTGCAGATTTTTCGCCAGTCAAGTAGCTTTTCTTTGGAGGTAGTGTTTTGAGTCACCCAATATTCGATCTTTCAGGTCGTATTGCAATGGTTTCCGGTGCCGCCAGTGGATTGGGGCGACAGATGGCTCTTGGGTTCGCTGAATCCGGGGCAGATCTTGTGCTGGCTGACCTAAACTTAGTGGGCGCCGAAGTGACTGCTGGTGAAATTGAGAAATTAGGTCAAAGGGCGATTGCCATAAATTGCGACGTCTCTAATTCTGCTCAAGTCAGATCGCTATACGAGTCCATTGATAAAGAATTCGGTCGGATCGACATCGTAGGTAATGTAGCCGGAGAAGGGCATATGGGTCATCCGGAAGATTTACCTGTTGAGACCTTAGAAGAAGTGTTAAACAATCTAGTAGTGGGACGGTTTGTTTCTTGTCAGGAGGCTGGTCGTCGTATGCTCAGCCAGGGTAAAGGGTCGATCATAAATTTCGGATCAATAGGAGGCTGGAATTCTCTTGGACGTGGCCATACACCTTATGGAATGGCGATGGGTGCCGGGATACAGATGACGCGTGAATTATCCACCGAATGGGCTTCTCGTGGCGTGCGTGTAAACGCCATATTGCCTGCACAGGTATGGAACGATAAATTACGCCAACGGGTTAAGGCGGTGCCTGAGCTAGAAGGCACATTTCTAGGCGGAATTCCAATGGGAAGACTTGGAAATCCTGAAGAGATCAAGGGGCCGGCAATTTTTCTCGCTTCAGATGCTTCGAGTTTTGTAACCGGTGCACTGTTACCTATGGATGGTGGTAACTTGGCGTTGAACGCTGGTGGGACCTATCCCGGTAGCCCGCGAGCATACGCTTAAACTCGGTCAATGCTCTGGTTTATCTTTTCAAGGCCCGAATCTCTCGGTTCTAATATCGTCGTAGCCCATTCCTAAATCTAGCAGGTAACTGCCGATAGCCTCTACAAATCCTGAGCCACCGCACACATAAGCTCGAGCTGGAAGAGATACTGAGTCGTTTTTATTTAAGGTTTTTGAAGATTCGATTAAGCTGGTTATGACTGTGTCGATCATTTTTCGGTCGATACGCCCATGGGTTATATACTTCATCGATGGGCACTCTGATATGGATCTAGTTAGAGTGATAAATAACTCGAAGTTATTAGTCTCGTCAGCAACTTTTTCTAGTTCAGTTTTGAAGAGAATGTCGTTTTCAGTCCGGACGCTGAAGAGCAGGGATAAGGGGTATGAGCTTTCTGCATCGGCGCGTGACCGAATCATCGACATTATTGGCGCAATGCCAGATCCACCTGCAACCAGTAAAACCGGTTTTGAATAGTTTGTGCTCAGTGTGAAATGCCCGCCGATTGGACCTCTAAGCTCTATTTGGTCACCAGGAATGACCATTTCATGAAGGTAGGAGGAAACTTCTCCATCAGTGATTAACTCTATTGCAAGTTCTAAAGAATTGGTTTCCTTGTTAGAAGAGATAGCAGAATAGCTTCTCTGCGCTTGGTAACCATCTGGGGCAGTGAGGCGAATGTCGAAATATTGACCAGCCCTAATGGGTGTTTGTTCTGCAAGATCAAGACTGATGAGTTTGACCCGCGCCGATTCTTGATGAACCGACTTGACTGTAGCAATTTGCCACTTTTTATTCGGTTCGATCTCGCTCATCAGTCGTTTGAATAACGCTGTTCGCGCCAAGGATCACCGTACATATGATAGCCGTAACGTTCCCAGAATCCTGGAGCATCTTCGTCCATGAATGACAGACTACGAATCCATTTAGCGGACTTCCATAGGTACAGGTGAGGTATTAGCAGACGAACTGGTCCGCCGTGCTCGGGAGCGAGTGGCTCATGGTCGTACGTGTGCACGAGTAAACCCTTACCGTCCACCACATCAGGTGCAGGTACATTCGTTGTATATCCACCCTCGCAGCTTGCCATTACAAATCCACTTGGTGCTTGGATCCCAGCATCTGCAAGTAATGTGTCGATCGTCACACCACGCCAGTCTGTGTCCTGTTTTGACCACTTGGTCACGCAGTGAATATCCGTATGGATGTCTGTCTGCGGTAGTGCATTAAGAGAATCCCAATTCCAAGTTTTTATTGTTTCACCACTGACTTTAATGGAGAAATCCCAAGATGCCAGATCAATGCGGGGCGTTGGACCCGCCGAGAGAACAGGGAATCCGTCTTCTAGGTATTGCCCGGGTGGTACAGCTCTTGTTGGTTCTCGGCGTCGTCGCCCGAAAAATCTATTGTTTATCAAGGTTTTGATCGAAGAAAATTCTGTCTAGGGGGTATTCACGATTGATGAAATTGTAACGGAATAACTGGTTTGTTGATCCTGCTCGACTCATTCACACAGTATATTGTTTGATATTAGGGTTAAACCACCAAAAGGATCGTGATCAACAAGGGAATCGATATGGGTTTTGGAACTTCAATAAACGGAAAAACGGCGATTGTTACCGGTAGCGGAAATGGCATTGGGCGGGCGATCGCCATGCGTTTCGCGGCAGAGGGAGCAAAAGTGACAGTTGCGGATATTGAAGAAGATGCCGGACAGTCAACCGTGGATATGATTAGGGAAGCCGGCGGACATGCGATATTTAGTCACACTGATACTAGAGACAGTGGCGCGATAAGAGATACTGTGGGTACTACACAAGAGGTCCATGGCGAGATCGACATACTCGTAAATAATGCTGCAGCATTTGTGTTCGGAAAGATTGAAGATATCACCCAAGACGATTGGTCAAAGGTATTTGGTGTAAACGTTATTGGTTACGCAAACTGCGTGCGTGAGGTTCTTCCATCGATGCGAACCCAAAGTGGAGGTGTGATTGTTAATATTGCATCTGTTTCATCGTACATAGCCCAACCGGAATTCATCCCATACAACGCGTCCAAGGGAGCTGTAGCTCAGCTAACTAGATGTCTTGCGCTTGATCTTGCGCCTGACAATGTGCGGGTGAATGCTATCTGCCCCGGGTCAATTAGAACTCGTGCAACGGACAGACATATTGAATCTCTAGGACTAGATCCGGAAGAATCGTATGAAGAGTTTGGAGCTGATTCTCCAATGAATCGTATGGGTAAGCCGTCTGAAATTGCATCTGGGGCACTTTTTCTTGCATCCGACGAATCGTCATTTATGACCGGCGCCCACATCGTTATCGACGGTGGTGCAACTATTAATTAATGTTGGGTTCGTCTGCCAAATAACAACACAGTTGCTGTATGAACTACCAGAGTCTCACATTGTGGATTTTGGCATGTAAGTTAGCCCGTGATCTTGGGCAAATGCTCGATCAAAAATATAGCTAGTCCGAGTACAAGCATGGCTAACGCCACCACATTCAGCAAACTGAACACTATGAACTTTGGCAAGTGTTTTAGTAGATAGCCAGCACCAAGAAGAGTCCACATTCCTGTTTTAACCGAAAGTCCATCATCATTGAAAGATATAAAGGCTAGGATCAGGAATATCAGTGCCCCCGCAAAACCGTATATGGATGGTGTGTAGAAAAAAGGCATGTCTTTATCACCTTTAAAATAGTGTTGCAGTAATCATTATTACCAAATTACCAGTTCGTAATGCCACCGTCATTTCGGCGTAGACGGGGTGGCCAAGCATTCAACTCTGCGGCCGAATTCTCTGCTGCCTCTAGATCAAATTCCACACCTAACCCAGGCTTGTCTGTACACCAAGAATAGCCATCATCCCATTCGATTTGAACTGGGAACAATTCATTGGCGTATGAACCAGGTCGCTGTGGCATTTCCTGAACACCTACATTACTCGAAGCCATACAAAGCGCAACGCAGGCAGCAGCAGAAACAGGTCCCAAAGGATTGTGAGGCACAATATCAATATAGTGGGTTTCAGCCCAGTGAGTGATCTTAAGAGCTTCGGTCAATCCACCAACAATACAAAGGTCAATTCGAGCGTAATCGATCAAATCTTCTTCAATCACTTCCCTGAACGGCCATTTTGATGCCCATTGTTCACCAGCTGCGATAGGTAAATTCACCTGTCTCCTGAGATTACGGTAGCTACCTTGGTTTTCTGATCGAATTGGATCTTCAATAAAGAACGGTTTGAACGGCTCCATTTCCTTACACATCTGCACAACATGCGCTGTGTCCAGTCTGGTGTGTGCGTCGAAGGCGATCTGAATATCTGGACCAACCGCTTCTCTAACTCTACCCATCTGTTCGACAGCGATTTTCATAGATTCAACCGGCTCCAGCGTTGATATTCCAGGTACGACCCGTGTCTCACGGGTATGTCTGAATAACCCACCATCGGTCTCAGGCTGACCCCACCTAATGAATTTCCATCCAGATGCCACAGCGGCCAGAGAGTTTTCTACTAGTTCGTCGATGGTTTTCCCTTGTGTATGCGTGTAGCTCACGACCTTATTTCTGACTGGCCCACCCATAATTTTGTAAGTCGGCATATCTACCGATTTACCCTTGATGTCCCATAGAGCTATATCAATTGCCGATATTGCACATGTGTAAACTTTGTCTGCGGGGAAAAATCCTGATCTGAACATCTCCTGCCACAGTCGCTCTGTCTCCCAAGGATCCGCACCGATTACAAGTTCTGATAAGTGGTCAATGGCAGCTCCGATTGCTCGTCCCCAAAAACGGATACCAACTTCTCCGAGACCATAGTGTCCGGCATCGGTATCTACCCTGACGATCATGTAACTTCCGCCGTTTTCGTCCTGAACTGAAAAACTACGGATCTGCGTGACTTTCATGTCTAATTTTCCTCCAAGAATGCTTGGGTGAATTTGTCAATTACTACCAGTTGTTTTTAGATCCATCGAGCCGACGTAGTTGAGGGCCGGTCCCCTGGGGATTGATATATGCGTGTTCAGCTTCTTCAATATCGAAATCAACTCCTAGCCCAGGTACGTCGGGGCACCATGAGTAACCGTCTTCCCATTCGATCTGACGTGGGAATAGCTTTAGATCTGCCGTGCCTGGCCGTTGTGGCATTTCCTGAACACCGACATTACTTGAAGCCATGCAAAGTGACACACATGCTGCTGCCGATACAGGGCCGAGTGGGTTGTGTGGAACTATATCAATATAGTGAGTTTCCGCCCAGTGGGTTATCTTCAAGGCCTCAGTGATCCCGCCGACGATACATAGATCGATACGTGCGTAGTCAATCAGATCTTCTTCAATAGCTTGTCGGAATGGCCATTTTGAGCCCCATTGCTCGCCTGCGGCAACGGGCAGATTTACTTGCTGCCTGAAGTTGCGATAGGCTCCGGGGTTTTCGGAGCGTATAGGGTCTTCGATAAAGAACGGTTTATACGGTTCTAAATCTTTACACAGTTGAACGGAAAGAGCCGGGTTAAGTCGAGTATGAATGTCCAGGCATAGTTGTGTGTCCCAGCCGACCGTGTCTCGGACCGCTGAAAATGATTCTACCGTTTGGTACATTGACCGAAGAGGGTCGAAGGTTCCCACTCCATTGTCGTCGTACTCGCTAGTTTCGAGCTGATGCCAACGAAGGAACTTCCACCCAGCATCTTGTAGCATTTTTGCGCTATCTACTACGTCATTAATCGCTATTCCCGATACATGAGAGTAGGACACAACCTTCTTTCTAAGTGGACCACCAAGAATTTTGTATACAGGCTTATTTACAGATTTTCCTTTGATGTCCCATAGTGCTATGTCAATTGCGGAAATAGCACATGAGTAAACGGTATCAGCAGGGAAGAAGCTAGACCGGAACATCTCCTGCCATAAGCGTTCTGATTCCCAAGGATCTGCACCAATTACCAATTCTGATAGGTGGTCAATCGCGTGTCCAATTGCTATACCCCAACCACGAATCCCAATCTCACCCAGACCATAATGTCCAGCGTCGGTATCTACTCTGACGATAAAGTAACCTCGCCCTGATTCTCCGGCGACTGAATAGCTTTTAATCCCTGTAACTTTCATCGAGCGATTAGACCTTTGAAATTTGGTGTCAGTTTACCAATCCTATCGATACCTAGTCGGCGAAATAACTGCCCCCATTGGGAGAAATTGTTTGTCCGGTTATATAGTTTTGTTCGTCGCTAGCTAGCATAACTGCTACTGATGCCACATCCTCTACTCGTCCCGGTCGTTTGAGTAAAGTTAGCGCAACGATGCCTTTTCCGCCACCTGATCGTAATTCTTCGCGTGTCAGGTCGGTTTCTATAATCCCGGGAGCAATTGAGTTAACGAGGATATTGTGCTCTGCTCCCCATCTTGCCAGAACTTGAGTAAGTGAGATCAATCCTGCCTTCGATGCGGCGTAGTGAGCTGTCGTTGGCCCTCCATAAAGGCCACTTACCGAGGCGATATTTATAATCCGTCCACCGCCCGAACTTACCATTTCGGGCAGTATTTGTTGAGAGGTTAGAAAAGGTCCTTTTAGGTTAACCGCCATGATTTCATCCCAATCTTTTTCTGTGACGGTATCTATAGGTCCTTGTCGGTTTACTCCGGCATTGTTTACCAGTACGTCGATTTTTCCTTCTGCCTCGATGATCTGCTTGATCCAACCTTTTATTGAGGCTTGATTTGTTACCTCGACCTTGTTGATGTAGGCACTACAACCGGTTTCCATGATTTGTTGATAGGTTTCCTGCGCCTCCTCTAAATTCGCAATATAACTTATGGCGATTGCTTTTGCACCTTCATGGGCAAATGCAAGTGCCATTGCTTTGCCTAATCCGCGCCCACCGCCCGTGATCAAACATACTTTCCCATTTAGTCGGCCAGCCACATCTTCCTCTTTTCTGATCTGATTCAATTCAACAATAATGGACTGCTGTTATGCTTTTATTGGTAGCTAACTTTTCCTTCCGTTGAATTACCGTCAGGGTCAGAAAAATAACCCCTTGCGGGTATCCGGCAAGGGGTGTCAGTTACTAAATTGTCTTACGTGTTTACGTATTACAAAACTTCATCCCTTGGGGAAGAAGTACTCGTACACGCACATAACGACAAAATAGATTCCATGCGATAAGCATACAGGTGAATTCCATAGTACGGTAAACATCGCATCAAGAATTCACAGCCTTGTCACTGTCAGGTCTAATGTTTTTACCGAAAGTAGTGAAAACGAATGATTGCGGTTACGGCGTTACTTCCAGCTAACTTCTCCTCGTTCAATATCTTTGACCCATAGCCCAGCTCCTTCTCGTCTTGGGAATGGGAATGCAGAATTGCGATCGAAGTTGTCTTTTTGCATTTTTTTGATTTTGTCTTCACTGATCTCGATACCTAGACCAGGTTTGTTACCCATTACTATCCAACCTTCTTCGACGTGATTGTCCCAGCTATCGAATGCTGCTTCCCGACCAGGATCAACAACTTCCATCATATTGTGGTTTGGTAGAGAAGCTGCCAGGGGTGCCATAAAGTTGGCAGGGCAGTTCATCATTGTGACTGGAATTTCATACGCGTAGCACATGTTTGCGACCTGTCTGGCGCCAGTTATGCCGGAGTGCCCCACTCCTATATTTGCAATGTCGATGGCTTGTTGAGAAATAAGAGGATACATTTGCCCAATATCATTGAGATTCTCTCCTGAAGCAACCGCAGCTGAAACATTTCGTGAGACCTGTCTCAGGCCGTCGTAATCCCATCTGCGTGCAGGTTCTTCAACCCAAAAAATTTCGTAATGTTTTTCAATTTCGTTTATAAATCTAATTGCTTGTTTGGGTGCCCAGTATTCATTTGAGTCGATCATTAAGTAAGGGCGTTCTTTAACTTTGCTGAAAGCGTCACGCATAACACCGATTCGCCTGAGGTCGTCTGTCATGTTGAGTCCGACTTTGATCTTTCCGCCTTCCACTCCGCGATCTGCCATGCCAGAATAAAATGCGTGGAGTTCATCATCTGATAGGTTGTAGCCAATATCTGATGCATAAGCCTTGGCGCGAGGCTCTCTGGCACCAAGGGTTTGCCATAGTGGTTCATCTGCGATTTTGGCTTTCAAATCCCAAAGTGCGACATCAATCGCTGCTATGGCACCGTTGACTTCACCTTCGTTATTACCTTTGTGAACCCAGTCGATCATCTGTTTCCATAAGCCGATAACTCCACGAGGATCTTCGCCTTCTATCACGTGGAACAGGTTCGCGACAGCGTCGTTACCCATGGGTGCTATCCCGCTGATACCTTCATCCGTATCGATCCATAGAATCGACATGTTCATTAGGTCATCGCCAGCAGGGAAGTTTGCGTCACCAATAGCTCGATCCATTTTTTGCGTGAATTTTTCTAATCTATAGTCGGTGATTTTCATTTGCTTTTTGTTGCTCTCAGAGTCGGATATTGATGTTTTGCCTGGTTATTGGTTTTTTGAACCATGTGCCGGAACGTATAGCTCGCCATCGACACCTGTTGCTGCTGCTGCTAATTCTTCGTTTGTGGGTGGGTTATCCCAGAGGCCAGCGCCGGGGCGTCTGCCAAATGGAGATGAGCCTGCCGAAGCTGACACTTGCTGAACTTTTTTCTGCTCGAGTTTTTCTGGGTCAAAGCTCACACCAGTACCTGCTTGATTACCACATATTGCCCATCCGTCGACGATCTTGATGTTTGAAGTCATTACGCCATCATCAGGGGTGGGGTTCTGGGCTTCTAGTGTCAGGAAGTTCGGGATGCATGGAGCCAATTGTGCGTTCAAATTCCCTGGAGACCCGCCTAGTGTTATAGGTAACTCAAAACCGTAGGCAGCATCTGCTAATTGAAGAGCACAGGTAATGCCAGTCATGCCATGACTGACCTGCACCACATCTGCTGATCTATTATGGAAATATGGTAAGAAATCTCCAAGCGTATCGAGATTCTCTCCCGCGCATAACGGGGCCTTGATCTGATCGGAAATCCTGCGTAACCCTAGGAAATCCCAGCGCCGCGCTGGTTCTTCTACCCAGGCGATATCGAAATGTTCTTCCATTTCGCGAACTTTTCTTATCGCCATCTTGGGATTCCAAACTTCGTTTGCGTCTATGTAAAGTAGTGGATTCGTTGTGGTTCGTTCGAGTCCTTTTTTCATTCGGTCGATTCGGCGAATATCTGCGTCTTGGTCTAGTCCGACCTTTAACTTGCCTCCTTTGAAGCCCCAGGTGGATGCCATCATTCCGTACCATTCTTCGATTTCGTCGTCCGATAGTGGATAGTCGAGTCCTGAAGCGTAAGCATGGACTTTTGGGTTTGAGCCGCCAAGTGTTTTCCATAGTGGCTCATCATTAAATTTTGCTTTTAGATCCCAGAGTGCAACATCTAATGCAGAGATCGCATCATTGATCACTCCGTCGTGTCCAGATTTGAATGCCCTGTCAATCATTCGTTTCCAAAGCCCCGTCACCTGACGAGGGTCTTCGCCAATCAGTATTCCCTCTACCATCGACTTGATCTGCGGTGCAGCACTGGCTCCACCAAAAGCAATGCCCGTTAGTCCTTCATCGGTGAATAATTCCAGCACGCTTGAACTACCACGTATGCGTCCGGATGGTGAGTTGGCATCTCCCATTCGTCGGTTTAGAGCATGTTCATAAAGGGTTATTGAATAGCCGTTGATTTTCATTGTGAATTTTTGTGTCTATGTTGGGTTAGATATAGAAAGTGAAGTTTTTTCGGATTGTGATCTTGATTGGTGAGTTTAGGGGTAGCTTCCAAAGCGGTCAACGGGTCTACTGATGTCACTGTAGAGATGTGGTCGTGGATAGGGTATTCCAAAACCTTTGAAATCTGTACTAAATCTGATCTGCAACTGATCAGTGTCTATCAATACATTTAATTGACTGGGTAAATAAGGTTTAAGTGCCTGATAAAAATGCTCTTGGTGCAGCTTGGAAGTAATTTTCCTAGCTGTATAAGACGGCAATTATCAAAAACTCGGAGTCTGAAATGCGTCGCCCGTCTCTAATAGCGCTCATTGCGATCACTGTGTTGTTTGCTGGTGCAGCTTTGCCTGCACAGGCCGCAAACCCTGTTGGAGAAGATGGGGTTATGGTGATATTGATTGATGAAGGCGCTTCTCCGGTTCAGGGTGACCTTGATGTATCTGAGACGGTCGCCCTTACTATGGCCCGAGGTACGTCTGCGGGCACAATTGCCGCTGCATCATATGGGGTGGAAACTAATGAGATCGTCACTGCTGAATCTGGACCAGATGGCATTCGATTAGTAAATGACGTAATCAACTCAGTTCGTGGTATAGAGATGGGGCCATCACTGTCTGACCAGTTCGTTGCGCTGAGCGATACTTTTTCATTTTTATCTAGAGTGGATGCTGCTAAAGGTTATCGGGTTGTACTCGTCACTTCAGGACGGATTCTTGGTGAGTCTGCAAATACTCGCGAACGCCTAGCAAGCGTTGCCGATCTGTACGCTGCAGAGGGATGGATGATTGACGTGATCACTCTCCCGTCGACAAAGCCAGTACTTAGGGAATTAATGAGTGGTTTGTCGGTAGGCTCTACCGGTGTTTTCTATGACGCTGGTAGTGCGTCTGGGATTGCATCCGTATTTGAGAAATATTCTCAATTGACACTTGAAAATGCAATGGATGTCGAGATGAGGGATAATTCGGCAGCTATTGTCAACCTTGATATCGCTCCTCACACCGAACGTTTTACCACTGTTTTCGTACGACGACACGAGATGGTAGACGTATCAGTCTTCTCTCCTAACGGTACAAAAGCATCTGCAGATATGGAGAATGTTGATATACGGATCACTCCATCCGCGGTTATTGTCGAAATAGCATCGCCCGTACCAGGTAATTGGACATTGCAGGGAACTGGCCCAGCGTCCAAATTAGTCGCTGAGGTTGATATCGACAATCCACTTGAACTCAGATTGATAGAGCAGCCCCCGCTGCCGGTCGGTGAAATCGCAGTAATTGAGGCAGCTGCATTTAATGGAGAATCTGCGCAACTTATGTCGGGCGCAGAGATAACGGCCACTATTGCTAATGCAGATGGAACAACAGAAGTTGTGGCTCTCAATGATGCGGGACTTAGTGGTGATAGGTTTGCTAGCGACGGAATTTACTCGGTGCAGTTATCTGCACCAAAATCTCAAGGAATAAACCATGTAGCTTTAAAGCTATCTTGGAGTGACTATGCTGCAACTATGCGAAGCCAAACGGCTTTTCGCAGCGAAACCTTTCCGATCATTAATTTAACAGAAGTTAAAGATGTCGAGGTGTCTGCTGGAGAGATCGTCACTGTTGCTCGTGTTCAAGTTCTGGTTGGCGATTATCCGTATCTGACAACACCTGATGCGATCCGCGCTATATTGACTGGAGTCGAAGGTACGTTAGAGGCTATTCTTATTCCGGTGGATGAGCCGGAACCTGGATTGTCTTGGGAGTTCGACATCGCTGCAATTATTCCCGAATCAGGTCCCTATGAGGTTGAGGTTTTTCTAGACAGCGTCTTCGCAGGTAGACCATTTGCACGAAAGACGCCAATCGCAACTTCTGTAGCTACCGTGATTGTCGAACCTGATACTGTTTTCGGCATGCCAGTTTGGGCGATTACGGCTCTAGGGTTTTTACTAGTTTTGGTTGCAGGCTCAATGATCTGGGTAATGCGAAAGACCTCACCATTTGGATACATAGTTGATGACGCAGGTCGAATTGTTGTGGATTTCAAGACGTTAAATCGAAGCTTAAGTAAACGTCTTGCCTCTAAGAATGTAGTTGCTGCCGCTGAACTTTCAGGTTTGCCGTTTTCAGGGGGGGCATTCCAATTTAGTGGGATGAACGTCAAATTGATACATAAGCGCGTAATTGGCGATCCTTCGATGCGCGTAAATAGTCGACCAGCGGGACCAGAAGTCATCCTTGGAGAAGATATATGGATAGGAGTTGGCGGTCGACTATTTACTTTTCAAAGATATGCACAACCAAATTCAAGTGATACCGAAGGGTCCGACTCCGTTTCAATCACTAGCGCAGTGATCTCACCTAGCGATTAAAAAAACTCTAATAATGAGTTGGCTAATTTAGCTGGTTTATCATCAAAGCTTATTTTTCGTTGATCGTAATAGTTTCGATGAAATCACCGGGTTCCGGATCGCTCATCGGGTCTCGCTCACGGATCGCCTTTACTACATTCATACCTTTTATTACCTTCCCAAACACAGAATGTCGGTTGTCTAGGTGTGGGGTCGGTCCAAACGTGATAAAGAACTGGCTACCGTTAGTTCCGGGGCCAGCATTAGCCATTGAGAGCACGCCTTCTGAATCGTGTCTGAGGCGTGGATTGAACTCATCGCCAAATCGATAACCTGGTCCACCTGTTCCCGTTCCGGTGGGATCTCCACCTTGCGCCATGAATCCTGGAATAACTCTGTGAAAAGTAGTTCCATCATAGAATCCGGCTAGCGCGAGATTTATGAAGTTCTCTACTGTCAATGGTGCATCATTCGCATAAAGCATAATTTCGAAGTCACCACGTTCAGTTTTGAATGTAGCCGTATAGGACTTTGATGTGTCAAGTTCTCCAGTTGGTGGGTTTAGTTCAGCCATTACGTCTCCAGTTTGAGTCTTCAATTTTCAAAAACATGTATTTTTTAGCTTTCGGTGATTATTACCGAGTTGATTAGGTCACCTGGTAGTTGCGCTGTTCCTGGGTCTCTTATCTCGATGTTCATCACGTTGTCCATCCCCTCAACCACCTCACCGAATACGGTGTGGGCACCATCAAGATGTGGCGTAGGAACGAACGTTATAAAGAACTGGCTCCCATTAGTTCCAGGACCAGCGTTAGCCATTGAAAGTATGCCCGGTTTATCGTGAGTTCTGTCAGGATGGATTTCATCAGGGAAGTTGTACCCAGGTCCTCCAGCTCCTGTTCCTGTTGGGTCACCACCTTGAGCCATAAAGCCCGGAATCACTCGATGGAACATCACGCCTTCGTAGAAACCGATGTTCGCAAGGTTTACGAAATTCTCAACTGTAAGTGGGGCTTCGTCGTCAAACAAGAGCACCTTGAAATCACCAGCTTCGGTGTTGAAAGTTGCGGTGTAGGTCTTGGCAGTGTCAAGTGCTCCAGATGGTCGTTGAGGAGGATCACCCTGCTCTAACATCGATGGCTCGACCTGTATTTGCTTTTCTACGGCATCATTACTAGCCGGTGCTTCCGGAACTGAAGCTTCATCTTCGCTGCAAGAGATTACGAATAGTGAAATTATTATTAGAGACAGCAGTTTAAATAGCTGTTTCATTCTTTTCTCCACGATTTTCTGAGTCCTTTTGTGATTTTCAACGGGCAAGATAATTGTTAGCTAGAAAGTATATCCAACAACATGTATTAACAGTCGTTTTTTACTTGCTGCATGGCTTTTATCATT
>MDTE01080962.1_pt1 | contig 15383 bp, 16 predicted proteins | sample 811231 | NCBI WGS metagenome assembly MDTE01 (sample SAMN05326651, study PRJNA326480) | marine metagenome | isolation source: seawater | place: Indian Ocean: Red Sea | collected 2010 | reverse complement strand
TGTATATTTGTGGATCAGTAATAATTTCAGACATTTGTGTCTGTCTTTCATCTACAGACGTTGGCATATTTTATTATAAGAATAAACTTTATATTTTCACATTTTGAAAACTAAACATTTTTTTTTTTCTATTTTCCTTTAAAAAAAAAAGATTCGATGATTGTATCGCATCCTGAAGAGTTTAAATTTCTTCGATTTGAAAAGAGTCGAAATAAAACAAAAAAGTACGATGCGTTGATTCAACATGTAAAAACAGGAAAAATCAAACGAGTTCCGTTTGGAATGAAAGGGTACGCTCAATATAAAGATAAAACTGGATTAGGACTTTACTCCTCACTTGATCACGGGGACTTGAAACGTCGAAAAAATTATCGAAAACGACATTTTGGTGAAGATAAAAATAAGTTTAGTAGTGGCTATTTTAGCTGGAAATATATGTGGTAAAAATACATTTCAAAAAAATAAAAAAAATTGTTTTATTTTTTTTTTTCCATCCAAAAAAAAAAATGGACAATCTACATGAGTTTCCCAAAAAATTATTAATTCATTTCTTGAAAAAACATCCACATTTTAGTTCGGTGAATTTGTCTCGAAAAAAAACGGACGAACTGGTAGAGCTAATCCTACTAAATGATGTCATGTGTGATTGGGATACAGAATCCTATTCGTTAGCCAAAGAAAAAACATTGAAGGACAAATGTAAACAACTTCAACTCCTTGCCAACGAAAAGGGAATCGACGTTCCCAAATCTATCTATACGTCCAAAGACTCCATGATTCAATTCTTGGTGGGTGACATTCATGAATCGATATGTGTAGAACGTATCAAGGACTGTCTCTTCAAACATGAAAATATTTTGTTGGACTCCCATGAAATTCATTACCTTTTAAAAAATTGATTTTTTTTATGAAAAGGATATCAAAAAATGGTACTACCATATCTATGGATATTTCAAAAAAAAAAAAATGATTTATTTTTATTTTTATTGTATGTTTCTAAATAAATCCCAACTCATTTTGAAAACAAGATGAAATCTCAACAGCATCCCGATTTTTGTTATACGGTGGACGAAGGTAAGAAGCATACTCGACATTCTAACAATGAACGGTATACTTACTTTCATCAAAATCATTATACAACGGGAGATAGCGAACAATTTTTGAATCAATTACAAAATTTAGTGCGGGATATTCAACGGAACCAACAACTTATCGAAAAAAATCTTAAATACGAAATGGATGTTCCTGAACAGTCTCTATGTTTACACGATGTATTTCTAACATTTCAATATATGGAAAAATTCAAAAAGGGTTGTTTTTTACAAGTTCATCAAAATCAATTAAAAACATTTCTACCTTTCTCAAAACAACATTATCGAAATGATTGGGGAAATCTCTTAAAAATTGATCCTGAATTTGGAAATGACATTTTTGAAATGATGCAAGTCATTGCTGACAATGAAAAGTCATCTTTTGATTGTAAAAAAATACATCGAAATACTTATTCTTGGTATGGTAACAATGGACTTGTTCGATTCGAATACCCATTATCTGAAAATGATAATGGATATAATATTTTACACGACATGTTTCAGACCCTTGTGAACGAACGTGACGTTCCTGATGTTGATTTTTTTCTCTTAAAGCGAGATTTTCCGATTCTAAAAAAAAATCGATGTGAGCCTTATGATGCTTTCTTCGGATCTGATCGCCCGCTTCTTTCTCACTGTTATGAAAAGTATGTACCCATTTTGAGTATGAATGGGAATGATACCTTTGAAGACATTTCCATCCCCACATGGGAGGATTGGCGACGGGTTTCTTATTGGTACGATAAACGATTGTTTGCAAAAGATTATTACACTTATCCAACGATCGAGGAGTTGCAGTCCATTCCGTGGCATACAAGACGACCCACCGCTGTATGGCGGGGATCTTCGACAGGTCGAGGTTCCACAGCAGAGGATAACATTCGATTGTTTGTGCATAATCTATCCAAGTGTAAAAAAAGAGATGACGATGGGGAATTATTCTTGGATGCTGAAATTTCGAAATGGAACCTGCGTCCACGCAAACATCCCAAAAACATGTACTTGACGTCCATCTCTCGGAAAGATTTCGACTTTTGTAAGGGAAGCTTTCTTTCGCCTTTACAACAGTGTCAATACAAGTATATTTTACATTTACCTGGTCATACCTGTGCTTACCGTTTGTCGTTGGAATTATTTTCTGGTTCGGTTCTTCTTTTTTATCCATTTGAATACAAGCTATGGTTTACGCATCGTTTACAACCCTGGGTACATTATGTTCCTTTGAATGAAACATGTGATGAACACGAATTGTTTACAAAAATTAAATGGTGTAAAGAACACGATTCTGAATGTCAACGTATTGCTAAAAATGCACTAGCGTTTGCACGAGAAAATCTTTCAAGGGATGCTATTTTGGATTACTTGCAAAATTTATTCTGTAATATTGCCAAAAAATCACCTATTCAGTATCAATCAGACAATCTTCATCAAACGCAACTTCAGAAAGGTCTTTCCAAAATCAACGCATATATTGAAAGTCAGAACACCATTTCCAATGAATTCTTTCATCGTCAGCTTTGGATTTCGAACCCTTACTATCTGAGTTATTACTTTGCTCATTGCTCCTCACCACAATTGGAAGCCTTTTTACAGCATGCTCGTCTTCAAGAAAACATGGTGCATCATAAACGGACAAAATTGCACTTGTATCAACATCAGGGTGTTCAATGGATTGAAAAGAGTACGGTCGTTTCCCCCAAACGGGATGATGTAAATCAATTACTGATTGGATATTATTTCGTAAATCCTCTTTCTGAAACATTCCCGTACTTTATGAAGACATTGTTTCATATCTTTACACCATCGTCGAGCCGTATCTTTTTAGAACATGTCGAAGGACAGACCCTGGATAAACTTATCCTCTCTCAGAATATTTCCTTCGACGAACTGATAATGGTGTGGTGCCAACTTGCACTGGCATTAGATGCTGCACAGGATTACTGCGGATTTATGCACATGGATATGTATCCATGGAATATTATGATACAACGAGTACCTACGGTCGTTCATTTTCCAAAACATCGAATGAAAGTTACCTTTCCTCTACGACCTGTTATTTTGGATTACGGAAATAGCCATGTATCGGATGAAGGGTTTCACTATTATAATACTAGTCCTTTCTTTTTTAATCAAAGTGTGGATATCATTTCTATCATCATTACGTCATTGGATATCTTTGTGAATAAGCGGACTCTTGATCATTCAGAAACCAAGAAATTATTTCTCATTATGAAGCACATTCGACAATGTTTTAAACAACAAGAACGGGAATTTCATTCCATGAATCAAATCAAAGGATTTTTGAAGCAAAACAAACACTTTTCAACCATGTTGTTCAATAGTAAATTGTTGAAATCAGAATCCCCCATAAACATTGTCCACACCCTGTTCAATTTGAAACTACTGTCCAAAGATAAACATTTCCATGTATTACCGTCTTCACCATCACCTATACTCAGTATACATATTCCAGTGTTTTATCGACACTTTTACCATCAATTAGATTTTTTCAAAAGTATTGTCGACAGAGATATGATTATTGAGTATGATCTCTGTGTTTTATTTCGACGATTTTTCTTGAAATTCAAAAAAGACGTTGATATGTTACACTTTTCCAATCCGACAGAAAAAGCATTTAATTCTTTTATTATACATGATTTCGTGCACCTCTGTGGTGTAACATTGGACGATATTCAAACACGCATTCATCGTCACGTATGGGACAATCACAAGTATAGTACTCTTGTATATTACTTTTTAGAAAAGTATCCTCTTGATAAACATTTTATCAAAGACTCGAAAGACATTTGTGAAATCTATCAGTCCAATACATTATCCATTCCCTTTTCCAAGTTACATTCTTGTCCGACTTGTGAACAGAAGCAAGAAACAGTACCTCTTTTGTTTTTTCATGCTCTGCAGTTTTTGAAACTATTCAATCCTTATGAAGATTATTTTACACATTCCTGTCAGACTGTTCGAAAACAATTGAAAAACTGATTTTCTTTGTGATTTTGTTGGAAATAAAAAAATATGATAAATCTTCCCGATAACATACAACCTCTTGCTCCTGAATGGCTAAAAGCATTACCCTTCATCTCTCGATTCATGGAGCGTCGTAATTTAACATTTCAACAGGAAATTCAAAAAGGAGTCTACTTGTATCAAAAGAATGAAAACGGTTTGCCATTTTTTTTAATCTTTGTATTTTACGATAAAATGGGAATTGAACATTTAAAAATGTATTTGCAACTATGCGAAAGCACTATAGTACGTAATGTCATTCTTATTTATCAAAATCAAATGACCTCAAATTGTCTGAAAGTCATTGATAATATTTTTCAGTTTCAAATTGAATGTTTCCGTGTGAATGAATTCCAATATGATATCACTTCTTTGTATTATTATGTTCCACACGAAAAAATTGTAAGTGAAAGTCTTCTTCAAGAAATTCGAAAAAAGTATGGTTCTCATTTACCGATTTTATTGAAATCAGATCCCATTGTACGTTATTTTGGCTTTAAACGAAATGATATCATTAAAGTAATACGTTCTCAAAATGAAATTGTTTATCGTCAAGTACGTTGATAAAAAATTGATTTTTTTTTCCAAATGCTGAAAAAAAATAGATTAAGGATCCATTAAAAGCATAACTATAGATAGATAGACTCTGTTTTTTACACAAGGTTTTCTTTACAAGTTTTTTTTTCGATTAGAATGTCCACCGAACAATACGAATTTTTACCGTTTTCTTTGCGAGTTGCACCGCCACAATGTAGAAAAACGGAGCAGATGTTATGGGACATGTCCGTTATTATTCCTCATCGGAACATTATTGTGTTAGTGGACAATAAAAATGATCAGCAACAACAAATGATGTCGCGGTTACAAAGACACAAAACCAATGGAAATTTGCCAGTCGAGACAGCAATATTGTCGGATTCAATAACTTCCAAGAAAATTATAGCACATTTCAAAAAGATGTTTCGCGACAATCAAAAACATCAAATAGTAGTGTTGAAATTCAATTCGGCTCAAATTGAAAAATTATCGGATGCTATTGTTTTGGGAAAGGAAGAAAATCAGTCTTCCACGATTGCATTTCAGATTTTTGTAGATGAAGGCGACATTGCGACGAAACATGAAAATACGGAGGAAGTCGTTGACGGACAGCCTAAAGTACATGCGTCTTTTATTCAACTTCGAAATAAATGTGAACAAAAACAAATTCCATGTGCGATTCAATTCATTTCTGCCACGCCTCAAAATATCCTTGTCAATTATCCTGTTGAACGTATTGATACACATCGGCCGTCCTCCCACTACACAGGATATCAGGATATCGAATTCGTTTCACTTCCCGTTTCCAAATCAGTGGACACTGTCACTGAACTCACTCCAGGAATCATCCAGGAGATGCACCGCAACGGTGAAAAGGGTAATATTTTAATCTGTACCAATCGAAAAAAGGCAGATCAAGAAAAACTTGTTCGTATTGTCAAACAGTGGAATATTATGACCATGACTTACAATGGAGATGGAATCGTTCTTTTTGTTCCCGTGCAATATGTAAGCGCTTTTCAACATCAGCGAGTGACCTATCGTTCCGAAATTGGAAACAATTCCTTCTCACAGATTGATGCACAAACTTTCCTTTCCAAGGATGCCTTCATTGGAGACGTTTATCAAATGATAAACAACATGGGTGTTATGGTCTGTGTAACCATTGGAAAAGATTTAATGAGTCGCGGCATGTCCTTTTGTTCGGTCTCGAGGACGGATTCGATTCCTTTTGCCACCACCCGAATGATAGTCGATGTTGCCAATACGACTCATTGTGTTGGCCTGATTCAAATGATTGGACGGCTTCTTGGAACCGTTTGTCCATCCTACAGGCGTATCCTCTACTGTCAACAAAAAGTGTATGATGACTATATTCATGCGAATCATGATCTGGAAGAAAACATTAAAAAGTATCAAAGACTTTTTCAGACTGGACAGATTCAGTACACAAACGATATTGAAAGATATACCATTACCGAGCGTTCCCGTGAAGAGGATCGCACCAATGCGAATGTCAAAACCGTCATTATTCGAAAACAACGAACAAATTCAGTGGACGTCGAACATAGGGAATTTGGACGATTAGAAAATCTATTGAAAAATAGTCGTTCGTGTATTGCACGTCGTATTATCGTAGAGTTATATGCGCAACAATCACCAGTCACGTACGAGACGTTGATGAATAACATTCAATATTTGCAGCAACATGATCTTGAGACTCGACGAAAAAGGTTTGAATCTCATATAAAAAATGGCAGAACTAGAAAAACACAGTATGGTTCTCTATGGAGTGCAAGTAAAGATAGAGATGAAATTATAATGGAAGAAAACATTCGAAAATATATTTTTGAGAATAATCTTTTGTAAAAGTAAATGAAAACGTGTTTTAAGTGGCAAGGAAACAAGTCGAAGCATTTAAAGTATTTGACGACGGAAATACCGTCTGACTTCAACACCTACATTGAACCGTTTGTGGGTAGTGGTGCCTTATTCCTTCGTTTAGAACCTACGAAATGGATTATCAACGACCGAAACAAACATAATGTAAAGATGTGGAAATTGATAAAATGTAATCCGTCAAAAATCAAAAAAGAGTTTTTGAAATTTAAACAGATATTTGTACCCAAAAATAAAAAAGAAAAACTTTTATATTGCCGAGAAAAAACAAATGAATTGAATAACAGACACGTAAATTCAGATACGATTATAAATTATTTACTAATGACATATTGTTCGTTTATGGGACACATCTTATTTTCCAATAAATTTTACTTTCGTACCTTAGAAATGAATATTTTTTCCAAAAACAAGTATTTCTTTTTAGAAGATGCTTATTTTAAAAATCTTTTTCAAGTTTCGAAATTTTTAAAACGCACCCGTGGACGAATCTTGAATGAAGATTATACCACTGTGTTGAACATGGCCAAAAAGAATGATTTTGTGTTTATGGATCCACCCTATATCGAAGACCATGACTATGGATTCAAGTACAATCGCGGTGAAAGATTGGACAAGAGCTTCACCGAAAAGCTTGTCAAAGAATGCAAAAAGTTGGATAAACGAGGTGTTCAGTGGATGATGACACAGGCGGATACAGTTCACAATCGAGAGACTTTCAGAGACTATCATATCACGCAATATCCTGTGTATCGTCCAGGAAACAAAGTGTTCAAGAATGAATTAGTGATTCGCAATTACAGTAAATAAGAATCTTATAAATTGATAAGTTGTTCAACTGATATCTTGGAAACATATTTACTGTAGAGATAAGTCCCCATTATGATGGCAGCTAATAAAACTACAATATACATGATATCGGCAACAATGACGCTATTGGCATGAATAACTTGATCACGAAAGGTCAGAAACAAGTTATTAATTGCCAAGGATAACGAAATAACAGAGGAAGATAAGAGCAAAAGCCCCCCGACTCGAATAATATAATGAAACGTTTTTTCTTGTTTTACAGGTTTTGAATTTTTCATTTCTTTTATTCTGCAAAAAAAAAAAATGATTAAAAACAGTTTCGATTTTTCTGATGACAGTAATGGACTTTACGTTATATTCCACTCCTGTCTATCAATGGATTCGTGACTGTTTTCACTCCAAATCTAAATACCACTATGAAGGGTCTTTTGATGTATTCGGAAAATATCACAAGAAGGGAATACTTTTTTTTGAAAATGGAAATTTTTACTACAAAGGAAGCTTTCATCACGGTAAATTTCACGGGTATGGTAACATTTATACGATCGATGGAACTCTATTGTATCAAGGAAGATGGCGATACGGAAAAAAAAACGGATTCGGGATGGGTAACTTTTCAGACTCCTTATGTTACATGGGTGAATGGAAGGATGATTATCCTTCTGGAAAGGGGACCATGTACCAAAATGGTTTCAAGATATACAAAGGTTCTTTTTTGGATGGTATCTATCATGGCTTCGGGACCGAATACTTTGCACGTTGTTACTGTCAAAAAGAAGAGTTGATATCGTACCGTGGGTTTTGGAAAAGTGGAAAGTATCATGGCTTGGGGAAAAAATATCAATATCGTACCGATGGTGATAATACATTCAATGCACTTTTTTATTGTGGTCATTTCCATTCAGGAATGAAGCATGGTCAGGGATCCGTGTACGATGAGTATGGTAGATATGAGGTATACAATGGTAGCTGGAAAAACGATTTGTATCACGGATTTGGATGCCTCTACAACAGCAATCGTCAACAAATTTTCCGAGGACAATTTAAGAATGGATTCAAGCATGGAGTTGGGTTTTTCTTGGATACGTCTTCTGATACTTTTTTGGAAAAAACATTTTTTTTCGGACATGTTCAGATGTCGAACCACTGTTTCGCGGTCCAAATCAAAAAATTTCTGGAGACTCGAAACGAATGTCATTTGGATTTTGTTCCGACTGAGAGTTTGAAAGAATTTTTAGAAAAGCAGTTTTCTGTCGTGCTATCTACTTCTTCTCGTGAAGAAATTGTCCATCTGCTGTCTGAAAAAGATACATTGTCAAAAACACAAATAGAACTTGTTGACGAGGATACCCATGATCTTTTTGGAAACAAGATTGTGTCACCCGTTGTTGGTTCTGACGGTGGTATTTATAATCTTTCGAGTATGGAATATTTGTTTGAAAAGGACGAAAACGAAGAATATATTAATATTCCTTATCAGTACAATGAGAGTGGTGATCGTGTTCCTGTGTTTCCACGGATGAAGAATGGGGTTCGTCTGACTTCCTATACGATTCTTCATTCATGACGATTTGTTTTAAATACTGAAAAGTTTCTTCAACATTATTGACGGGCACTCCTGTGATACCTGGTGTATGCATCAAGGCGTAATCATTTCCATTTGGTTGGTAACGATCCCCAAAGAAAAAAATAGATTGATACGCATTAACCGTAATCTTGTCTAAGATTTGTTTCTTATTCCATTCAGATGGATAGATTGCAATCCCCGTCTGTCCACCTATCGTTATTTCAATTCTCTCTTCCAACCCATATTCTTTTTTCATATCTTCAAATTGCTGACATAATCTTTTTCGACAATGAAATTTCTGATCATGGGCAATAAATAAACGACGATCCTCATCTGTTCCCTGTAGTCCAATCAACGAAATATATAAAAGTCCATTTCGAATGTCCACAAAATGACCTGAAACGTATGGGATTTCTCTTGTCAAAAACGTTAATCCTGCGCGTATAAACAAGGGCATATATTCATAAATATCATGTTCAATCAATTTGTTTTTATATTGCAAGATATACTCTCCGTCAATATGAAAATGACAAACCGAACCACACTCGGTAAAAAGATAGCGCGGCGTAAAATGTTGCAACTGTGCCGTTATCTTTTCAAATGTTCCTCCACCAACAATACCAATGTCAAAGATATCCGCGGGTAAATGTAGCAAAAGATATTGAATGGAAGAATCCATGACTTTTCCAGACGATGCAATCGTTCCATCCACATCAAACAGTAATAGTGTTTTCTTCTTCATTCTATATCAAAATCAAAAAAAAATATAAAATTGATTTTTTTTTACCTTTCTAATCATTTGGTTAAATTATGAAACACTTTCGTTGTTCTGTCTGGGGAGAAATTGAAGTTTCTGAACTCGCATTATCCATCATTGATACGTGGGAAATGCAACGGTTGCATTACATTAAACAAACAGGATTTGCATACAAGGTGTTTCCAACCGCAACTTCTTCGCGGTTCGAACATTCTATTGGTGTATACCATGTCACAAAAGAAATTATTTTGGTTCTTGAAAAGAACATGCCGTTTTCCGAGAGGCTTCCCGAACGAAAAAAAGAATTAATTTCTATTGTTTCATTGATTCACGATTTAGGTCATGGACCCTACTCTCATTTATTTGATACATTTTTAGAAAATTATCCAAATCCTGGTATTTCCAAAGAACATGAAACACGGAGCTGTGATATCTTTCGTCAAATGGTACCCAAGTATCATTTGCAATTTTCCAAAGACGAAGTAAATTGGATTTGTAATCGGATTCTATGTCCTCCGTATGACATGTGGTATGATACGTTGGTGTACAATCCGTATTCCAGTTTCGATACAGATAAATTGGATTATTTGATACGCGATGCAAAGCATTTTGGATATCAATGTTCGTTTGATTTTGATCGCATCATGAAAAATATTCGGATTATCCATGATCGCCTTTGTTTCTGTGAACGTATCCAAAACAATGTTGAACAATTATTTACCATGCGTGACGACATGCATCAATCCATATACCGTCATCCGACGATACAAAAGTTTGATGAAAAATTTTTAACGATGCTAACACATTCCAATATTGTGTTGGAATCTATGGATGATTTCCTGCAATTAACGGATCAGTCTATCCTGGATCGGATTCCTTGGAAAGAGCGTATCTCATTTGAAACAAGACAGTGGCCCGAATTTGCGACACAGAAATCTATACATTATAGTGATTTTCAAAAAAAACTTGCGATGGAAAATTTACCATGGTTCTCCCGAAAGAATCCAACCAAATATTTTTTTCGTTCTGAATTTTAAAAAAAAAATATTCTGTCAAAGAATAAAGTTTGATAATGCCCTCTACCAATCGTTTTGCAACTTTATTTTTACTTCACGTTGCTGTCATCTTTATCTTTCTCAGTTTGTTTTGTTTTGCCATCTATCAGTACGTTTCATACAAAACTTTTACAGGAACCATGCTATGTAATCAAAAAATGGATCAATGTCTTTTATCTGCGAAAATCCCTGGACAAGAAGAGATGATTGAAAAAATTTATCCATTCAACGCATTTGGAAAAGGAGGATTATATCAATTGACGCTAGTTAAAAGCCCATCCGACGACATTATCATTCTAGGAACGAATACAAATGTGTTTTTTGGAACATTTTTTCGGATCATGTTTTATGGCATCTTATCCTTGTTTTCGGTGATATCCTTATTCGTATTACAACGACAGACTATGGTGAAACCAAAGTTGTAGGTGGTATTTGTGTTTGATAGGTAATGTTGTTTGGATTGGTGACAAAATTATCCGTTCTTGCCCATCCATTTTTTTTCCAATCCTCAATGAAGGGTAATTTTCCGCCATGTTCTGTTACGTTACAGCACGTTGGAGATCTTTTACGGGGAGGTTGTTCCAACGACACTCGCTCCTCTTCGCATTGTTGAATCTGAGGTGATGTTTCAAAGTAGAAATTTTCCTGACTCTCTCCTTGCGTGTAAATACTAAACAAAGAGTACAGTTGTAAAATCGATAACAAAACAATAATGACGATGGAAGACGATATGATTGGAACGGAAAGAATCCATAATCCAATAATACATAGAAAGATAACTCCGATAAAAATCAAGTTTTTATTTTCTTTAATACTGTCTGGTATTTGCATCTTTACCATTAGGAATATTTTTTTTTATCTATGGAAAAATATTTTTTATAGAAATGGTGTCTTGTCGTTATGAATCTGCGGAATTTATTTCTTCTTGGAAAAAAGGTTTTCCAGATAAACTGATCAATGTATCATTGACAATAATGGCAACAGGAACATAAGTATACACAGTAAAAATTTTGTCCATATCTTGCTGTAATCCAGAAATTTTACCGATACGTGTTGCCAGTAATACATTTTCAAAGTTTTTGTTGATATAAACATAGAAAGTGTCCGCGTTGTAATCCAAAATTGCAGGTGATTCTTCCTGTGCTGTTTCAATAAAATCTTTTATTGATGCTCGACTCTGTTCTGAATCAGTTGGACGCGAAACGAAAAAAATACCATCGTTGGACGGATCTTTTTCTTTTGTATAGGCCTGGACTACTCGAAGAACTTTGTAGGCGCAGAAGGCTTCAATTACTAGAAGGAGGAGAAGCATACAACATAGAAAAAAATTATATGGGAAAAAATTGGATTTTGAAGTGATAAAGAAATTGATTTGAAATAAAAATAAAATGGATAATATGAAAGGGAAAGCAATATAAAACAATGTCATGTTAATCTTGGCTGATGTAATACTCGTCCAGAAGTTTTGTGCTGATGTTTTTGTAATATCGGTGGCATTTTGAACACCAGCCATTGCTTTTATGAGAGTAGATGTGTATGGAGGTAATGGTGATGTTTCAGGTGTTTCTGTGGACATTTTTCTTTTGAAAAAAAAAAAAATTTAAAGAAAGAATTATTTATAGTAAATGAATTTTTTCTCTTTATTTGGTCCAAACATATACTCTTCAAATCATGAAAGTACAGGGGAAAATTCTCCTCCATCATCACAAAATGTACTCTCCAGTATTTTTTCGTCTGAAATTCAAGAATTGCTGGCACAAGTTTTGAATCAACCATCTTCGACGACACAGGAAACACAGACTGCGACAGCGGAGGATGATCTGATTTACTTTGAAACAAGTCCTGCAAATACAGGATTACCGCTGTCACTCCTGACGTCAAGGACGACATTAGGTGTCAAAACGGACGATGCAGAGTCTACCTGCGTCATTTGTCATAATAATATTGAGAAAAATAGTATTTATCGAAAAATCAATCAATGTGAACACATGTTTCACGTCCAATGTATTGATGAATGGTTACAAAGTAACTCCACCTGTCCTGTTTGTCGATTGCAAATAGGGAATTCGGAAGATGAAGGAGCAACAAATCGTCCTCGGAGAACAAGTACGTTTCTTCCTGTCTACTCCATTCGTTATGCCTAATTGAAAAAAAAAAAACAATTGAAAGAATTTAAAAAAAAAAATATAAGTAAAAAACAATGTATTCTACACTTTCTCAATATAATGATACTACCTCGATGGATACGTCGGACAAAAAATATTCCTGTCCTAACTATGTTCATTCCAAAACACAAAACTTTTATAATTACTTTAATTTACCCTCTTCCCAAAATACAAATGTGGAACAGCTTCCGTTTTACAAAGTGAATCAAAAGGGGAAAATGGTTGGACAGTCAGATGTTCTACCAGCTTTATCTACCAAAGAATCCTTTCTTCCATCGTATTCCATGGAAACCGATACAAGTGATATTACTGTGGATAATGAAAAGTCCATTTCATTGGACGAAACCATGAATCTTGATAATTCTACGAGTACAATGACAAAGTCTGTTTCCTTGGACGAAACAACAAATCTTGACAAGTCGATCAATACGATGCCAAAGTCCATGTCGGTGCCAAAAGGACTGAGTAGATCATCTCAATCGTTGTTACCTGTCCTGGATTGCCATTTTAATTTACGAGAGATTTGTAAACAATCGATTCTATTAGAAGAGCATTTAACTCAGCCTGAAAAGCGGTGTACCGATTGTTGTATTAAACACTTTTTGGCGTTAGAGGGACTTAGCGAAGAGGCCATTAGCCTTGATAAAGAACAAAAAGGACCACCCATCATGAAAGACTTACCCACATTGATTCGGTCTATTCAGAAACATTGGTATACAAATCCTGATAAAAATTCACATTCCTGTTCCCAGCAACTACGATCCATTCGAAAATCTCTGATGGAATCTTGTTTTCCCGTCATTTTCGACGAAAAACAAAATAAACTAAAATCATGCAGTGCATCGGCTTGTCAATTGCGCTAAATTTTTTTTGAATTGCAAAAAAAAATTTAAGTAATACTAAATCGTAATATAAAAAGGCGTGTTTCGAATGAATTCCCGATATTACAAATTATATAAAACGATATCTTTTTGGTATGCTGTCGTTTTTTTTTACAAATTAATTCATCAATACTTTGTGTTCCTTCCAGTGGTCAATTCTGTTCGTAAAACAGATCTTTGTAATGAAATTTATTTTTCCAATGAGATGGGGGGATATGTATGGCCTCCAACTGAATCTTCCACGCCATTGTATGAAAAAACCTTATTCTATCTAAACAATTTGTGTGGAAATTGTTCTACACGTTTTGGGCTCATTCACCGATTACAGCGTGAATTTCCGTCGTATACCATTGTGCAACTGGATTATCCAGGTTTCGGAATATCCTACCGATTAGATTTGAACATCAATGAAATTATTTATCGGACACATGAAACATTGCAAATTATATTGAAAACAAATAACGTGAAAAGCTTTGGGTTTTGGACAGAAGAGCTAGGAATCTACATTCTTGCAAAGATATTGTACAATGATCAAACCTTGAGACCATCCTTTTTATTGTGTCATAATATTACCAATACATTTTGGGAATACTATAAAAATCAATATACCTTTCTATGTCTTCCATTTCTTGGTCCATGTCTAACGTATCCGACCGTTTCCTTTTTGTTGAATAATACTAAAATTCATGAAACTATAAAAATTGCTCTCTTTTACGATGAGAAAAAACAGCAGGAGAAGATATCATCCGAACAATGGTATGCTCTTGAACATATATCCTTTTCCAAAAAATTTCTAATTCCTTTGTCAGGTTCTGGAATATCATGTTTTTTCCTACCAGAAAATGAGTCAAATATTACATCCTACGTTCGAAAATTATTATGATTTAAAGAAATCTATATCCAATTATAAAATATACAAATGATAAAGTATCAGAGTTTCATGAAAGTAAGTGATGAGGACACTGAATTAAAAATTTGGAATTACACGGGAGATCTTAAAGACGATGGTAACAAATATCGTGGTTGTATTACGGATAAAAGTAACGAAGTAATATGTCCATCGTTGGGATATACATATGAGTATTATATCGACACAAAAGAAGAAAGCATGGATCGATTCAAGAGGCTTTCTGATTGGCAATGGTTTTATTCCACAGAAGGGACGATGCTTCGTCTTTTTTATTACAAGGAACAATGGAGAATCACGACACATAAGAAACTCTCTGCGTTTGATAGTCGATGGTCCTGTAATCAATCGTTTGGAGAATTATTTGTGCAATGCTTGGAGAAACTTTATCCAAACAGGACTGAGGACGTTTACAAGTGGTTTTTAAACCAACTTGACAAAGATCGAATTTATTATTTCATGTTGCGTTCAAATAGTCAAAATCGAGTGATTTGTCACACCTCGTCTATCGAAGAAAAAGATCATTTGATTTTTATTGGTTATCGTAACGTACAGGAAATGAATTTTATTCTTGGTACGAATGAGAATACACCAGAGCTGAGAGGTGTTCAAAAATCGTTAAAGATTGGAGAAAATTTTGAAACGGTGGATGATCTGTTTCAATTTGTGGAAAATCAAACAATTTTTGAT
>MDTE01025101.1_pt1 | contig 15383 bp, 15 predicted proteins | sample 811231 | NCBI WGS metagenome assembly MDTE01 (sample SAMN05326651, study PRJNA326480) | marine metagenome | isolation source: seawater | place: Indian Ocean: Red Sea | collected 2010 | reverse complement strand
CCTTGATGTCCGAGATCCCCATCAAGCCGGCTGCACGGAAGGCGTCGAAGATGAATGCACCCAAGCCGGGAGTCGGCACGTTCCCCCAAGCGCTCCCCAGGACGATCCAGCGCAAGACCCCGCACACGACCACGGCGACGGCGGAGGCGATGATGGCAGCGCGTGTCGACGGCCGCTTCAGGGTACTCTCGTACGCGGCCAGCATCACAAGCGCCGCCGGTAAGGTCAGCGCCATCTCTTTGGAGAGGTAGCCCGCAAGTGCGAAGCAGCCCACCCACAGTGCGCGACGTATCCCGCGATCATCGGCGGAGGGAAAGACGAGCAGCGATGCACAATAGAAAAGCGTGCACAGCATGTCGCCTCGTCCGACGCCCCAGAATACGTCGGAGACGTGTATGGGAAGGACAAAGAACAGAAGCCCCGACCCCAGCGCCGCGCCTTTAGCCGTCGGAAGCAGCCGAACAGCCAGCAAGGCAACCACGGCGGAGACGAGAAGGTGCACAGCCAGATTGAAAAGATGGACCGCTACGGAACCGGTTCCGAACAGATAGAACGTCGTCTCCGACACCGGCCGATAGTATCCACCGACATCACGTTCGCCTACCCAGCTCGTTGACCAGATTTCGGAGAGTCCTTTAACCGCGAGCTGGGCGTGCCCCCAATCGTCTCCCAGGAGCGGAATCCCGGAAACCGCCCACGCAAGGTAGGCGACAAACAGAGCGACGGCTCCAATGAGAATGATAGGTTTGGTCAAGGTGGGAATGAAAAGGGCGCCCTCTGACGAGGGCGCCGGCTAATCGTCCTGGAATGTTCGGATCGACTACGACTCGTAGTACTCGATGATCTTGCGGAGCGTCATATCGAGACTGACCGAAGGCTCGTAGCCTGTGAAAGAGTTGATCTTCGTGAGGTCGGGCACGCGGTAGTTCAGGTCCTCGTAGGACCCCTTCGCAAAAGCCTTTTCATACGGCACATACTCGACCGGCGAGTCGCTCTCGGTCAGGTTCTTGATCTTCCCGGCCAACGACTTGATGCTGATCTCGTTCGTGTCCGCGTCTCCGCCGAGATTGAAGATCTCACCCGGCGCCTCCGGGTGCTCGCCCAAGGCGAGCAGGCCGTCCACCGCATCCTCGATATCCGTGAAGCAGCGCTTCTGCTCACCGTCGTTGTAGACCGTGATAGGGTGACCCAGCAGTGCCTGCTTGATAAACCGGGGCACGACCATCCCGTAATTCGGTGACTGACGCGGGCCGATGACGTTGAAGAACCGGACGATCACCACCGGAAGCTTCTTCTCTCTCCAGTAGGCCAGCCCGAGCATCTCGTCGACCGCCTTGGAGGTCGAGTAGTTCCAGCGCGTCACCGTTGTCGGGCCGAGCAGCCGGTCGTCGTCCTCGGAGAACATGACCTTCCCGTTCTTCTTTCCGGCGACCTCGGATGTCGACGCGATCAGGACACGTGTCTTCTTCCGGTTGGCCAACTCGAGAACGATCTCGGTGCCGCGAATATTCGTCGTGAGAGATTGGAGCGGATTCTCGATCACGTAGTTCACACCGACAGCCGCGGCGAGATGATACACCAGATCGGCCTCGGCGAACAACGGCTCGAGCGCGTCGCGGTCCAGGACGGACCCGACTTTCATATGAAACTTCGGATTCCCTTCCAAGTGATGGACGTTGTCCAGGTCACCCGTAGACAGATCATCGAACACGAAGACTTCGTGCCCGTCCTTCAGCAACCGCTCCGCAAGATGCGACCCAATAAACCCCGCACCACCCGTAATCAGAACCTTCATCCGATTCCTTCCCCGCAATTGTTCCGGCTCCCCCCCGACGTGTCGTCGGCGGTGCTCTGGCACGATACGACTAGCTCAGAATCTCGATGAGCGCCTGACTGCTGCGCATCAGTGAATAGTGCTCGACCATCCGGTCTCGCCCCGCCTGCCCCATCGTCTGACGCAAGTCAGGATCATCGATCAACCGTGCCAGGGCGTCGACCCATTCAGTGTCGGACTCCGCCAGGAATCCGGTCACCCCGTCGACGACAATCTCACGGTTCACGCCTATCGGACTCGCGACAACCGGGAGTCCAACAGCGCCATACTGCAGAAGCTTGTAACCACCCTTGCCGCGCGTCCACGGATCGTCCGGCAGGGGCATCAACCCAATATCAAAATTGGCGAGCAAGTCGACTTCGGTCTCGAGAGACCAGCCGTATTGCTCCACCTGCATCCGGCTGTCGAAAGACGTCGCGCCGATCAGCCGAAGTGTGAGATCATCCCGCTGCTCGGACAACGTGTCGAGGACGCCGGACAGACCTTCCAGATAAACCGTCGTCGTCGGGCTCCCGATCCAGCCGAGGATGATCCCTGACCGGGGCGCGCGTTCACGAGGCGCGAAACGATCCGTATCGATCGGGCCCGTGATAATCTCAACCCGGTCGCAGTAGTCGCTCGCATACGACCGTGTGTAATCGTTCTCGACGATCGCAACTGAACTGCTCCTTAACATCCTGGGCAGCCCGATTTCACGGCGGCGCTCGCTCAGCCTCTCGAGCAGGCTCTCAGCCGAGTCAGCCGTGAAGATGGCATCGTCGAAATCGTAAACGATCTTGCTGCGCCAGAATCGCAAGAGAAAGGCCAGTGGCCCGGGCAGCAACACTTTCTGGATCACGATGCGATCGAAGAAAGGCGCCCGCAAGACACACGATAGCCCTACCCGGACCGTCCGCACAAACGAGATCAAGTAATAAAGGAGCTGACCTGCGGCTCCACCCGACCCGAAACGGACCGTCGCATGGTCCGGAATGGCGACTCGGACCAAGGTCCTGAACCCCGCCCTCTCGAGCAACGGCAAATACTGAAAGACGCGGGTCCTGCTACTGGCTGCGAGAGGACCGTAGTGCACGAGAAATAGGATCCGCATGTCCCCTCAAAACCGAGGTAATATAGTACCGGTGATTGTGAAAAGCAACTCGAAAGCCGATGACATAGGTATAGGAAAACGCGTGATTTACGTCATAATTCGGCCAGGAAACCCGCGATCCGCAGGGCATCTTGCGATTAGGTCCGTTGAGACCCTCCGCCTCTGGCATTAGGTGTTCTAACGGTCCTCCTGTCGCCGGGCAATCCAGCCCCGGATGTCCTGCAGAAATGTCCGTTCCAGCCTGAATGTCGCCACAAAATAGACCGTCCCGCCCAGACTCACCAGAAACAGCAGCTTATGCAGAGGGTCGATTCGTGCCCCTGTCAGCACGAGTTGGGTCATGGCGACAACGATCCCCATCAGCGTCGCCGAGAAAAGCGACCGCATCACCGCCTTGGTCACCGCGGCCATTCCGAGGGGCATCACCCGGCGCAGTGCAAGATGTCCCGCCCAGAAGGCCAGCAGACTGCTCGCAACGTAAGCCAAGGCAACGGCTTGAGGCCCCGACTGGATGGCCAACCAGAACAGGAGCGCGTTCAGCACGAGCCTTCCCGTATTCAGGGAGAATCCAATGTCCGGACGTCCCTTGGCCAGGAACGCTGATCCTAGGGGATTCGCTAGGCACTTCAGGATCGACACCGGCACCAGGATCTGGGCCAACGTGATCGTCAGCCGCAAATCCTCCTCGGACCACGCGTTCCCCAGATACACCCGGAAGAAGGAAGGTGCAACCACAGCCATCCCGATGAGCAGCGGAAGCGCCACGAGTCCGACGAGCTTTATGATGCGCACATAGCCACGAACAATGACCGCATCATCGCTCTGTATGCGTGAGAAGACCGGGAAGGCGACCCGCGTCAGGACAGGGTTCAGTCGCATCATCGGCTGAACCACAACCTGGTAGGCCACGTAGTATGGCCCCAGCGCGGCCGGTCCCAGGTAACGTCCGATCATCACGAAATCGAGGTTTGCGGCCAAGTAATTGACGAAACGCTCCCCGGTCTGGTAGGCGCCGAACGACACGAACGACCGCGCTTCGCCTACTTGGAAGTGGAGACCGGGCCACCAGATCATCCGAACGTAGAAGAGCAACCCGAGCAGCCGTGCGCTGCCCGACACCAGGAGGCCGATCATCGGAGCGCGCGCCCCAAAGCCGTCTGCCGCGCACAGGATGGCGGTCACAGCCCCCAGGACGCCGGATACGATATCGACCTTCGAGAGTCTGTCGAACGCCAGCGCCTTCTGAAGGACGGCAAGCGGTACCTGGCCGATGCCGAACACCACGACGAACGCGGCCGCCGGAAAGATCACCTCGACCAGATGTGGGGCTTCGAAGAATGCGGCCACGAACCCTGAACTACTCCATACCAGCAGGCCCGTCGCCCCCGATATGCAGGCCACCAGCCAGAACAGGGACGAAATGGTAGCGGTGTCGGTCTCCTGACGCTGAACAAGGGCCGGTGACAATCCCAGGTCGACAAAGGCCAGCGCGATCCCGACGACCACCATCGCTTCCCCGAACAAACCGAAGTCCTCGGTCGTCAGGTAGCGCGCCAGTACTGCCATCTGAACGAACTGGATGGCCATCCCGATCCCGGTCGATCCCCCCGTCCACTTGACCCCGGAGATCGCGTGTTCCCGGTAGCCCGTCACCCCGGCTCGGACGCTGGCTTCGTCGCGACCATCACGTGGTTCCACGCATCCCCCTCGACCCGATGGAAGTGGTCGAGCACGAACACAGTCGCCTGGATGAGGGCATTCATCAGCCCCACGACCGGCCTGAGTGGCCCCCGCCCGAACCGTTCGAGAACATAGCAGAAACGAGCGCCGGCAGTCACCCAGTACCCGGCCAGGGCCGAGATCAATTCCACTTCGAGCCCCGCCTGCTCCGCCAGATGACGCAGCCCGTAGGGTGTGAACCGGTAGTAATCGTGTGGCTCCTCGTGGATACCCCAGATGTGTGGCGCTGTAACAATCGCCACACCGCCCGGCTTCAGGATACGTGCAGCTTCTGCCAGAGCGCGTCCTGGGTCGGGCACGTGCTCGAGCACCTGGTTGCTGACCACGGTATCCGCCGATCCATCGGCAACAGGCAACGAGGCGAGATCCGACACGACATCGATGTCGTCTTTCTCGTATCGCTCGGGATTCAGGTCGATGCCCACATACCGGTCGACGCGGCCCTTGAAGAGGGTCTCATACGGTCTGTGTCCACACCCCAGGTCGACGAGCGTGCCGGACGCTCGGTTAGCGAGGTCTGTCATGCAACGATGCACCAGCCGATGCACCAGCCAGTGCTTGTCGAACACCGATCCCGGTCGAGCGTCCACGCCATCCCCTGCGATATCGACCTTCTCCAGCCGAAACCCGGTCAGCGCGAGCAGAAGGCCCCCACCAGCAAGCATCCCTGCCGCCAGCTCAGGGGATCCTTCGTGCGCAACCAGACCCGCCGCACACAAGGCCGCCGTGAGGGTATACATTCCGATCACAGCCATCCGGGTCGACGTCCCCGACGCGATCCACCGTTGTGTCGGGTGGTCATGGGTCGAAACAGACGGCATCGTCACTTTGGTGATTCGGATGACGATCAGGAAGAAGCCTTCGAAACAGACGATGGACACCGGCAGGATGGCGGCGGCGAGGCCCGGCCATCCACTGAGGGCATGAAGCGTGGACCAGGCGGACTGACCGAGCAGAAAGCCAATCAACAGGGATCCGGAGTCGCCCATGTAGACGCGAGCGGGATGGAAGTTGTAGAAGAGGTAGGCGATCAGGGCGACGGCGATCACACCGCATCCCCACGCGAGCGATGGATGTGTGTCACTCAGGAGAAACGCGAATAACAGGAGCGTGATCGCACCGACTCCGCCGGAGAGTCCGTCGACGGCATCCAGCACGTTAAAGGTGTTACACATCCAGAGCAGCCACAGCGCGTGAATGACTATCCACGCTAGAGAGCCGCCCGATCCTGTCCACGCCGTGACGCCGCACACGATCAGGAGCCCCAACGTCTTGAGTCGCGGGGACAGCTCCACCCAGTCGTCGAGCAGTCCGATGCACCAGACCCCCACGCCACCGATCAGCAGCGGCGTTGGCAGCACCGTATCGGTCCAGACCAACGCAACGACGGCAGACAACACAAAAACGATCCCGCCCACAGGAGGGATCGTCTCAGAAAACCGTGGGACGTGACGGGAGAGCAGCTTCGCCAGCGGAATCAGCAACAGCGAGAGCGCGAAAGACGGGAGAACGCCGTCAGACGTGAGGAGGGCGAGCATGCCGGATAGCGCGCTCGACAAACGGAACCCTCAGGACGAGGCTGAGGGCTGGAAGCCCCGGACGGCGTCGATGACCTGGTTGACGTCGTCGTTCGTCATCGCCGGGAACATGGGCAGCGTGACCATCCGCGTCCACACGGCTTCGGTCACGGGAAGAGAACGCTTGTAGGGTTCATACACGGAATACATGTGGTTCGGCCGGTAGTGCACGCCGGCGTCGATCCCCTTCTCGGCCAGATGCTCGATCAGACGATCCCGGTCTTCGGCCAGCATCACGAAGGACTGGTGTGAACTGCGGGCGTATTCCTTTTCATCGAGCACTTCCACCCAGGGCAGGTCCTTGAACGCGGCACGATACTGAACAGCCACTTCCCGACGGGCGGCATTGGTCGACTCCAGCTTACCCAGCTGCACGATCCCGATCGCGGCATTCAGGTCGTTCATGTGGAACTTGTAGCCGACCTCATCGACGTCGTATTCCCACGCGCGCTGACGACCGTTCTTACGGAACCGGTCATACGTGCTCCGCGTGATCCCCATCCACCGCAGGTTCTTCACACGCTCGGCGATCGCTTCGTCATCCGTCGTCAGCATGCCCCCGTCGCCGGTGCTCACGTTCTTCAGCGCGTGAAAACTGAAGCAGCCCGTCGTCCCGAGTGAACCTGCTCGACGTCCCTTATACAGAGTGCCGGCCGCGTGAGCCGCATCCTCGACCACCGGAATCCCTCGGGCATCGGCGATCTCGTTGATCCGATCCATGTCACAGGGATGCCCCCCGTGATGCACGACCACGATCGCCCCCGTCTTGTCCGTCACCCGGTCGGCGACAGAGTCGGGGTCGATGTTCAGCGTGTCCGGCTCGATGTCCGCGAAAACGGGAATGCCGCCGTTCTGGAGAATCGCGTGATTCGTCGACACAAAGGTCTGCGCCGTCGTTACGACTTCCTTGTCTTCCACCCCGATTACCTTCATCGAGGCGAACAGCGTGGCGGAGCAGGAATTCATGCTGAGTGCAAACCGGGTTCCCACATACTCGGCGAACTTCTTCTCGAACGCCTCGACCTTCGGACCGGGACCAACCCACCCCGACAACAGAACTTCGCGCACTGCTTCGACTTCCTCTTCATCGAAGCAGGGACGGAAGGTAGGAATACTCATCGAATCTCCAGAGAAGGCTCGGACTAAGCCGGGCTCAGAGTGCAGACCCGCGGAAGCGATCGGCGGACAGCGAAAGGTTCTCGAACATCAAGGTCCGGTAAGCGCGGAGCCGTGACTTCGCCCCCGGGCGCTGACTCGGTAGGATCCCGGCGACGATCCATCCAATCGACCGGATCACCAGTTCGATTGGCGTCAGCAGGCTCAGCAATCGAGCCGACGTGTGACCGAGGTGCCGATCCGTAAAGAACCGGTAGCTCCGGTCGCTCGCGACCAGCATCCGGTCGAAGGCCTGTGACGAACTGTGCCCCCCCACATGTCGTCCCCGGACATCGGGCACGTAGTGGACAGACCACCCGGCTGAAGCCAGCCGGAGACACAGATCCAGATCCTCGAAATACATAAAAATGGCCTCGTCGAACCCGCCCTGATTGGTCAACGCATCCCGGCGACCGACCATAAACGCTCCGGTCACCCAGTCGACTTTGGACGGCTCAACAGGCCTGACGCGACGGAATCTAAAGAACGGCAAAACCAGATGCAACAGCAATTTACGTCCGATCGCGTCACTCAAACGAGGACGAAATCCGCAGGTCGCCAGCGGGCTCCCGTCCATCCCATCCAGGCGTGGTCCGACAAGGCCGACGTCGTCATTCGCCTCCAGATACCGGACCGCGAGCCCGAGGGCGTCCGGCTCGACCACCACGTCTGGATTCAGGCACGCGACCCAGGGCGTCTCGGCCTGCCGAAGGCCGACGTTGACGCCTCGCCCAAACCCCAGATTCTCTCCCGTCTGAATGATCTTTACACGCGGGTCCACTTCAAGCAGTTCCAGGCTGCCATCGGTGGACGCGTTGTCAACGACTACGATCTGCACATCCAGGTCCGCCGCCGCGATGGATGCAACGCACTCCCGCAGCTGATCGCCGGCGTTCCAGTTGACGACCACGGCTGTCAGCGAGGCGCTCAACGGGATTCGCCTCGTTCTTCGTGGGCTGCGAGAGAGGCCAGCACACCGAGCATGGTGGCGTGAATCAGGATCAACCTTGTCACCATCAGCGTGGGATCTGCCATGCCGTAGACCAGCATCGCCGAATAGACCGTGAAGAAGCTAGCCGCGAACAGCCGTGTATCCGGGTCTCGCGACGTTTGGAAGAGGCGATACGCTGTGAGCAGGGCAATGGAATAGAGCCACAGGAAAGCGATCAATCCGATCAGGCCCATCCGGAGCATCAGCGTCAGATACAGGTTGTCGACCGCTCCGAGACGATTCAAGCCGGGCGTCGATGCGTGCGTGTCGTAGAACTCCACGACCTCGCCATGTCCCCCGCCGATGATCGGCCGTCGGATAATCTTGGTGATCGCCACCTGGTATGACAACAGCCGGCCGGAAATCGAGTGATCCTGCTCGGCCGTCTGGATCCGGGCCAGCCGCCTAAACGCTGTCGCCCCCACACCCGTTTCCGTTGCCCCCTGGAAGAACCCGAACAGGATCAGAACCGTGCAGGGCAGCGCCAGGATCGTCAGGACGCCCTGCATCCCTTCGCGCTGTCGATCGCGGAGATACAGGAACGACAGCGCCATCAACCCGACCACCGCAGCGATCCACATACCGCGTCCGACGGTCAACACGAAAGCAAGTGAAATCGGGATCAGGGCCAGCGTGGCGAACAACCGATCCTGTCGGTTTCCGCCATACAGCCACATCGCACCGATGATCAACGAACCGATCGGGAACATCAGCCCGGCCGGGCGGGCAACGCGCTCGAACTGTCCCGCGACGGACAGGTTCACGAGGGAGAAAAACTCCACCATATATTCGAGCCCCACCACCGCGGCAATCAGCACGACCACCATCAGCACCCGGCGGGCCCGGTGGGTCGGGATGAACTGCTTGGCCACAAAGAACAGCGTGTAATAGCAGGGATAGCGCACATCACGCAGCATCTGCGACGTCGACACGCCGTGATATAGACCAACGGCGCACGACACGGCCACGAGCCCGAGGAATACGGTCAACGGTCTGTCGAGCACGGTATGCACCGGCCGCGTCCGTTCGAGCAGCGCTGTCAGCATCACGAGCGTCACCACGACTAGGAACACGCCCTCGCTGAACTTGATGCCCATCGGGAGGGTCAGGTGCTCGCGGGATACTTCACCTGGGATTACAGCGGAGATAAACAGGAGGAAGAGGATCGTGTTCGAAACCGAGCTCAACAGGACCGCAGTGAGGATAGCTGACAACACGATCAGTGACGAGATATGCAGACCCGAGATCGGCACAGGAAGGACGATCACCAGCAGTTGCAGCAGGCACAAACCGCCAATCAGCAGCCAGTTTCGCGGGTAGGAAATCGCGTTCACGCGGCGCCTCGATCGAGTTCCGCGACTCGACGCCCCACGGCAGACTTGATCGAAAGGAACACGCCGTGCAGACCGGCCCCCGCAAACGGCATCAGCGCGAGGTCGACGGGTAAACGAAACCGCGGATGTGTGAAGAACAAGGCGTGCAGCAGCGTCCACACGACCACGCAGGAGATCGCGATCCACGCGAGATCGTTCCCCCGATTCCGATAGAGCCCGAACCCGCTCGCCAGAACCAGACAGCTTCCGACCATGAAGTGCAGGTTACGCGCCCACCGTGGACCGTCGTGCAGGAAGGAACTCCAGAACAGGAACACCTTTCGGAGTGCCAGTCGTACCGAGCGCAGCGGATTCTCAACGATGATCTTCCCGACCTCTCGTGCCACAGCCGCATCCTTCGAAATCGCGTCGGGGTATTCGCCCCCGATACGGTTGTAGATCGACCAGTAATCGCGACCGTCGACATAGGTCCCGTTGGCGCGTGGCTCGTGACCGATCAGCAGATTCATGCCCAGGTTCGTCGACATCAGCATGCGATGACCCGTCAGGGCTTCGTTCCTGATGATCCACGGCGTGATGACGACCAGGCCCCCGCACAGGACCGCGCCCAGTACGTTCAGGCGAATCGCTACCGGTGTCCCCTTCAGCCGAATCCATACCCCAATGGCGACTACGAGCGCCCAGGGCAACCCGACAGGTTTGCACAGGATCCCAAGTCCGAGAACGAGCCCGAGAACCGCAGCGTTCGTGAGGTTGACACGTTCGAGAAGCTTAAGGGTTGCCAGACAGGCCCCGGCGACCAGCATCACGAGCAGCGTCTCCGCGAGCAGCATGCCGCTCACGAAAACCCAGAGTGGGTAGAGCGCTGCGCACGCGGCCGCGATATGGGAATGGGTAGCGTTCCCCAACCGGCAGCCGGCCCGATACACTAGGAAGCAGGTCAGAGCCGCCATCGCGGCCTGAACCATACGGACGATTAACGGCACCTGGCCGAAGCAGTTGTAGATCGTGGCGAGCAGGAGGGGATAGAGCGGGGGCCGGTAGGTATCCGGATTCTCGACCAAGATACCTTGCGTCGCATAAACCATGCCGAGTCGTTCCCAGTGATATTCGTCCTGTGAGAACGGCCACCGATCTCGTTCCAGACCCACCAGCACGCGAACCAAGACTGCTACAGCAAGGATCGTCAGAATCAGCCAATATTTGCGGATCCAAATCATGCCCCGGAAGATACAGTGCTAACGAGTTGAAAACCAATTAGAAACACGGATCCGTGACTCCAGGAAGCCGGGAGCACAGCATAAATTCGCGCATCGTGCTCCCGTGTTGGCCTCGGGCCACATTACGGCCAATTCGCTTGACCTTTGGTTTGCGGCCCCCTATGTTGCGTGCTCCCGTAGGAAAATCAGCATCTAAAACGGACAGGGACACTTTGCAACTCCCGATCCATACGAGTCCTCAACGGACTGCATCAGCCTGCGATGACTGCAATCTCTGCGCTCACCGTGACGCCGATGCTCCCCCGACCAGTCGATTCGACATCGACCAGATCGTGTCGGAAGTGGTTGACAGAATCGCGCCCCGGAGCACCCAGACGGTCCCGGTCGGTGTCTCCGCCCGCCACGCCCACGTGAGCGATGAGGTGCTGGCCGTCCTGTTCGGTAAGGATTACGAACTCACCGTCTATCGGGAGCTGTTTCAGCCGGGTGCGTTTGCGGCCAACCAGATGATCTCTGTGGTCGGTCCTCGACTCAGGGCGATCGAACGTGTCCGCATCCTGGGCCCCACGCGTGGCTACAACCAGGTCGAACTCGCCCGCACGGACGCGATCTACCTCGGTGTGGAACCACCTGTTCGGGATTCCGGAGATCTGGCCGGAGCGTGTCCGGTCACCTTCATCGGCCCGAAAGGGTCGATCCAGGTCGATGCGGCTATTCGGGCAGCCCGCCACATTCACCTGACGCACAAAGACGTTCATGAGATGGGACTGGACCAGGTCGACCGTGTCCGGGTTCAGGTCGGTGGTGAGAAAGGCGTCACATATGACAACGTCCGTTTGAAGATCGACGACAGTTATCTCCCCGAACTACACCTCGACACGGACGACGCCAACGCCGCAGAGCTGGTGTGCGGCGACATTGTCACGATCCTCAAGTGACGGAGTCCTGAGATGCAGGGAGGAGCATAAGGGTGGAGAAAGCACTGGGCATGATCGAAACGTGCGGATTGATCGGAACAACGGAAGCGGCGGACGCGATGGTAAAGACCGCGCTCGTCGACGTCGAGCGATACGAGACCATCGGGAACGGGTTCACGACCACGCTGTTACGTGGAGATCTCGCTTCCGTTCAGGTCGCCGTGGAGGCCGGAGCCGAAGCGGCCAAACGCGTCGGCGAACTGGTGGCCTGTCACGTGATTCCGAGACCACACACAGACATCCAGATCTGCTTCGGCCTGGAAGCAGCGACAGAATAAAGACACCTGCGACCGTTATCTTCAGGTCGCATTAACAGCAACACACGAGGAGAGCATCATGGGTGAAGCCCTGGGTATGATCGAAACCAAGGGATTGGTCGGCTTGATTGAGGCGTCTGATGCCATGGTCAAAGCGGCAAACGTACAGCTCGTTGGCTGGGAGAAGATCGGCGCCGGATTCGTGACCGCGATGGTCCGTGGTGATGTGGCCGCCGTGAAGGCCGCCACCGACGCAGGCGCGGCGGCAGCGGGTAAGGTTGGGGAACTGGTCTCCGTCCACGTCATCCCGCGTCCGCACAGCAGTCTCGAAGACATTCTGCCCGTCGGCAAGAATTCCTAAGGCGTGTCCGCGGGCGATCGCGGGCAAGTCCGACAGCGGAGAACAAATTATGACACTCGGTAGAGTGGCCGGGACGGTCGTGGCCACGCAGAAGGATCCCGGTCTAACGGGATTCAAGCTGCAGATCGTTCAGAACGTCGATATCGAAACGATTGAGCCATCATCGGGATTCGTCGTCGCCGTGGATGCGGTTGGCGCGGGCGAAGGTGAGCTCGTCATGTGTTGCAGCGGGAGTTCGGCGCGCATGACAGACTCGACAGAGAACAGTCCGGTCGACGCCGTCATCGTGGCGATCGTCGATTCGACGGAGTTGGGCGGCACGCTCGTCTACGAGAAGTCCAAGGACTGAACGTGGGATAAACTGAATGAACCTGGACGAATCACAGATCCGATCCGTGGTGGAAAACGTGGTCCGGAATCTGTCCACGCCATCCGCACCGGCCATCGTGTCGGCCAACGGATCGGCAGGGCACGGGGATGACGGCATTTTCGAGACGCTTGAGGAAGCGGTTTCCGCCGCCAAGACCGCTCAGCGCGATCTCGAGGCATTGAGCCTTGAAACCCGTCGTGCCATCATCGACAAGATCCGGGAAACGTCTCTCGCTCACGCCCAGGGGATCTCGCAGCAAACTCGCGAGGAAACGGGCATGGGTCGGGTCCCGCACAAGATTCGGAAGTTCGAAGTCGTCGCGCGCGAAACACCGGGCGTCGAGGACATCGAGCAAACTGCCTGGACGGGCGATCACGGTTTAACGGTCATCGAAATGGCGCCGTTCGGGGTCGTCGCCGCAGTCACGCCGTCCACGCACCCGGTACCGACGACCGTGAACAACGCGATTAGCCTAATCTCGGCGGGTAACTCAGTAGTGTTCGCGCCTCACCCGAGTGCGCGAAACATTTCCACCGTCGGGATCCAACTGCTCAACCGCGGGATCGTCGAAGCCGGCGGCCCTCCCAACCTGCAGGTCGCAGTAAGGGAGCCGTCGATCGAAACGGCGCAGGCGCTGTTCACGCACGAGGATGTGGACCTTCTACTGGTCACGGGTGGTGGCGGTGTCGTCAAGGCGGCGATGTCCGCTCCCAAGCGTGCAATCTGCGCAGGGCCGGGCAACCCACCCGTTGTTGTCGACGAGACCGCGGATCTGGCCAAGGCCGCGTTCGACACGATCCAAGGTGGGGCCTTCGACAACAACATCCTGTGTATCGGCGAGAAGGAAGTGTTCGTCGTGGCGAGTGTGGCCGACGAGTTCAAGCGTCAGGTGCTCACGAACAACACGGTCGAGCTCGACCGGGGACAGATCCAGAAGTTGACCAGTCTCGCCTTCCCGACCGACGAGAGTGGGAACTGGAGCATGAACCGCGAATTCGTCGGACGGAACGCGAGTGTCCTAGCCGACGCCGTCGGGCTGTCGATCTCCGATGACGTGGACATGCTCGTGGGCGAGGTCGAATACGGTCATCCGTTCGTGATGCGCGAACAGATGATGCCCTTCCTCCCGATCGTGCGCGTCCCGGACGTGGACACAGGAATCGACATGGCCGTCGAGGCGGAGCACGGCTACCGACACACAGCCGTCATGCATTCGAAGAACGTCGAGCACATGACTACGATGGCCCGCAAGTGCAAATGCACTCTGTTTATCAAGAACGGGGCTTCTACCGCCGGGCTCGGTGTAGGTGGCGAAGGCTACACCTCGTTCTCGATCGCGACGCCCACGGGTGAAGGTGTCACATCGGCCCGAACCTTCACCCGCCAGCGGCGCTGCACACTCGTCGACTACTTCCGGATCGTCTGATGCAGCTCGCCACCGTCATCGGCCGAGTCGTTTCAACCCGCAAAGACCCGTCGCTCAACGGGTTCCGGCTGCTCATCATCCAGCCGATGACACACCGGAGAGAGAACGCGGGGAGGCCGATCGTAGCCGTCGACACCGTCAGCGCTGGTAGCGCCGAGACCATCTACTGGGTCAGCTCGAGGGAGGCTCCTAACGCGCTCCCCTCGAAACACGGCCCGATCGACGCCACTATCGTCGGCATCGCCGACAGCGTTGACACGGAGTAGCAGGATGTTTCTCGCTCAAGTCGTCGGGACGGTGACCTCCACGATCAAGCACGAGGCCTATGCCAACACCAAGCTCATGCTTGTCCAGCCGGTCACCCCGGACGGCGCCGAGGCAGGCGACTCGCTCGTCGCAGTGGACACGGTCGGTGCCGGCGTCGGCGAACGCGTCATCGTCCTACGACAGGGTGTCGCTGCTGCCCAGGTCCTGAACGTAGACCGCCCCCCGATCCGCTCGGTCATCGCGGGTATCGTCGATCGCGTGGATGGTTTGTCCTGAATCAGGGCAACCCGAGCCTAACAAAACCAGAGTTTGCGGCATCCCTGCGGGATGCCGCAAACTCACCAGCAACGCGAAGCGTTGCCTAACTCTGACCACTGACTATGAACCTACAAGAAGCCAAACGAGACATCATCGAAGCCGGTCGACGCGTCTACAACCAGGGATACGTCGCCTCGAACGATGGCAACATCTCCTGCAAAATCTCGGAAGACCGGATTCTCACAACGCCGACAGGCATGTCGAAGGGTTTTCTTGAACTCTCCGACCTGGTCGTCGTCGACTTCGACGGGAAGAAGGTCAGCGGGACACGTAATCCATCGTCCGAGATCGGGATGCACATCTTCCTGTATCGGGAGCGGCCAGACATCAACGCTGTCGTCCACGCCCATCCGCCCACGGCCACCGGCTTCTCCGTCGCCGGCATCCCCTTGACGGAGTGTGTGCTTCCGGAGGTGGTCATCACCCTCGGCGCGATCCCGATCGCCGGGTACGGTACACCAGGCGG
>MDTE01002980.1_pt1 | contig 15387 bp, 19 predicted proteins | sample 811231 | NCBI WGS metagenome assembly MDTE01 (sample SAMN05326651, study PRJNA326480) | marine metagenome | isolation source: seawater | place: Indian Ocean: Red Sea | collected 2010 | reverse complement strand
CGAATATGATCAAAAAATTGGCTGAGATGAACCTCTTGGTCCACACCCCCTATCAGGGTGTAGAACTCACGCTGACCGGCGAGAAGATCGCCTTGGAAACCATTCGCCACCACCGTCTGATCGAACTCTACCTAGCCCAGGCCCTGAGCTATCCCTGGGATCAGATCGACGCCGAAGCCGATCGCCTAGAACACGCTATTTCAGAAGAGTTCGAAGATCGGATCGACAAAGCTCTCGGCTACCCCACCATCGGTGCACACGGTGAGCCGATCCCCACCAAACAAGGAGAAATCGAAAATCTGGCGTATAATCGGCTATCCGATCTCGAAATCGGCTGCCCCGCCATCATCCGCCGAGTCAGCGACCGCGACCCCGAAATGCTGCGCTATATGGGCAGCATAGGGTTGCACTTAGGTACCTATGTCGAGGTGAATGAAAGAGCGCCCTTCAGCGGTCCCCTGCAATTGAGGATAAACTCCAACAAAGTGCAATCTTTAGGACTGGAAGTCGCCCATAATATTTTCGTTGATGCGGTAGATTAGATCGGTTCTAAAAACCGCGCTGAGTCCAGAGTACATTCGCCGTCTAGCAGATACCGCTACTCGCCAGAGTTTAATTTTCTTTGGTATGCCCGTTAGAATGGATCCGACGACGCAATTGATTCCGTTGCTCGAGCATCGGAATTAATTGCGCCAAATGTGTACAAATCATCTCTAAGCGCATATTCTCCGTTGCCATTTCCAATAGACGCTGCTTGGCCTCCAACTCAAGTGCTAGCAATTGCGCGATTTGAAAAGCGGTCTGCAAATCGCCGACTCTAGCCTCCATCCCTGCCCCTTCCCCAATCAGTTCAGCCAGACGTTCACACCCCGCAAGAGCCTGCGCTAAGAGACCTGGATCTATAGGCAATTCGTCATCGTCGATGTATTCTACCCAGGCTTCGAGATAGGGCTTCTCCTCAGTAACCTGATCGATGCGAAATCGGCGTTCCCCCAAAGTAATGATATCGAGTCGACCATCTTCGTACTCGTTGAGAACACTTTCCAAAACTACGGTGCAACCCACTTCAGCCTGCAACTCGCGGTCCTGCCCCAGAACAATACCAACCGGTAGCACCTCACCCATTTGCCCTGCGGCACGCACATCAGCAAGCATCTGCTTGTAACGCGGCTCGAATATATGCAGAGGCACGGTTTGGCCGGGAAAAACGACGGTCTGCAGGGGAAAAAGTGGGATCGTATTCCGATCTGCCATCTAGCCGGTTGCGCTCCTTGAATTTCGGGACTACACTAGACCCCTATGGAAAGCGAATATTTCATCTCGACCGATCCCGATCAAATTACACGGGAAAAAAACAAAGCCAAGGAATTCCGCCGCTCCCAATGGTGGAAGCACAAACGGGCTTCCGGTCAGTGCCACTACTGCCAGGAATCGTTTCCACCTAGAGACCTGACCATGGATCATGTAGTGCCACTAAGCCGCGGCGGCCTAACAACCAAATCCAACCTGGTCCCCTGCTGCAAAAGCTGCAACAACCAGAAACGAGAATTGCTCCCCCTCGAATGGGAAGAGTATCTCGAACGCCTACGCCAGGAGAGCAGCCCCTGACTATTTAGCTCCCTTAGCTGCGGCGGCCTTGAATTGCGCCGCAGTCGTCCCCGCCCCGCCCCCCTGCGCGCTCTTTGCCGCACTTTCCACTTCGGCACGCACCGCATTGCGAATGGCCGCGTTGACGCTCTCTTCGGCGAACTGCTTGGCCTTATCGGGTACCTCATAGAGGAAATCGAGAACTACCGCAGCAACTCCACAAAGCAGGAAGATAAATACATAGGTTTTGAAACCGGTAATCGAATGTCGCTGCGATTTGCGACGTCTCTTCCTTGCCATCGCCCTTCCCTTCTACTCAGCAGACCCCAATTTCTCTCACCGCCCTACAACAATCGAGGTCTTATTAGCAGGGGCTTGTATAGTAGAGCGGAATGCAATATCCGTTCAGTGATAGTGAACTATTCCCTCTATCGCAGCCGCAACTTCCTCAGCCACGGCCGCAGGCACCCGCGGATTGAACGGACCACCTTCGCCTCCATCCACATCGTCAAAACCACCCAGGTGCATCGCCTCGACAACTGCCGAATAGTTGTACATCCGGCTATCGCGGAAGCGAATCTCTTCCAGAGCTGCGATCTCGTTTTCAATCCGCAGCGAAGTCGCAAAATCACCGCGACGCTGCGCGTTATTAATCTCATCCGAAGCGCGGACAACGACAACATTGATACCCGAAGTATGCCCTTTAGTACCTCTTTCGGCCGGTCCGGTCGAGCGATCGCCCACACCCCAGATCACCAGCGCAGCTCCGTCTTCTACTCCGGAGACAATCGGCTCGACATCGTCGACACTGGTACCGATCTTGAGTCCGACAAAATGCTCCGATTCATTCATCAACCGCACGGCAATATCCAACTCGGCCTGGTTGCGCAAATAGTAGAGCAACTTGGCCCCGCATGAACGCCCCAGCCGTTCAGCAAAATCCATATAGTACGCAAAAATCCCCTCCGGATTGCCCACCCCGGTCAGCGGCATGACCAAATAGACATCCGGAGGGTATTCGAGTGCAGCTTCCCGTTCGATCAATCGCTCGGCGTCACTGACTGGATTAGGGGCAATACCGGACATCAGCAATCCTCGATTCCCCATCTGCTCACCAGTAAAACCCATCAGACGCACCTGATCATCGGCGCTAATATGGTGGATCAAACTAGTCCCAGCGATACCGATAACCCGGCGCCTACCACCGTCTAAATAATTATTTTCCATCAGATAATTAATGTTTTTGGCATGCGCTTCGTAATCGATCTGTCCTCCGCGGAAAGGAATGACAGGTATCGAGGTAACCGAATTCAGCGCATCGAGCAGTTCTGTTTTGTTCATGGTCATTTTTTACTCCAACTCGTTAATTTAAATATATATACCCTTTAATGGATATGCACAAAAAAATAATCCGTTTTTATTCCCGGTCCCGAATCACTACACTTCAACGCTCGGGCGTGAAGCGACTCATATCGCGTCCCGGTATCCCCTCCGCGATCCAACGCGCAACAATCTGACCGGTAATCGGCCCCAGCAATACGCCATTTTTATAATGCCCCGAGGCCACAAAGACCTGTGGAGCAGCGTGCAAAGGACCGATCAGCGGACGACCGCCTTTGGGCTTGGGTCGCAAGCCGGCCCACTGGCTCAAAAGCGGCAAAGTACGCCCCAGAATCCCATCAATTCGGGCCATCAAGCCCAAAGCAGCCGCACTCGTCGTACCCAGTTGGAAACCAACCTCTTCCACCGTGGCCCCCACGACGGTCTGGTCGCCGTCCGGGATCATATGATGTCCAGCCACGCGCAGCAGGTGCCGGGTCGGGGATCCTGCACAACGCACCTGCTGACCCCGCACCGGACGTACCTCGACCTGAGCACCCAATTGCGAACTCAATCCACCGGTCCAGGCCCCGGCAGCTAAAACGGCAAAATCGGCCTGATGATCCGCCCGATTAGTACGGACTTCCACCCTGCCATTGTGCTGGATCACTCGTTCGACTCGCTCATCCCAATAAGCGCAAACACCCCGCTGTACGGCCGCCGCCAGAAGGGCTTCACCCAGTTTGAGCGGATCGACTCGATGGTCGCCTGGATAGTATAGTCCCTCCCCCACACCATCCGCCAAAGCCGGCTCCAGGTTGCGCAATTCATGCTCATTGAGCAGATCGACCGGACAAGAGCGCTCGCGATTGAAACTAAATGTCTTTTCAATCTGCTGCTGATCTGCAACGCCGTAAAAAAGCTCAATTCCACCCAGGGGCCGCCAACCAACATCGAGGCCCGTCTCCTCAGCCAGGTTTGCAGCCAACTCCGCATGCAATGCATGACCATCGCGGAAAAGTTGGGCGTAGGGGTTATCGCCGCCGTTGCAATGAGAGAGTACACCAAGAGACGCGCGGGTCGTCGGCGAAGGCCCGCGGCCGGCATCGAGCAAGTCGACCTCAAAATCCAATCGGCTGAGAAAATAGGCCACCGAGCGCCCGATAATACCTGCCCCCACCACCAGCACACGCGCCCCAGCCCCTGAAGGGGTCATTTACCGACCAATGATCGGCGGCAGGTTGGTCACTGGACAAGCCCGAGCCCCACGGACTGAGTAACCCATATCGGATAGGACGCAGTTGATTTGGGACTCGAGCTTGAGCAGATACTCTTGCTCTTCAGCGCTTGTCGATGCTCTCGGGGGCCCCACATCAAAGCCTCGCGATGCAATTCCAGTCTTGAAACCCTCTGGAAAGTTGACTCCCAGGAGCATCAGGTTGATCAAGTCGAGGATGCGATACTGCAATTCGCGCGCGCGCGCGATATCGCCGATGAGTGCTTTCTCATAGAGCTCGACGATCACCTCCGGAACGATGCCCGACGTGGCAATGGTACCACCACTGGCCCCCATCATCACCGAGGGCAAGAGAATCTCCTCACAACCGACCAGCACCACGTACTCGGGACGCTTCTCGCGCAAGCGATGCATGGTATTGATCAACCGAGGCTGATCACGACTGGAATCTTTGGTGCCGAAAATCCGTTCGTAGGGCAAAAGCCGCTCCATCAGATCCAGCGAGAGTTCCTGCGTGAATTGCGGGATATTGTAGAGTAAAATATCAAGCGGCGAGTTCTCGGCGATTTCGGCGAAGTACTCGAAAAGGCTCTCCTCGGAAATCTTATAGTAATAGGGAGGAACCAGCGAAATAGCATCTACACCGCCAATCGAGGCGTAGAACTCGGCCATCTTCAACACATCGCGTAAATTCGCCTCACTAGCGCCAGCCAGGACCGGTACCCGACCCTGGTTGACCTCGCAGATCAACCGCACTACGTCCTGGCGTTCCTCCCACGAGAGACGCACGAATTCACCCGTGCTGCCATTGGGATAGAGTCCGTGTATCCCGGCTTCGATCAGCCAGTTGATATAGCGCTCCATCTCGGGATAGTTGATTTTTCCCTGATCGTCGAATATCACAATATTCGGACAAAAAACACCGGTGAAAGTCTTGCGGCCTTCGCCAGGAGATGCAATTGGCGTCGGAGCCTGACGGGGACTAGGCGCCAATGCCTGACCACCGGCTTCACGCCGCACAACTTCAATGCCCTGATCGCGTAGAAAATCATGCGCCGAAGGCGTCAGTTTTGCTCTGGGACAGATCTCGATCTCTCGTTCGCCAGAGAGCCTACCCTCCAAGGTCTGAGCGGTAATCACTGAATCATCAATCCGAACCATTTTTTAATCCTTACTCGATCCGAGACTAAGTATGCGGCAGGCAACCCTCGACACCACCATAGGGCTGCGGGATCACATAAGCCGAAACCAATTCGCCGTGTTTGACCGCTTCCTCTCGTCCCGCGTCTATGGCCACCCGCACCGCGCCAACATCTCCACGAACAATGGTCGCCGTCAGATAATAGCCGACTTTATAGGAACCTTCGTATTCGATATTCGCCGTTTTGAGCATCCGATCAACGGCTCGTACCAGAGCTACGGTACTCCGCGTCTCGATCAGTCCCATAGCCCGGCGTGGCATTGGCACCCTGCTCCGTTCTACCGATCCGGCAAAACAGGCCATCAACTCCGGATCCGGTCGCGAAACCACCGCCGAAGCATCAACTTCGCCCAACGCGACAGCCCCCTCCACACCAGCCGCAACCGCCATCTGCACATCGTCGAGGCGCCCCGTAGCCAATGCGGCAATTCGTCCCCCACTACCAATATTCAGACGCTCGATCTCTACATCGGCCGCCTTGACCATCGCATCGGCACCACCAACTACCGTAGCATAGCCAATCGTTTCAACTAGGCCCAATGCCCCGGTCGAGTGCGGTTCACTCGCCGGCGCAGGAGGCAGGAGCTTCCCCAATCCCTCAATCGGCTGCGGCAAGACCAGCGTCGCATAAACCGAGCCGACTCGCTCGGCCGTTCGGCGCCCGGTTTCTATCGCCGTCTGCACCGCTGCCACATCACCGCTGACCACTGCATGACAGAGAGCTCCACCGATAAAAGCCCAGCCTCTCAACTCGACATTGGCCGCCTTGACCATCGCATCGGCACCGACGACCAACGGAGTTAACCCCTGCGTTTCCAAAAGCCCCAACGCCTGCGACCCAACCACCTCCATACCCAAACCCGCACCGTGCGGCATCGCAGCGGTAGCCAGCGTTTCGGGACGAGGAACGATCTGCGAACGAATCAACTCGCCGGCGCGGTTGGCCTCGGCTTCGCCTACGGCGATCGCCGCTTTCACTGCCGCCACCTGCCCCTCGATCACCACCGTCAGCCAACCTGAACCAATACCGTGGCGACCACAGATGCGGACTTCGGCAGCTTTGAGCATCGCGTCGGAAGCCCCCAGCAACGAGGCCATCCCACGAGTCTCCAAGATACCGATCGCTCCACTAGACACCGCCACCTCCTATCGGCACCGCGTAGGCCGCGAGAACCTCCGACCGCGGCTGCGGAATCAAAGCCGTACCCATCAAGTGTTCATAGCTGGCGAGATGACTACGTGCCGTGGCTATTGCCTCCTTGACCGCACCGACATCGCCGAGGACCAGCGAACACACCACTCGGTCGTGGACCGTCAGCACATTGACAACTTCGACAGCGGCAGTCTTGACCATCTGATCGTTGGTATCGATATGTACGCCATAGCCTCTGGTCTCAACCAACCCCAGTGCCCCTGGAGGAAACTCCATATCTTCGCGCACCGGAAAGCTGACGAAGTTGCGAGAGGCCGGTTCGGGCTGATTCAGCGGTGCGGCAACCACGTGATCGATGATACCACGGGCCGCCTCTTCACCATTTTGCAGCGCCACAGCCACATCGGAAATCGAACCGCTGAAAAAGGCGGTGGTATAACCACCGATCGAATCCCAGCCCATCAGCCGAACTTCAGCCGCCTTGCAGGCAGCGTCCGCTCCGACAATCGCAGCAGCCACCCCTTGTACTTCGATCATCCCGATCGCCGCATCCATCGGCTAGCCGTCTTCCAATCGGTGAACAACTAATGCGGAAACCTCCCGGATCAACTCTTCGGGATCGGAGGCCTGTCCCTTTTCCACCAATTGCATAAGTGTCTTATGCCGATTGCATCCTTCGCAACTGGCGTTTTTGTCCCCTTCGAGCTTGAGTTTGTGAACCGCACAATCGCGACAACACGACGGCTCGACATAACCCGAGCCGAACTCCTCTTGTACACAGCCCATCGGACGATCGGGATGCTCGCAACGCCCTTCCCCGGTTTGGTGGCATTCATTCGCCGTTGGTCCGATGGGTTCGGCAGCCTGTTCCAACTTCGCCGTTGGTCCGATGGGTTCGGCGACCTGCTTCGACGCAGGCAACGCATTCTCCCCCTGACTCAAGACCAGGCGATGCTGACGTATATAGTCCCAAGCCGTCGGCGTCAGGATCGCTTCAGGAACAAGGCTAAGTTCGCGCTCACCCTTGTGCTGACGACCGATCAAGTCCCCGGTAATCACCGGGTCTTGGAGGTATAAGACTCCGGCCATATTTCTAGCCGATATGGCCCGTCAATCCATCAACCGGACGGGGAATCACGTGGACGCTACGCAGTTCGCCCACTCGCTGAGCAGCTTGAGCCCCAGCGTCTACCGCAGCCTTAACCGCCGCGACATCGCCTTCGACCAACACGGCGACCAGACCACTCCCCACCCGCTTCTGTCCCGCATAGCTCACATCTGCCGTTTTCAACATCGCGTCGAGAGCCTCGACGACGCAGACCAAACCGCGGGTCTCTACCATACCCAATGCTTTCATTATTCAGCTCTCCTCTACAAGTACAGCGCGACGAGATCGTCGTGGGGACGGGGAATGACGTGCTGCGATACCAGCTCACCAACGCGCTCGGCCGCCTCGGAGCCAGCACTTACCGAAGCCTGCACCGATCCGACGTCTCCGCTGACCATAACTGTGATATAGCCACCACCGATATCCTGAACTTTGACCACCTCTACATCAGCCGCCTTGCTCATTGCGTCGGCCGCCTCGATCACTCCAGTGGCCCCTTTGGTCTCAATAAGCCCCAGCGCACGAACACTGCCGCCCTCGCTCTCCTCTTCGCCGCGCTCGGGCACGATCGCGCCCAATTCGGCGTGCGGACGGGGAATCACGTGCACCGAGTGCATCTGGCCGACTCTGGCTGCAGCCGTCGAACCGGCGTCGACCGCCGATTTAACGGCCGCGACATCGCCCGAGCAAAATACTGTAACTAGGCCGGAGCCGACTTTGTCCCAGCCCAGGAGTTGCACGCTGGCCGCCTTGGCCATCGCATCACCAGCTTCGATGACACCGACCAGCCCTACGGTTTCCACCATGCCTATTGCATCCGACATCGCTTACCTCCTGAGTAATTGTGCGGATTTCTCACGTTTATTTTTCCAAGACTACTTTGCGGGCATGCACCAAATCGATAGCATTGCCCTCATCCGTATCAATATGTACTTCCAGACGCTCTTTATCACTGATCCGACAGATCAGTCCCTCCAGCACCCCACCCTGCTCGCCATCGACGACCAATCGCATCAGATCTCCGGCGCGGACATCGTAATAATCGGCCTCTTCCGGACTCATGTGCACGTGGCGCGCAGCCCGGATCACCCCGTGATCCAACTCCAAACCCCCAGCAGGCCCCACCAGATAGGCTCCTGGAGTACCCGCAATATCGCTGCTGATCCGCACTGGAGCATCGATCCCGAGGAAACGCGCGTCAGTAAAAGCCAACTCAACCTGATTGTACTCGCGTAATGGGCCCAAAATCCTCACATTGGCGATCATCTGCTTTCGCGGCCCGAAGAGCGACACGGTCTGCTCCGCAGCAAAAGCACCTTGCTGATAGAGTTCCTTCTGCACCGTCAATTCAAACCCCGGGCCAAAGAGCACATCCATCGCCTGCTGGTTGAGATGGATATGGCGCGCGGAGATATTGGCCACCAATCGGGGTGCCTGCGGTACATCCATACGGCCCGACCGCTCCAATTGCGCATCGGGCAGGATCTCGTAGACCGCTTTACGCACTAGGATTTCGATTTTTTCGCGATCCAATTCCGCCATTGAAGCCATACTAAACCTGCAACTCCATATTCTTGCCCATGGCCTGGAGTGAATCGACGATCCCAACGATTACCGCGTCGGTCGGCACCGTGGCGAATTCGGGTGCAATCCGCGCCGAACTACCCTGAACCAAAATCACCAGCTCATCCTTACCCGCCTGTACGGCGTCGATACAAACCATATCTCGTCCGGTCAATACCAAGCCGTGCTCACGCACCGATACAATTTCGACCAGCAGCAGCTTTTTACCGTTGAGATTGGGTACCTTGGCACTTGCAACCACATGACCTTTAACCTGACCTAAGAGCATCAGCTAATGCGAAAATAGTCGACCAGAGCGCAGCGGCGCTGGCGAGTAAAGGTTCTGGGCGAGGTCAATCCCTCACCCGTAGGCCCGGCGATCGAATAGGTCCCGAAGCCCTCCCCACCCAGGCCAACCCCGGCGTAAGAAGGACCATTTTTGACGAAAATGGTCGTATCGACGGCACAGGCCATCCGGTGCATATTTTCGATATTGCGCGAGTGGATAATCGCAGTGTGACCATAACCATGCTCGGATATTACCGCTTCGCGAATCGCCTGATCGATATTCGGCACCCGGATGATCGGCAAGAAAGGCATCATCTGTTCTTCGCGCACAAAGAGGTGGTTGGCATCGGTCTCGCCGATGAGCATCCGCAGCGAATCATCGAGTTTCAGCCCTATCCGCTCTCCCAGCACCGCGGCGTTGCGGCCGACCAGATCGCGATCGGGCATCGGATGGCCATCGGGCCCATCGACGAAGGCCACCTGGGCCAGTGCCTCTATCTGCTGGGCGTTGAGTTCGTAGGCACTGTACTGGACCATCTGCCGCTTCAACTCGTCGGCGATGCTCTCAACGGCAAAAACCTGCTTCTCGCCCAGGCAGAGGATATTGTTGTCGAAGGCACCCCCGTCTATAATATCGCGAGCGGCCTTCTGCACATCGGCCGTCTCGTCAACGACCACCGGCGGATTCCCCGGCCCGGCAACAATGGCCTTCTTGGGACTGGCCAGCGCGGCTTTGGCCACGCCGGGTCCACCGGTGACCAGCAAAAGGCGAATTCCCGGATGATTGAAAAGATCATTGGCGGTCTCTAAAGTCGGCTCCTCCACTGCGGTGACCAGATTCGCCGGGCCGCCAACCTCGACCACGGCCTCATTGATGAGCCGCACAGCAAACATCGAGACTTTCTTGCCAGCCGGATGCACATTGAAAACCACCGAATTGCCCGCTGAGACAATGCAGATGGCATTGTTGACCATCGTCGGCACCGGATGTGTAGATGGGGTGATCGCACCGATGACGCCATAGGGAGCCATCTCAACCACCGTCAGGCCGTGGTCACCGGTCCACGAAGTCGCTTCGAGATCCTCGACACCGGGTGTGGTATCAGCAGCAACCTGATGCTTGAGGATCTTGTCCTCAAAACGACCCATGCCCGTCTCGGCCAGCGCTCGCCGCGAAAACTCCTCGGCGTACTCGCGCGAGGTCTTCCTAAAGGCCTCGACGATCTTCTTGCGCTCCTCCAGCGTCATTTCGACTAAGTGTTTCTGCGCACGAGTGGCTGCTTGAACCGCCGCATCAATGGTCTGGAATACGCCGCCTTCACCCCCGACATTGGTGTGATCTCCCCCTCCGCTGGAGACGACGACTCGCTGGACCACTTCCTCGACGATTTTGCGTATATCTTCTTCGTTGACGTTCTGGGCCACGCTCATTTCCTCGCGTTCTGAATCTTCCAACTTACCGATTCAATGAATATAAGATTTGGAAAATAGGTGGAGCTACACGGTGCGTCAAGGTCCAATTACCTTGACACCGATCGCCTAGGCACCCTAATTTCAGACTCCGCAAATTCTGGAAAACAAAGGAGAAAGACATGCGTATCATACGCTTCGTAGACAACTCCGGTCAGGTCCGATTCGGCCTCGAATCCGCTAGTGACGAGGCCGAAGTCCTCGGCGGCGACCTCTACAAGGGCCTAGAACCGACGGGAGAGCGAGCCACCATCAGCAAACTCCTCTCCCCACTCCTACCGACTAATATATTCTGCATCGGCCTCAATTACCGCGAACACGCCGCCGAATCCGGTATGGAACCACCAGAACAACCCGTTGTTTTCGCCAAACCCACCAGTTCGGTCTGTAGCCCCGGCGATACCATCCTACTGCCGGCCTGCTGCACCCAGGGCCCAGAAGTGGACTACGAGTGCGAATTGGCGGTTATCATCGGCAAGGCCGCACGCAATATTTCCCGTGCAGACGCGCTCGACTACGTTTTGGGCTATACCTGCGCCAACGATGTATCGGCCCGCAAGTGGCAACTCAACGGCGGCGGCGGCCAGTGGATCCGCGGCAAAGGATTCGATACATTCTGCCCCTTAGGCCCGGTCCTCGTCACGGCCGATGAGATTCCAGACCCACAGAACCTAGGGATTCGCACCATCCTCAACGGCGAAACTATGCAAGACCACACCACCCAAGACATGATTTTCACCGTCGTCGAACTCATTGAATTTCTAAGTCAGGATACCACCCTGCTTCCGGGCACCGCGATCCTGACTGGTACTCCTCAAGGTGTGGGCTTCGCGCGAAAACCTCCGGTATGGCTCAAAGACGGTGACGAGGTCATCATCGAATTGGATGGGATTGGCAGCCTGAAAAACCCAGTGGCCGACGCCTGAACTCCATGCATCAATACGCCTCAATCGTCCGAGGGTAATCCTACGTGTATATTCGATGAGGGGCCCGGAGCATCCAGCCCCGGGCCCCTCATCAGAGCATCTCAAATCTTCTTAACGCCCAATCTGCACATCTTCCACTTTGCCGATAATCGTCGAATCCGAGGGTAACGGCGGGTCGAACGCATTGCATGCCTCCCGCGCCACCTCGACGATTACCGTGTCTCCCTCATTCATCGCTGCCCAGGTCGCACTGACCTCCGTTTCACCCGTCAATTCTAGATCCTCGTCTATATCCTGAACCAAGTGCAGCATCTGTCCTTGAAAGGACTCGATACACTGCGAAAGCACCACTTTACCTACTACTTTGGCCAATTTCATAGCTTATACCTCCTCATCGACAATGCCTACGATCACACTGCGAAAGGGCGGCCATTCCACCCCCGTCAATTCCGCTCCGGCCGCTCCAGATTGGGCGACAAGTACTTGGCACCCGATCCCCGCCCGAACCCCATCCACCGCGACCTGCAACCCGCCATCTTCCCCCTCCGCCTTGACCACCATAATCTTTTGCCCCTCTAATAGGGGATGTTTGCTATTGGATACTACTTGGCCGATCACTGTGCAGATCTTCATGCAACTTCTCTTTCCATAACCCGACCGAAGGCCTCGAGTGTATCGACGATACCGACGATCAATGCATCCACCGGCACCTCTTTCATATCTGGCGCCTGCCGCGCCGAACTCCCCTGCACCACGACCACCAGTTCCGACTCGCCAGCCTGTACCGCATCCAGACAAACCATGTGCTTCTGCGTGCGCTCCAATCCCTCCGGTGTGGCGATAAGGATTTCAACAACCAGCAGCTTTTTACCCTCGAGAGGCGGCACCTTGGCCGTGGAAACGACATGGCCTTTGACTACACCTATTATCATTCCAACTCCTCGAAAAGACTCAAATCCGCCGCCGCGAGTTCGACTTCACCATAGCCGAAAAAACCGGCGATCTTCTCCAAAACCTGGTTCATCAGGATATCGGGACAGGACGCACCCGAGGTAATAATCAGCCGCACCGGTAACGCGGTTGGAAGCCAGTCACAAGTCTCGACCATCTCTTTTTTGCCGATATCAAAGTGGCGTATCTGCTCCGCTGAGACCATTTCATCGCTGTTGGCGATGAGAAAACTCGGCATCACCTCAGAGCAAATTTCGACCAAATGCGAAGTATTAGAGCTATTATAGCCGCCGACTATCAATGCCAGATCGGCACCAGATCTCAGTAGCGCATGCGTAGCATTCTGATTCTGATTGGTGGCATAGCAAAGCGTATCGTTGGTATCGGCGCAGTGGTAATCGAGATTTTCCTCGCCGTAGCGCTGGCGCATCGCCTCGCGCAAAATCCGCGTCACTTCCTGAGTTTCCTCAGCTAGCATCGTCGTCTGATTGACCACCGCCACCCGCTCCAGATCAGATTTGGGGTCGAAGTCCTGCGAGGCCTTACCCGCGAAATCGCCAGCGAAATCCGTCAGTACCCGCTCGCCGATTATATAATCGGCGAGTTTCCTGGCTTCGGCCGGATCGAGCACCACCAGCGTCTTCGCATATTGCTCAGTATGCGAATGAGTCGCCTGGGTTTCTTCATGTCTGTACTTGCCGTGGATAATTATCGTATAGCCTTCGCGCCCCAACTCCTCGCCGCGCTTCCATACCTTGGATACGAAGGGACAAGTCGTATCGTAGTTTGCTCGGTACTCCTCGGTGGACGTATCAACACCGCTTTGCTGCAGCGATTCCTCAATCTGTAATGTAGTACCGAATGCCGGGATCAGCGCAATATCTGTGCTGCTCAATTCATCGGCTGCGATCTGACGCCTGCCCTCGGCATCGTAGATGAATCGGATACCGCGTTCCTTGAGTTCGTTGTTAACCAAAGGATTATGGATGATCTCGCTCACCAAAAAAGTCCGCCGATCCGGATGCCGTTCCAAGGTAGAAAAAGCCATGTGGATCGCGCGTTCGACTCCGAAACAGAAGCCGAAGTGCCGCGGGATCAATACTTCCAGCCGATCGATCTTCAAAAGCGTCGGACTGAGCAAACGCTTGCCGTTGGCCTGGCGAAAATCCTTGACCTTCTGGATCATCGAACCGGCGTAGTGATTGGGGACGCGGTCGAATTGAGAGTAAGACATAGGAACTCCTGACGGGACTCTAATTATAGTATAATTTAGGCCGTAGCTGTCAATAGCTTGACAACCCCAATCTCCGAGCCTAGGCTATCGTAGCCTGGCGATCGTCCACAGGCTTCATCTTAATAAATCTCCGAGGAGCTAGCCATGTTGATAGGCTATGTCAGCGACGAACGCTATATCGCCCTACACGACGTACAATTAGAAATCGCCAACGAAGAGCTTCACGTCGAAGCCCGCTCGCGAGCCACCGGCGAGGTCTTCGCCGAGATCCCCCCAGGAACTTATACCGTTACCTTGCAAAGAGATGGCTTCGGCCCCAAGCGAGTATCTGTCAATATCAACTCCGAACGACCGCATCACTTCCGCCTGCTCTCTCACCAACTCCTCGGCTACGCCTGGCCCAAATGGGTGCGCTCCGGCGAGAAATCGGAATTCCGCGTCCATTCGCTCGAGGCCTATCGCCTAGACCTCTGGCGCTATGGCTTGACCAAAGAACACATCCGCCCTCTGGGCTGGTTCGACGAGCACGGACCGCGCGCCACTATGCAAATTACCCCTGACGGCGACTATACCCAAACCGGTGTTCAGTGGAACAAATTCGGCTACACCAGCCCCAGCCACAAGCAATTCGTCGAGGCTCCCGAACGCTCAGGTTTGTACTACTTCCACGCCAAAGGCGAATCCGGAGCTTTTTACTCCTTCCCCTGGATCGTCGCCCCAATAACTCCCAGTGCCGAAATCGCAGTACTCGCGGCCAATATAAACTGGAATGCCTATAACAATTTCGGCGGGCGATCGAACTATATCCACCCCGATCGTTTTCCCCCCACACCGACCATCAACGCCCGCCTCGAACTTAAACGCTACACCGACCCGGAACATATCAATTACGATACCGAGAACTATGCCCCACTCTCATTCGACCGACCCGAGCCGATCAATCACATTCCTGAAGAAGTCGAAATCACCGACCCGATCGCCGGCCGCGCCGCCAGCCACGTAGCCCCGGCCGAGTGGCGTTTTCTGGGCTGGCTAGAGCGCGAGGGTTTAGACTATGACCTCTATGCCGAGACTCAGCTTCACTTCGACCAGTTAGATCTCGACCAGTACAAGATCTTGATCACAACTACCCACCCTGAATACTGGTCGCGCAAGATGTATTACGCCGTCAAAGCCTGGGTCCACGAACGCGGCGGCAAGTTGATCTACCTAGGCGGCAATGGGCTCAACTGCGAAGTCGAATTCCTCGACCAGCAGACAATGGCGGTTAAAAACGGAGACTCACGCGTGCAAAGCTCCGAGGGGTTCGAAAGCCGCTTCCACATCTATAACGAGTCCGAAGCCAACCT
>MDTE01128483.1_pt1 | contig 15388 bp, 16 predicted proteins | sample 811231 | NCBI WGS metagenome assembly MDTE01 (sample SAMN05326651, study PRJNA326480) | marine metagenome | isolation source: seawater | place: Indian Ocean: Red Sea | collected 2010 | reverse complement strand
TTAGTAATAGATGGAGGATGGACTGCAAAATAATTAATTTAATGAAAGTTTTTCCAAAAAAAAACTTATAGTATATAATTTGATTATGCTTGTTTTTGAAAAAAATAATGTAGATAGAAAAAAAGCACTTAACGAAATGCTTAATGGAAGCGGTGCTTTTGTTGTTAAAAATTTTTATACTATTGAACAAATTAAGCAAGCAAGAGATATTGTAAACAAGTTTGCTGATAATGAAGAACAAAAAGAATCGCATTTCAATGCTGAGGCTGAATCATCTGGTAAAATTCACTTACAACAAAGAGTTTGGAATTTATTCAACAAAGGAAAAATTTTTTCTGAATTAATAGAAGATGATATAATTTTTGATTTAATGTCAGGTTTTTTAGGATCAAAATTTATATGTGGTTCATATGCCGCAAGTAGATTATTGCCTGATGCACCTGGTCAAGAACCACATATTGATTATCCATATTGGGATTTTTATGAAAAAGATTCATTTCCTATGGGTTTAAATTCTTCATTTCCACAAAATTGTCAGGCAACAGTTCCATTAGATGACTGTACAGAACTTTCAGGAGCAACAGCTTATTATCCTGGTTCACAAACAAACCTGCGTTATCCAACTAAAGAAGATGATTTCTCAGATATGCAACAAATGGTAGCTTATCCTGGTGACATAGTTTTTTTTAATGGAAACTGTTGGCATGGTGCAATGCCAAATAAATCAAAACATCAAAGAGCAGTTTTATTGATTAATTTTTTACCCAAGTATGTTAAACCTGTTGAAGATCTTTTAATTAATTTGGATAAAGATTTTATCAATAATTGTTCAGATAAAATAAAACACCTTTTAGGCTTAAACTACCCTTACCCTAAAAATATGGATTCTAGTAGAACCACAAACGATATAGGTATAGGGTATAAGGGAAACAAGTAATTTTTATTTAAGCATGACTTACAAAAAACAAATTCGACTAGGGATGGTGGGTGGCGGTATAGATGCTAATATAGGAGAAGCGCATCGATTTGCTGCACGATTGGATAATCGTTATAATTTATTAGCAGGTTCTTTATCATCAACCCCTGAACGTTCCAAAGTTTCTGGTCAAGCTATTGGTTTAGATCCTGAGAGAATTTATGATAATTTCACTGACATGGCTGAAAAAGAATCTTCAAGAAAGGATGGTATTGAAGCAGTTGCTATTGTTACACCTAATAATGTACATGCCGAGTCTGCAATTGCTTTTTTAAAAAAAGGTATACATGTCATATGTGAAAAACCTCTCACAGCTACATTAGATCAAGCAAAAGATTTAGCTAAAGTTGCCCGCGAATCAAAAGCTTTATTTATTTTAACTCATAACTACTCTGGTTATGCTCTTATTCGTCAAGCACGTGAAATGATTCAAGCTGGAGAAATAGGGAAAATTATTACTGTTCAAGCAGAATATACAATAGAATGGTTAAGTCATGCAGTTGAAAAAGAAGGATTAAAACAAGCTATTTGGAGAACAGATCCTTCTATTTCAGGTACTGGCTGTGTTGGAGATGTTGGAACTCATGCATTTCACCTTACTCGTTTTGTAACTGGCCTTGAAGTTGAAGAAATTAGTGCTGAATTAGCTACGTTTGTACCAGATAGAAAAGTCGATGATCTTGTTATGACTAAATTACGTTTTAAAAATGGTGCCAAAGGAATGCTTTGGGCAAGTCAAGTAGCTATTGGTGGTGAAAATGCTTTGCGCATTCGTGTATACGGAACGAAAGGCTCTCTTGACTGGAATCAGGAAGAGCCAAATTACTTGGTATTTGCTAAACAAAATGAACCAAAAAGAATCATAACACGGATGGGAAGTGGTTCAACACAATCTGGAATTCGAGTTTCAAGATTACCTAAAGGTCACCCAGAAGGCTATATTGAGGCCTTTGCAAATATTTATACAGAAACTGCAGATGCTATTTTAGCATACCAAAAAGGTGAAAAACCTTCGGATGAAATAACCTATCCAAATTTGGATGATGGACTCGAAGGCATTGTTTTTGTTGATGCTTGTGTTGAATCAGCAAAAAATAATTGCAAATGGATAAGTTTAAAAAAAATTTAAATAATTTTTTATAATTAATCGCTCTTTTTTTTAAACATTTAATATTGGAGCAGCTTTAAGTAAAGATTTAGTATATTCATGTTGAGGATTTTGAAATATTTGATTCACATCTCCAAATTCTATAAATTCTCCTTGATACATTACTCCTACCCTATCTGATATATATTCTACAACTGATAAATCGTGTGAAATAAAAATCAGCGATATATTAGTTTTATTTTGAATTTCTTTAAGTAAATTAATTATTTGTGCTTGAATTGATACATCTAAAGCAGATACAGGTTCATCACAAATAATTACTTCTGGATTTAAGGCCAAGGCTCTTGCTATACCTATTCGTTGTTGTTGTCCTCCTGAGAATTGATGTGGAAAACGATCTATATCTTCAATATTTAATCCAACCGATATTAATAAATCCTTAATTTTTTCATCCCAGTCTTTTTTTGGTACAATGTCATTAAAAATTGCCCAAGGTTCGCTTATAATTTTTCCAACTGTCATTTTTGAATTTAAAGTTGAATAAGGGTCTTGAAAAATAATTTGAATTTTTTTTCGTAACTGTCTCATTTCTTCTTTAGGCATCGACAAAACATTTTTTCCAAGAAATTTTACACTACCTTCTGTTGGTTCTATTAGTCTTAGTATGCAACGCGAAAGTGTAGATTTCCCACATCCAGACTCACCTACAATTCCTAATGTTTCACCTTTTTTAAGAGAAAAACTAACATTGTTTACTGCTTTTAAAATTTTGCTATTACTATCTGAATATGTCTGCTTTAATGTAAAATGTTTTACTAAATTTTCAACTTCTAGAATTACATCATTATCTTTTAATTCCATAAATTCACCATTTTTTCTTTGATTCTTCAATGACATATAATTTCTCACCTTTTTTTTGATTACTTGGAATGGAATCAATAAGTCCTTGAGTGTATGGGTGACTAGGATTTGATATAATTTTTTTGGTAGGACCTTTTTCAAAAATTTTTCCTGCATACATTACAAGCATTTCTGTAGTATTTTCTGAAGCTAATGCAATATCGTGAGTAATCAAAATCATTGACATGTTAGAGTATTTTTTTAACTCATGAAGTAAGTCCATTATTTGTCTTTGAACAGTTACATCAAGTGCTGTAGTAGGCTCATCTGCTATTAAAATATCAGGCTCTAATGCTATTGCTAGAGCAATTAATATACGTTGACACATTCCTCCTGAAAACTCAAAAGGATAAGAACCAATTCTTTCTTTTGCAGAAGGAATCTTGACCTTTTCCATTAATTCGACTGCTTTTTTCTTTGCTTGAGTTTGAGACAATCCAGGTTGATGAACCTGTAACATTTCACAAAGTTGATAACCTACAGTTAGCAGAGGGTTTAAAGAGGCAACCGGATCTTGATGAATTAATGAAATTCGCTTACCTCTTAGGGTTTGCATTTTCCTTGGAGAAATTTCTGATAAATTAATAGAATCAAAAATTACATTACCTTGAACTTCTGCAGGAGGAGTTTCAAGCAAGCCAGTTATTGCACCTATAGTCACTGTTTTACCTGATCCTGACTCCCCTAATATACCTAATGTTTCTCCTTTTTTTAGATCAAAACTAATATTGTTTACTGCTTTCACTACTCCGTGTGGAGTTTTGAATTGTACGGTAAGATTTTTTACGTCTAATATAATTTTTTGATCATTCATATTATTTAAATTAACCAACGCCATCTTTGAACAGGATCAGTTATTGTTCTTAACCAATTAGCAAGTAAGTTTAAGCTTAGTGTTGTTAAAAATATAGAAAGACCTGGAAGTATAATCATCCATGGAGCTTCTCTTATATATTCCCGACCCCTTGCTATCATTAATCCCCAAGAAGGTTGAGGTGGTTCTAAGCCAAGACCTAAGAAACTAAGACCTGCTTCAGCTAAAATTAATAAAGCGACCTCTAATGTGGCTAATACAAGTAGTGGGGAAATTAAATTTGGTAATATGTGTTTAAAAATAATTCTAGTATCACTTGCCCCAATTGCTCTAGCTGCTTCAATAAAAGAAGATTCTTTAAGGCTGAGCGTAATTCCTCTTACAAGTCTAGTAAATACTACCCAACGAACAAACGCCAATATTAAAATCATATTTAATAAACCACCCCCAAGAACGAAAAGAACAAAAAGTGCAATTAAAAGTGATGGCACAGCCATAAAACCGTCTACTGTTCTCATTATTATGCTTTCAGTCATTCTTCCATAATAACCAGCAATCAAACCTAATATTGTACCTATAGTACCAGCAATAATTACTGCAATTAATCCTACTGAAACAGAAACTCTGGCACCATAAATTAATCTTGTTAGCATATCCCTTCCCAATGCATCTGTTCCTAACCAATGGAAATTTAATGTTCCACCCATCCCTTTTGATTCTGAAAAAGGAGTTAATCTAGCTGCCATAATATTTGGCCTTAAAGGATCATATGAAACAATTAATTCAGCAAAAATAGCTGAAAATATAAGAATTATTAGAAACAATACAGCTACAAAAACATAAGGCTCTTTAATAAGCGCCCATAAGTAATGAGTAAATTTTATTCTTTTCTCTCTAGCTTCATTATTTTTCCCTTTTTCCATTTTATTTTTGAAGTGTTTTCGCCCTAGGATTTAAAAAATAATACATTAAATCAACTGCAAAATTAACTATCAAGACCATAACTATAAGTAAAAAAATAGTTGCCTCTATTAATGGAAGATCGCGAAGCTTTAATGCATCAACAGTAAGCGCACCAATTCCAGGCCATGCAAAAACAGTCTCAATTATAATAACACCAGTTATAATATTTATTGTTTCATCTCCAATAGTAGTTACAATTGGAATGGAAGCATTTCTAAGCGCATGTATGAAAGAAATTCTATGTATTGGAATTCCCCGACCTCGTGCCGCTCTTACATAAGGTTTGGCAAGTTCATCAAGCATTGAACTTCGGGTTAATTGAGTGATTCTTCCAATAGCTCTCAAAGATAATGCAAAAGCAGGTAAAAATACATGAGCAAAAGTTCCATATCCTGATGTTGGAAATAGACCTAAAGTAACAGCAAATATAATGATTAACATAAAAGCAAACCAATACTCAACCATTGAAACTCCAGCTAATGATATTACATTGACAATTTTATCTCTTAAAGTTCTTGGCCGCATAGCAGCATAAATTCCAAGAGGAATTGCAACGATTACTGAAAAAATAATCGTAATTGCGCATAGAAACAAAGTTGCTGGAAGCCTATCAGCAGCTAGCGGAAGGGTGGCTAGGCTGTCTGCATCTCCTTGGTGCCCTTCAGGACGTTGAGCTAAAGGATGAGCCATACCAAACCTAAAGGTATCACCAAAGTCTAGTGAAACCATACCTTTTACAAAACGTTTATATTGGATATGTATAGGATCTTCTAATCCCATCCTCTCTCTAACTAGCTTAACATCATCTTCAGATCCTACCATTTGCAAATACATTCGAGCTGGATCTCCAATTTGACGACCTACAATGAAAACTATTGACATTACGATAAATAGTAAAATTATTGAGCCAAAAAATCTTCTAATAAGAAAATTACTGAATATTTTTTTCATTACTAGTTTTTAATACCTTTTGAAATTAATTTTAAAGAATAAGCAATAGAGGGCATTTGTAAATGTAGAATGCCCTCTAGTATAATTAAATATTATTCACTCATGTTCACAGCTATCATTCTGTGATCTGCACCAAAATCCCAGTTGAACCCTTCTGGAACAGCATAAGCTCGTTGCAGTAATCCAACTGTACCAATAACATATAAATCGTGAGTCTCTTTTACTAATACTTTAAGAGCTTCATGACGATCATTGCCAGATAGAGTTAAAGCTTGATCAAGGCGAGCCTCATATTCAGGATTACAATAAACTGAAATAACCCCGTCACAACCTGTGTGTGATTTTAAGTCAGCTCCAAAGTCCATTAATGGATTATTTCTTACATGCAACCAAGCATAAGATCTTTGATCAGTTGGTTTTGCTACAGCTCTTGGATTGAATACACCTGGCTCTTCAACAGCAACGGTATTATTAATACCTATATATGATAACATAGCACCTATAGCTTCAACCATTTCTCCATTACGAGCGGTTGATCCTACACGAGTAGAACTATGCAGTGTCAAAGTTTCTAATCCTTTTCCTTTATATGAGTCAACAATAGCCTTAGCTCCTTCTGGATCATATGGATATTGACTAAGAGTATCATTAAAACCAATAGCGGATGCTGGTAAAGATTGTCCTTCAACAGGAGATCCTAAACCCATGAAAGCATCTTGTATTCCATTCCAGTCAATACCAGTAAATATTGCTTTTCTAAAGTTAGGATCCATTAACAATGGATGAGTTCCATTATTTCTATCATCATAATCTAATCGATATTGAAGAAAGGTATCTGATGCTTTAGGAATACAAGTCACTCCACTTGCAGACTTAAGTCTATCACATTCTTCAGCAGTTACAAACATTCCAACATGACCTTCTCCACTTTCTACAACAGCACTACGAACTAATGGTTCTGCACGCCATATTACACGAACGCTATCGTAAAAAATATTGCCATAAGTGTCGGAAGCATTAATACCCCACCAATCTGAATTTTTATTTGCAGTGTAGTATTCGCCGTTTTTCCACTCTTCAAATATGTATGGTCCAGTACCAATTGGAGTTGTATAGTGTTCATCAGGTCTTTCTTGAATTTGTTTTGCTGATGTAATACCTGCCATATAAAGTCTTTTTGCCAGCATTGGATCAGGAGCTTCAGTATTTACTGCTACAGTATATTCATCAACTGCTTCGGCAGTAATTTGAGGTCCCATCATCTCCAAAATATCAAATTTATTATCTGGATCGTAAAGCCAATTCAAGCTTACAGCTACAGCTTCTGCATTCATAGGTGTTCCGTCATGAAAATTTACACCTTCTCGTAATTTGAAATGCATTGTAGTAGGGCTAACTTGTTCCCAACTTGTAGCAAGTTGTCCTTTTACTTCGCCAGTTTCATTATCAAGACGTGTTAGAAATTCTATAATATTTCTAATTCCAACAGCATTAACTTCTTTAAAAGCCTTTGCTGAAGCCATTGACTGAGGCTCTTGATTCGCAACAATCACTAATTCTCCACCTCCGCCTAAAGCAAATGCGGGTGAGAATTTCAATAAACATATTAATAAGAAACATTTAATAAATTTATTTTTATAAAATTTATTTATCATTTTTACCTCCTATAAAAAAATAAATTAATATGAACAAAGTTAACTGCAAAAAGAAAAAATAAAAAGACAAAAATAGTAAAAATAGTTTTCTTACTACGTGTATTTACTGATAAATTTTTTTAATCATATTAAACGAATAATAGAAAAAAATGGCCTTTTTGTTAATTAAATAACAATTTTTTTATATTATTATTTTAAATAATGATCATTACTCTATAATTTATATTTATATAAAAATTATGCTAAAAATCGGAGTCATTGGTGTTGGAGATATGGGAAGTCAACACGCTAAAATTCTCACAGATTATATTCCTCAAGCAAAAGTAGTTGCAATCATGGATAAAAGTGAGGAACGAATAAAAAAAATATCAAAGTTTTTAGATAAACCAAAAATTTTTAAAGATGCTGAAGAATTAATGAATGATGATTCTGTAGACGCTGTTCTTGTAGCATCGCCAGATCAAACACATGCAGATTTTGCAGAATATTGTATAAAAAAAGGTAAGTATTTACTTTTGGAAAAACCTTTAGGACTAAGTTTGAAGGATGCTGGAAAGGTTCTTAAAGCAGAAGTTAATCATGGAAAAAGAATTGTACAAGTTGGCTTGATGAGAGTTTTTGATAATCAACATGCAGCAATTAAAGAGTCAATTGATAAAAATACTATTGGTCGCCCATTGCTTTTTCGAGGAATTCACAAACATTTAATTCAACCGGGTAGATCAGCTGCTAACGTTATAACTAATTCTGCAGTTCACGATATACATACTGCTCGATGGCTCATGAACGATGATATAGTAAGAGTTATTGCGGATCAAATCCCCTTTTCAAGCTCTGACAAATTTTTTAAAAAAGGCAAACTTCAAGCTTCTTGGGCCACAGGTTCTTCTAAAAAAAATTCTACTCGTTTAGTTCTACTACAATTTAAATTTAAAAATGGAGGGCTTGGAACTATTGAAGTAGATATTGATGATAATTATGGTTACGAAGTGATAGTAGAGGTATCTGGAGAAAAAGGGACTTTAAGAACTCCCTCATTAGTTGGCCCTATTTTAAGGAAAGGAAACTCAGCTTCTCAATCAGTTGAAAAAGATTGGTTATTGCGTTTTGATCAAGCTTATAAACAAGAACTTTTTGCTTGGGTTAAAGCTACTAATAATAAAAGAGTTGTTGGAGCTTCAGTTTGGGATGCTTATATGGCTATGCAAGTTGCTGAAACGGCTATAAAATCTTTGTCAACTTGTAAGGCTGAAAAAGTGCCTTTACCCAAAAAACCAAAGATATATTTATAGTCTTCGTTGCTAAAAATTTATTTAAACAATGGTAGCAATTAACAAAGGAAATAATTTTTTAGGTTTATTATTAGGTCTGACAGGATACATTGTTGTAGTGCTTGTCGATTCAATGATAAAATTAAATATTGTTGGCAAATATCCAGTAATTCAAATCAATTTTATTATATGTATAGGTGCATTTATTCCTATTATTATTTGTATTGTTATATTGAGACAATGGAGTGTTTTAGTAAATAACAAAATTCATCTTCAATTGTTACATGGAGTTTTTGGATTAGCTCATGGAGCTTTAATAATTAATTCTTTTAAAAAACATTCCTTAATTGAAATTTATCCTATTTTATTTAGCACTCCGTTGATACTAACTATTCTATCATATTTTATTCTAAAGGAAAAAATAGGTATTAGAAGAATACTGGCTGTTTTAATAGGTTTTATTGGTGTTCTTGTTGTTTCTCGACCTGGTACAATACATTTTACCTTACCTTTATTCGGATTATTTATCGCGGCTATTATTCACGCTGTAAGAGTTTTAGTAATTCGTCACTCAAAAAATCAATCTAGTATAGCTTTTTCATTTTATGGATGTCTTAGCGCTTTCATAATTAGTGGTTGTTTATCTTACCAAAATTTTGAACTAGTACAAAAAACAGATTTATACACTATTATCGCATGTGGAATAGTAGCAGGAATGGCTGGGTTGTGTTTTGCTTTGGCATCAAAAATTTTAGAATCTAGTTTATTTGCACCTATACAATATATTCAATTAGTAGCAGGTTTCACAATGGGATATATTTTTTTTGGCGACTTGCCTGATATTTATGAAACAATTGGTTCTCTTATTATTGTCTCTAGTGGATTATTTATTATTTATAGAGAAAACCAACTTAAAATTACATCCTTAGTGGATAGTAGCAATAAAATCAAAGATATGCTTTTTAGGGGTTTTTAAATTTTTATAAACTTAACTTATCAATGATGCTAGAATGATAGTGATGAAAATTATTAGCTACTTAATTTTAATCTTAATAATATGGATAATAAAATAATAGATAAAATTTTAAATTTCTTAGAAAAAGAAGTTTCCCCTCCAATTAAGAAAGACTTAAAATGGTTAGGTAAGACAATAACTGAAGATCTAGAAAAGCTCACAAAAGAAAAAAAATCTAAAAAAAAGAATAACAAATTTAAAAAATAATTTTTAATTCAAACTTATTATAATTTTCTTTTTTAAAATCAATTCATTTGAAAAGCTGGTTGTGGCACCAAGCAAAACTATTATTAATAGTAATGTGATAAAAAAAAGAATTATTTTTTTAATTAGTGCCACATTAAAGGTTTAAAATATGATTAGGACAAAATAGTGAATTAAATAAGGTAATATTTTGATTACGCTTTGTCTTGATAGTCTCTTATATGTTTTGGAATTCTTTTGTTAGTGCCAAACATATAATGATTTGCCATATTTTCCCTGTATTTACTAGCTGGAACTGTTAGGCCAACAGCCTCAGCTACTTCTCTAATCAGCATCGGATTAGCCCCACAACAAACTCCAAGATAATTAATACCTATTTTGAACGCTTCTTTTGCAAAGTTTCTAATCTCATATCGATTGCATTGCATTGGATCTAATGCTGTTGGGAATGGTGTTTTGTGAGGACTTGGACATGTACAACCGTTATTATCAGGAAGGTTTAAAAAAGTAGGATTTTTTTCTGTTGTTCTATAATTTATTGGAAGACCAGCTACATGACATTTTAATTCTTTTCTAATTTCTTTAAGATAAGGCATCATTGTCTCTGGCCCTCTATGACAATTCATTCCTACCACTTCCCCTCCTTGTTGTTCCAATTCTTTACATGTATCAACAATAGAAATTCCATCTCGCATTATATTTTCACCCATTGGTGCAATAGTAATTACTGATTGCAATCCAGTTTGTTTCATTATTTTTAAAGCTTTATAAGCTTCTTCAGCATAGTAAAAAGTTTCACCAATTAACATATCGGCGCCTTCATCAACTGCCCATTCAACCATTTCATTAAACATTCTTTCAACTTCTAATTGAGATTCTTTATCATTTGGCTTCCAAATATTGGAGTTTGAAATATTTCCAGCCATTAAGTTTACTTCATCTCCTAAAGGATTATCCGCAACTTTTTTTGCTATTTGTAAGGCAGATCTATTCAATGGTTCCAAAAGATTTTCCTTACCTATTACTCTCATTTTTTCTCTATGCCCATTGTAGGTAAAAGATTGAACAATATCAGAGCCAGCATGTTGAAACTCCTTGTGAAGATTTTCTAATACTTCTGGATGATCCAAAGCAACCATTGGTACAAATTCTCCTGAAGACATGTAACCTCTTCGCTCTATCTCAAATAAAAAACCTTCTGCACAAATTACTGGTCCAGAGTTTAATCGTTCTATTAAGTTTCTTTTCTTTTCAGTCATTACTCATGTTTACTTACTTAAATTTCTTTAAATTATCCAAACTTACTGTTTGAACATTATTTTTTTTCAATATTTTACCTATTTTTTTAGCTATCTCTAGTGCATTTGCATTATCTCCGTGAATACAGATAGAATCAATTGTGCATTTTAACTCTTTACCCGAAAAACATTTGATCGCAGAATTATTAATCATTTCTATGATATTTTCAGCAGCAACTGTTTCACTTTTAATAATAGCATTCGGATTAGAACGAGATATTAGGTGACCATTATCTTCGTAATTTCGATCAGCAAAAATTTCACAAGCATAATTAATTTGTAATTTCTGAGCTGCTTTTTCCATTTCAGTAAAAGGCAAGATCAAATAAATTAAATTTTGGTTATATTCTTTAATAGACTCACCTATTGCAAAAGCCATATCAAAATCTTCACAAGCCATATTATTTAAAGCTCCATGCGGCTTTACATGTGTTAATGGCCATTTATTGTTTTTTGCGATTTCGTCTACAATTTCAATTTGATCAAATATCAATTTTTTTAATTCTTTATTATCTAAATTAATTCTTTTTCTTCCAAAGTTTTTTTTATCTTGAAATCCTGGATGTGCCCCAATACTAACACCATTTTTTTTAGCTAATTTTATTGTTGTATCAATAACATCTTTATTGCCTGCATGATATCCACAAGCAATATTTGCTGTGTTAATTAATTCCATTAACGATGAATCATTTACTCCATCATAATGCTCAGATTTTTCACCAAGATCACAGTTTAAATTTACTTCCATTTATATATTATATAACATAATTATGCTGAAACATATTGATCAAATTAGCGAACAAGCTTTTTTATTAGATTTTGGATCTGAGATAAATATTAAATTAAGCAAATATGTTATTAGTTATTCAAATTTTATTTTAAAAGAAGCAGAAAAAAATAAAAACTTAGGAATACTAAACTGCGTCCCCTCATATAATAAAATTTTAATTCAATTTAGTCCTAAAGATAATAATAAAGAAAAAATTAAAAAGTTTTTATTATTTGCAAATAAACAAAATATTTCATTTACTGAAAAAAGTAAAACAGTTGAAATACCAATATGCTATGATGATGATTTTGCTTTAGACCTAGAGGATATTGCTTCAAGAACAAATCTTTCTAAAAATGAAATAATAGACATACATCTTAATACTGACTTTTACGTTTATATGATTGGCTTTATGCCAGGATTACCATTTATGGGAAATCTAGATAAAACTATATTAATTCCTAGAAAATTATCACCAAGAGTAGAAGTTCCCTCAGGGTCAGTTGCTATAGTAGATAATCTATGTGTAATTTATCCTAATATATCTCCAGGTGGATGGAATATAATTGGTCGAACTCCTCAAATAATATTTAACAAAAATAGTCATCACCCAAATTTGCTCAGAGCAGGTTTTAAGGTAAAATTTAAAAAAATATCTAAACAACAATTCAAAGAGTTTGCAAAAAACAATGAAACATAATCAGTTTGAAGTAATTAGAGAGGGTGTTCATACCACATTTCAAGATCATGGGTATTTTAATGTACAACATTTAGGAATTACAACTGGAGGGGTTGCTGATATTGATTTATTTATTTTAGCAAATAAAATTATTAATAATAAATATAATACACCGGCTTTAGAATTTTCTCTACAAGGGCCAAAATTAAAATTAACAAAAGGAAAATGTCGATTTGTTATTACAGGCAACGTAAATTTTAATATTTTACAAGGAGAAAAAATTACCAATGGCATTCCTCATTTTTCTTACAAACTTCAAGAGGGGGACGTCTTAGATATTGTAAGTACTATTAATTCAAATTATGGATATTTAGCTGTTGAAGGTGGCTTTGTTTTAGATAATCTTTATGGCTGTTCATCAACATTAGTTCAATCTGGCATTGGGCCAAACGAAGGAAAAAAATTATCAAGTAATCAAATAATAAAATTTTTTGCTAATGGGTCAAACGTACAAAGTTCATTAAATACTGATGATTCTAAGATATTTTGTGAATTTGATAATATTATTAGAGTCTTAAAAGGTCCTCAAATGAATTTTTTTATGCAGAAAACGATTAATAAGTTTTATTCTCAACCTTTTCAAATTAGTAATAAAACAAATAGAACGGGAATTAGAGTAGAAGGAAATTCTATTATTTCCATTAAACCACATAATATTAATTCCGAGGGAATAATTAAAGGGTCAGTTCAAGTTCCTGGTGATGGTAATCCCATTATTTTAATGACTGAACATCCTTCAATTGGAGGATATCCTAAAATTGCAACGGTTATACTTGCTGATTTTGCAAAATTAGTTCAATATCCAAGTAACACAAATTTTTTTTTTAAAGAGGTTACTTTAGCTGAAGCAGAAAATATATATGTTGAAAGAAATAAACATATTAAATCTCAATTAAAAAAAATAATACATAACTAGATTAAAAAATGAAAAAAATAAATCTGTCACAAAAACCTGTAGATTATAGTAAAAGAAAAAAAGCAAAACCTGTAATCTGTTATCCAATTAATAATTTAAGTAATTCTAATTTTTCTTTGTATCAAAAAGCTAGACATGAAATTAAAGAAATTAGTCAAATTATTGTACCACCAAGAGAAGCAAAATGCTTTAATGTCAGTGCTGGACAATTTTTTAGAATAGAATGTATTGAAGGCCCGCAGGTAGGAGACTTAAATTTATTTCAAGCTGATAATTTAGAAGAAAAATTTTATTCTGGAAAAACAAGAGCTTTACATGGAACCCATTTATCTACTGGAGACAAGATGTGGAGTTGTTTCCCTTATTTGCGTCCTCTTGCTTCAATTACATGGGATACTCTTGATTGGTATGGATATGACGAAGATGGTGCTTCCGTACATGATGTCATTGGTACTCGATGTGATCCTTACACAGCAAAATTACTAGATAATAAAGATTATCATCATTGCTGTCATTCAAATCTTATAAGAGCTTTAGTTAATGAAAAAAATATTAAATTAAGTGATGCTGAAAATTTAGTTCATGATGTTTTAAATGTTTTTATGTGCACTGGTTTTACTAAAGATACGCACCAATATTTTATGAAAGCTAGCCCTGTTCGTCCTGGTGATTTTATAGAATTTTTTGCAGAGACGGATTTAATTGGAGCACTATCTTCTTGCCCTGGTGGTGATTGTGGATCAGAACATTCTTCAGATGAGGCAGTTTGCTTTCCATTAAAAGTTTCTATTTTAACTGCAACCTCCTCAAGTCTTAAAGATTGGGAACCTTCACATATTTCTTTGTATAATAAAGAACACGGTTTTTAATGATATTAAATTAATTAGTTGTTATAAAAAAATATGATTAACGATAAAGTAGCTGTTTTAATAGCTGCAGGTACAGGGATGGGTGCTGAATCTGCAAAAAAATTATCTTTTGATGGTTTTAAAATTTCTATTCTTTCATCTTCTGGTAAAGGTGAAGCATTAGCAAATTCGCTTAATGGTATTGGTGTTACGGGATCCAATCAATCTAGTGAAGATTTAAAAAAAATTGTAGATGCTACAATGGATAAATGGGGACGTATTGATGTATTGGTGAATAGTGCTGGCCATGGTCCACGAGGACCGATACTTGAGTTAACTGATGATGACTGGCATAAAGGTATGGATACCTACTTTATGAATGTTGTTCGAACTTCAAGGCTTGTAACGCCTATTATGCAAAAACAAAAGTCTGGCTCTATTATTAATATATCTACTTTTGCTACTTTTGAGCCTGATCCAGTCTTTCCCACTTCTGGTGTTTTTAGAGCAGGACTAGCTTCTTTTACTAAATTATTTGCAGATCAATATGCTCCTGACAATATAAGAATGAATAACATTTTACCTGGATTTATTGATAGTTTGCCAGAGAAAGAAGAATTTAAAAAACGAATTCCTCTTAAGCGCTACGGTAGTGTAAAGGAAATATCAGCAGTTGTCAGCTTTCTAGCCTCAGATGGATCAGCCTATATTACAGGACAAAATATTAGAGTTGACGGAGGAATTACAAAATCAGTTTAATTAAAATCTTTTTCTAAAATTTATACTTAAAGTGTTCATAAACATATTTTCAGATCCATCATAACGATCATAGGTCACATTAATTGTTTTGCTATTCTTAAGTATAGCCTCAAATCCCATAGTTAATTGCGTGTGTTTTGTTCCTTTATCACTCATCGCATGCGTGTAAATAGTAGATGAATCAGTTACATAGTACGCCTCT
>MDTE01161005.1_pt1 | contig 15390 bp, 12 predicted proteins | sample 811231 | NCBI WGS metagenome assembly MDTE01 (sample SAMN05326651, study PRJNA326480) | marine metagenome | isolation source: seawater | place: Indian Ocean: Red Sea | collected 2010 | reverse complement strand
TTTCAATATCCGATCAGACGGGACATTCACTGCTGGTGACGGTAAGGTGACTGTCACTGAGGATGAAATAACCGAGAGGGTAACTGCTTGGAATGACAGGTACAAGGACAGTTCTACTGAGCCTTCAATGTTGTTGAGATCACACCGTGATGCGTCGGTTAGAGATGTTAAAAAAGTAACTAAAGCCGCGGCCCTTGGAGGCATTAATAAAGTGGTGTTCGGATCACTGAAAACCGGAAAATTTGATTGATTAGAATGGCAAGGAAAAGGAAATATAGACCAGAAGGCGATAAAGATCCGGAACTGGATATCTCATCTTTGGTTGACGTTGCGTTCCTTTTACTTATTTACTTTTTAGTCACCTCCACATTGAGGCCTGATGAGACAGACCTTTCAATTGTTTTGCCGACTCAGGTTCCTACAGAGAATCCGGATAAGGTCGACCCGGTAGCTATAGTTATTGGGCCTGACGGTAAGATTACTTATGATGGAGATGCTATTGAGACTAGTGGAACTAAAGGAGCTGATCGTTTGCCCGAACTAAGGAGCCGCTTAAAAGAATATAAGCAATTATGTGATAATGGAGGCAGTAAACCAATGGTCACTGTGGCAGCAGATGATGATGGCAAAACGCAACGGTTTATTGATGTTGTTAATGCCTTGGCTTCAGTAAAGATAAAAAATATCACAATGACCGGTTTCCGGGACGAGGAAGAATAGATTTTTTTCAACCTAATCTTTTTTTTGTTTCTTCGTTTAATGACTGAAGTAGATGAAATTAAACTGGAAATGAATGAATTTGCCAAAAGATAGATAAAAACCACTTTTAACGGGCCGTTCATCTGAGGTAAACTTTTTACCTTTATATTATAAACCGTTAAGACTGAACAAAGGAAAACCACTACATGGAAAAACAAGTAATGCGCTACCATAGAATTATTTCTTTACATATATTTTTTTGTCTGAGCTTTTTTGTATTAACTATAGGGAAATCAGATGCTCAGAATCCGGTCGATGACAATTACCGTAAGGCTGTCACCTTGATGGAGGAGGCAAAGTGGACGGAGGCATCAAGTGTATTGACCTCAGTCATTAGTGACCATAGCCAGGACGCCATGAAATATTATGGCCCGGCATTCGGGCTTTTACATTACCATTTGGGCCTTTGCCAGATGTCGCTTAAAAAGTATAAGGAGGCAGCTGGGCAATTTGAGATAACGTATAAACAATTCCCGAACAAGGTTGCAGAAGGGATTCCAAACACGCGTAATCACTATCATAAAGTCGCGTTGTATCGGTGGGGAACGGCTGAGCAGGGAGCCGAAGAATACAAAGGTGCATTAAAAATATATGATGAATTTATAAAACAGAAACCTGAAAAGGGGACCTTCAATGCGGCTGAGCTCTATATTAATCAGGGAATCTGTCATGCGAAGTTAGGCAATGTTGCCGAAGCGACTGAGAAGATTCAGATAGTGTATGACAATCATGCTAAATTGAGGCAGAGAGAAAAAGGATTATTGCACCTTGCATTCTTTGATCTTGCCAATCAGTGGATAGAAAAGGCTCTTCCAGCCGATGGTATTGCATTTATCGATAAAAATGATGCGGCTCTTCGTTTCTCCCCATTTGATAGCTACCAGTATAAGTTCAATGAGCGTACACTGAAGCTTGCTCAGGACGCTTCGAGCGGTGAGAAAAATCTTGATGCGTTGGCCCTTAGGTTCTTCACACTTGTTCCGCGCACTGAAGATGTCATTTCCGAGCTTCAGGACAGAATGTCATTTGAAAAAGGTGATGCGACTAGAGCCAAAATACAGAAAGAGATTGATAAGTATGAGGCTAAGGTTTCTGGGGGAACCACTGTTGATATCGCAGCTCTTAGACTACTGGCATTTATTTATGAAAAAAATGGTAGCTTTCGAGCTGCATATGCGGTCTTCGATTACATGACAAGAAATTATCCAATTGCCAGATCATTGGATGGGAAAAAAGATCTTCACCCTGACCTTGTATATAATGCTACTAGGTGTGCATTCTCGATTGGAGATCTCCTCTCAGCCCAACATCATGGGATGAATTTTCTGAAAAAGTATCCAGGTCACGAGTTAGAACCGGATGTGCAGAGCATGCTCATGGAGCAGTTGTTTCGGAGAGGTGATTATGAGAGGTGCATAGAAATTGCTGTGAGCATTTTACCTAAATTGCCGGATGATAGTCCACAACAAGACCTGTGCCTTTTTTGCTTGGGAGGTTCATATTACTATGATGGGCAATATGAAGACGCAGATGAGATACTTGAACAGCACGTAAACAAATATCCCAAGAGCGGATACTTAGAAGAATCAAGTTATTATCGAGGCGCTAATAAAGTCAAATTGCTTAATTGGGCTGTAGCATCACCGCTCCTTGAAAAATGGCTGAATGATTATCCTGAATCTTCCCTAAGGCCATTTGCTATCCTAGACAGAGCCACTTGTCATTTTGCTACAGATGAAATGGCTAAGTGCTTAGAAAAACTGGATGAAATTGAACAGCGACATCCTGGAAGTGACATATATGACCGTAGTTTGAATTTACGTGGTGATGTTTTGCAGGCTCAGCAAGAATGGCCCGCTGCTCAGGAATCTTATGTAAAAGGGAAGTCCACAGCTGAAAAATCAGGCCACTACCAGGTAGCAGCTGAGTCCTTAAGTCAACTCGTGGTCGTGGCGAATTCTCAAGAGAAATTTAAGGAGGCTGCTGATTATTATGATGAATTTGTTACAAGCTATCCAGGCAATTTTCTTGAGCCACAGGTAGTTGCAAATGCATTGGAGTCGCTCATTCATGAGTCTGTCGGGAGGGGGCAGGAAGGTTTGGATAAGATGGAAAGTATAATTGATCAACTGGGTCGTCAGGAGAATGCTGATTTAGAGAAAGCCGTTACCAAGTACGGAAATGTGTCGATTAAATTGTTCGGCGAAGAAAAGACGATTCAAAAGTTGAAAGAGATGGCAACCAAGCCCGGTCAACCTCAGGCTGTGCTGGCTTGGCTCTTGGTTTCGCGAGTAGATATATTAGAAAAAATTAAGAAGGATAATCCTGCCATTGCCACTGCTGAAATAAACACAGCGTTCACAGAACTTAGAAGTTTTGATAAGAAGGTTCTTGCTCCATATGTTCTTGCGAGGATAGGAGGGTTTTTGAGGGAGACTAATCCGGCCCAGTCAGTGCCTTGGTTCAATGAAATTGTAGAAAGGCCAGGAGTAGAGGCTAAGGACTTTGCATACAATGCATTAGCTAAAATTCATCTGAAGAGTACCGATGTCAGTAAGCATGAACTGGCTTTGAAAAATATTGACTGGATTCTGCAGAACACCGGAGATAACCAGATTGCCGCAGAATCAGCTTATGAGAGAGCCTCATATTACTCGAGGAAAAAACAATGGGCGGAGGCCGAAAAGAGATGGTCGGAATTTACATCTAATAAGAACTGGGCCAGTGGAAATAGAAGTCCAGAAGCATGGTACCTATTAGGCGAGGCCCGGGACAAGCAGAACAAATTGCCTGAAGCGTTGAGTGCTTATGTGAATGTTTATGGAAGATATGGATCCAGAATAGAATACGCAATACCCGCGGTTGCTCGTTCTGCGGAAATCCAGCAACAACTTGGTGAAAAGAAGAAAGCTTACCAATTATCTTATGTGAGTGGATTTAAATGGGCTGAGTATTTAGACCAATATGAAACTGAAAAAGCCATTTTGAGATCCATTTATGTAACCTTAGAGGGTGAGTTCCGTGAAGAGAACGAGAAGGATCCTTATACTAACTGATGAATAAAGTACTAGACTGTTCCTGAATATTGTATTGTTCCAAAACATTAAAATGAAAAGCTACATTAAATCATTTTTATTTATAATTAGCATCGCTACGGGAATTACTGTCGATTCTATAGCAAAACCGATTGCTGCAACTCTCACAATGGGTAAGAACAAACAGGACTTTCCTGGATATGTGACAAAGGCTGACGATAACAATATATATGTTAGCCAGTTTGAAGATGGGTCAGCAGCGGCTGGGTATTCTCTGGCCAGCATTCATGAAATTTCGTGGAGGGAGCCCGATGATTGGAAAGAAGCTATGGAGCTATGGAATCGTAATGATTATACGGGCGGCATAACAGCATTCGGAAAAGCAATGGAGGACTATAAAGGGTTAGCCGAGTCGAAGCATCCTTTGATGAAGGATTCGATTGGAGCATTGGCAGTTTTCTATTATATGGAATGCTTAAGGAGAACAGGTAAATTTAGCTCGATGATGGAGCCTTATCTTAAGGTTCAGAGAGTAAATTTAGGATCTAAATGGCAGGATCAAATTAGACTTTTTCAGGGATGGTCACATTTGGCTGAAGGAAAGTGGAAACCATTAAATTTGATGATGGAGGCATATGAAACTAAAGAGTCTGAAATACCTGGAGTCGGGGATTTTACTGTTGCGCCCAATGAGCTGCCTTTAAAAGCTGAAATCAATGTGCATCACATGGCGCAAATTGCTTTTTTGCGTGCAAAATCTACGGACGAACTTGCCAACGTTCTTAATGCAGAGCTGAGTGAGCTTGATCCTAATTCTGATGAAACGCTTGAGCAGAGGCAAAAACTTGCAATTGAGGTAGGTGTGATGCGATCAAAGGCACTCACAGACTATTCTCGTGCCTTTACAATAAATTATGGTCAGGAGCGGGGGCTTGCCTTGAGGGCAATGATAGCATCAATGAGATTGATTAAAAGAATGCCAAACTTTTCTACCAATTTTGTTATGCAGAAGGAAGCTCATGGAATAGCTAAACTATTCAATGGTATTAGCCCCAGCAATATGCCTACAGAACTATCCGATCTTTTACAAGCTCCAGTCGATCCCGACGCTGGCAAATAATATCTAAACTCTATTGTAAATTAATTGATTAGATCCTGTAATCGAATCTAATCATTATTACTGTCCTGCTGAGAATGATTCAGATAATTACCCTTTAATCTTAGCGGGATATTTGAGCATCGTAAGAACTTCTCTTGGGCTCATTTTTATCACCTTTTCTTCACTAACGCCAAGAGCAATTAATCTCTTCTTTTGGTCATTTTGGCGTCGGCGCTTTGCGGCCCCTCCCTTGCGGGGACGGGTAAGGTGCGTTTTCATGTATTTTCTTTTTACGCGCATTTTATCGGGAGAGGTTAGCTTTACTCGTTAGGGTTGTATTTGAAATATATTTGGGCGCTTAATTTGCATCAAAAATTAGATTCTTAAAGTGAATTTTTATGATTAATGATGGGCTTGAATCACATCAAATACTGCAGGAGGTACCATTTTAGCCACATGTTCCTCCCAGCCCTCAGGGCCGATTAGACCTTTGACCATGCTGCTGCTCACTTCTGCCAAGTCTCTTGGAGGCATTAGGAATACTGTTGTAATGTCTTTTTTGAGTTGTGAATTTGTGTGTCTCATGCCCCTTTCAAACTCGTAATCGTGAGCCGATCTTATACCCCTTAAAATATAACTTGCTCCTATTTGAGTTGCATAGTCAACGAGATACATATTCTCGAAATATGCGATATCTAAATTATCACTATTGGGCAGGGTATCTTGTAATATTTTCAATCGTTGCTCTATTCCGTACGTATATTTCTTTTCAGGGTTTATTCCTATGGCAACGGTTAATTGGTCAAAAAGAGAAAGCCCCTGTTCAATCATCCATAAATGTCCATTAGTGAGTGGATCAAAGCTTCCGGCGTAAACTGCTTTTCGTTCTGCGATGGACATTTTAGGAGGTTTTAAGATTTTGTTGAATGAATTGAGATCTTTTTATCTCAAGATTCCCGATGACATTAATTGATTGCCCAGCATTGATTTCTATTGATTGCCCAATGCATAATGGCAAAGAGTAATGATCTCCATCAATAAATAGTTTCCCTTTTCTAGTTTGCGAGTTAATTTTTATCGAGGATGTAATCCCTGAAACAGGACCCCGCGTGCCTCGGTGTATGAATTGAAACCGATCACTTGTCAAAGGCAAGGGGTCAAGCCCTTCTTGGAAGGACCATGCGGTTGAACCTGCAGCGGTTGATACGAGTATCCCGCTGTTACGGTACGATTCCCCTTCGACTTCGTATCGTGTCGTTGCGGCGGGGTTGGGATTAGCAAACAATATATCGTTCAGCACAGGCGGACCAGTTGTGAGTCCGTCTATTTTCATTGAGATGCGCGATAAATTTGTTCTTGGGCCATTATTTAAGTCATTGAATAATTCTTCAAAATTTTCCTTCGTGCATGAGCAGAAGAATCCTACACTTCTGAGCGGATCAGAATTTACTCCTAGTATTGGAGTGTTGTCTGAGATGTAGTGGGAAGCTTCCAAGAAAGTGCCATCCCCACCAACGCTAATGACGAGGTCTGCGGCGTCAATGGCAGATTCAGTGATTTCAGACCTATAAACCATATCTATTTCAGTTCCTGATTCTATGAGCTTATTTTTTATTACTTCGATTGTGCTTTGTTGGATGCGGTGGCTTTCCTGAAATGACTCCTTTGCATCGGCTTTCCCGGAAATATAGGAACTGACATTGGTGTCTTTGGAATCACTGAACAGTTCCCAGACGCTTTTTTTATAGATGAGCGCAACTTTCATTGCTTCGTTGCTTTAATTCTCTTTGGATTTTGTTAAAACCGAAACTGTAAGTATTTACGGCACTTTTTGTCGAGACTTCAAATACTAATAAGGTCAGATTCAGTCATTTTGATATTAAATTCTAATCAAAAAATAGACAATGCTAGATTGCCATTGAACTAGGGAGAATCTCCTATTTTATGAGCTTTTAAGATTATCTGCTGGAGATGCTAATATTTTAGATCAGCGCTTAAACGCAATTTCCTGCACGAGCTGCGTCGAATAATTTTTGTGGATCTATTCCTTTAATATTTGCTTCTTTAATGATCATTTCGACATCTTCATCTGGCCAATATTCGGCCTTTTCTTTCGTGCTGGGCTCTCTTAATGGTTGTAATTTCACATCTTCTCTGGGGACTTCCCAGGATTCATTATTTTTCATTAGTAACATGTAAAAAACTTCTTCTAGTCTGACGCGTATTCTATATCTTCTGTGTGACGAATCTGTTACTATGCTTTAGCAAGAAGGCGCAAATTGATGGCAAAATAACAACGCGAATTGAACTAAAAATAACAGACATAAACTCAGAATGGAGTAGTCTAGTGGCTGACTCTTTAGAATTAATTCCTTATGAAAATCAGTAAATTATTTATTTTCTTTTACCTCTTTTTAGTGGCTCAGGTGGCCACAGCCAAAGAGCAAAATCAGTGGGCTCATGATACGAGTGACATTGCACCCGATCCTGCAGTCACATTTGGTGCTCTTAAGAATGGGCTTCGATATGCTGTAATGCCACATACTGAGCCCCCAGAACGGATAAGTATGAGGCTTTATGTAGACGCTGGTTCCTTAATGGAAAATGAAGATCAGCAGGGCCTTGCCCACTTCATTGAGCATATGGCATTTAATGGAACCAAAAATTTTCCGGCAGGAGAAATGGTGGAGTATTTCCAGAGACTTGGCATGTCGTTCGGAGGAGACACTAATGCGCATACTTCATTCAAAGAAACGGTATACAAGCTTGAGCTTCCTAAACCTGAAGAAAGCTTAATTAAGAGGGCAATGTTACTGTTTCGTGATTATGCAGATGGAATGCTCATGAGTGAAACAGAGATAGAGAAGGAAAGGGGTGTGATTTTAAGTGAATTAATTACCAGGGATTCAGCTGAATGGAGAACGCAAAAAGAAGCGTATAAGTTTGCTTTGCCGGATTCATTAATCAGTAAACGCTTTCCGATAGGAACGAAACAAGTAATCAAGGGGGCAGGCCGAAAGACCTTCATGGATTTTTATGATACCTGGTATACGCCGGATCGCATGTGTATTGTTGTGGTGGGAGCAGTTAAAGCCGATAAAATCGTTGAAATGATTGAGGAAAATTTCTCATCCATGGCAACACCAAAGTCTCCACTAAGTGACCCTGAACTTGGGAAAATTACAGTAGGCAGAGGAGTCATTACGAAGACACATTATGAAAAGGAAGCGACTGAAACTAATGTGAGCATTGAAGTGGTGAAACCTTATTCCTGGGAACCAGATGACACCAAAAAGAATATCCGTAACTTAAAACTTTTCATCGCTAACCATATAATGGGTAACCGCATTTCAGAACTAGCGAAAAAGAAAGATGCCCTGATTACTGGTGGTGGTTCCTATGCTCAGGATTTTCTAGATTTCGCTCAATTCGCCAGCATGTATGTGACTTGTGATCCTGAAAACTGGGAAGGGGCATTACATGTTGCTGAACAGGAAATAAGAAGAGCTCTTACTTATGGGTTTAATCGTAACGAGTTTGAAGAAGTCTCAGCAACTTTACGTAATGCATATGAGCAAGCTTTACGGAGTTCAGTGTCACGCAAATCAAGGGGGCTTGCTGATGCTCTTACCCGGTCCATTTCTGGACGCAAAGTTTTTACTAGTCCTAAGCAGGATATGGAATGGCTGAATAAGAATCTTGGATTAATTACTGCGGACGCTTGCCACGCAGAATTGAGAAGAGCTTGGGAATCTAGTGATAGGCAGATTTTTATAGGTGGAAATATTGAACTTAAGAAAGCGGAAAGTCAGATACAGAAAGTATATTTAAATTCAAAATCAAAGGCAGTTGACCCGCTCAAGAAAGAAGAAAAGGCGGAATTTGCCTATGCGAACTTTGGTGTTCCAGGAAAGATAATTGAAAGGAGAGAGGACAAGGATCTTGGTGTTGTTCAGTTGCAATTTTCAAATAATGTCAGGCTAAACCTAAAGAAGACGGATTATGAGAAAGATTCGATATCGATAGGTGCGAGGATCGGATCGGGAATGTTATCTATGCCTAAAGATAAGCCGGGTTTAGCGACCGTGGCTTCAGCAATTTTCACTGCGGGGGGATTAAAGAAGCACAGTACTGATGAGCTTCGTCGTATTTTTGCAGGTAAAACAGTCAGTGGATCTTTTACAGTCGATGAAGATGCTTTTATATATAGCGGGTCAACTAACCGTAAAGACCTTGCTGATGCATTACAATTAATGACAGCTTACATAGTTGAGCCCGGATATAGAGAAGAAGCCCTGAGGCAATTTCAAAATCAACTAGATCCCCTTTATACCCAACTCGCGCATACCCCAATGGGAGTACTTCAGGATCGAGTCGATAGATTTCTCAAATCCGGTGACTTCCGTTCTGGATTCCCCTCACGATCAGAAATCACGAAAAGAACTATCAAAGAGGTCGAAGACTGGCTTTCGGATACACTCGAAAACGCATATATGGAAATAGGTATAGTTGGAGACTTTGAAGAGCAATCAGTGATTGATACGGTTTCAAAAACCTTAGGGTCTCTTCCAATGAGAAGGATCAATAAAAAGGAATTCACTGGTGAAAGGAAAATTAATTTTCCGCAAAAAGGTCAGTCCAAAGAGTTTGTTTTTGAGTCGGAGATTCCTAAAGGAATGGTCGGAGTATATTGGCCAACTCAAGACATATGGGATATTAGCGCTACAAGGAGGTTAAGTGTTCTTGGCGCTATTTTCGCAGACAAACTTCGGAGTAAGGTAAGGGAAGAGTTAGGAGAAGCCTATAGTCCATATGCTCGGCATATACCCAGCGACACCTACAAAGGATATGGCTATTTAATGTCAGTAATAACAGTTGATCCACCTCAGGCCGAGAAGATTGCCAATGTGGTCGAAGGGATTGGCACTGCATTGGCGTCTAAAGGAGTCACTGAAGATGAACTGGAAAGGGCCATTAAGCCCTTGCTTAACAGCATTGATCAACAGGTTCGGCAGAATGCGTATTGGTTGAGGACAGTTTCTCTAAGTTCTCAAGAATTCCCACAAAAGCTTGATTGGGCTAAAACAATGATAAAGGATTACAAGTCTATCAAAGTTGGCGATGTGAATACTTTAGCCAAAAGATTTCTAAGTGAAGGTAATTCAGTCTCTGTTAAAATCGTTCCCAGAGCACCTTCTTCGGACACGGCTCCTTAAATATCGATAATATTTTTCTTTTACCCAAATATAACTAATTGATTATTATATATTTATAAGTTTATTCAATCTGATCCGGTAAGGCTGTTGACGTTAGCTAGACACCTTGCTTTAGTATCCCGCCTTATAATAACAAAACCGAAAAACAATAAAAAATATGCCCACTTTTGGAATTAACGGATTTGGCCGAATTGGCCGAAATGTCTTTAGAGCTATGACTCCTGAACAAAGGAAGAATGTTGTAGCAGTAAATGATTTAACTGATAATAAGACCTTGGCGCATCTTCTCAAATGGGATTCAACTTGCGGTAAACTTAATGCTGAAATCAGTTATGATGAAGAGAGCATAACAGTTGATGGGCACTCAATTAGAGTCTATGAGGAGCGTGATCCCGCTAAACTGCCTTGGGGAGATCACGGAGTCGATGTGGTACTTGAATCTACTGGTTTTTTTACGGCCAGAGAAAAGGCCGAGCTTCACATCACTAACGGTGGAGCAAAGAAGGTCTTGATTTCCGCGCCGGGTAAGGATGTTGATTTAACTATGTGCATGGGGATTAATTCAGATCAGTACAATTCTGAAGAGCATAATGTTGTATCGAATGCTAGTTGCACAACGAACTGTTTGGCTCCTATGGTCAAAGTTCTTAATGATGCGTTCGGTGTTGAGCGTGGAGTGATGAGCACGATTCACAGTTACACTGGAGATCAGAGATTGTTAGATTCCCCTCATAGTGATTTTCGTCGTGCAAGGTCAGCTGCGGTAAATATTATTCCTTCTAGTACTGGTGCGGCAAGGGCAATTGGGGAAGTCATACCTGAAATGAAAGGAAAACTTAATGGAGGTGCATTCAGGGTTCCAACGCCCACAGGTTCGGTCACTGATTTTACTGCTCAGTTGACAAACAAAACCACAGTAGATGAGATTAATGCCAAGTTTAAGGAGGCAGCTGAGGGGGAACTTAAAGGGATATTGGAATATTCTGAGGAAGAGCCAGTGCTGATGGACATAGTCGGCAATCCACACTCCTGCATACTTGATGCTGATGTGACCCTCGAAATGGAAGGTGATCTTGTTAAGGTCGTTGGGTGGTATGACAATGAGTGGGGATACAGCAATCGAGCCATTGAGGCAATGAATCTTCTTATTGGTGCATAGTTCATATAGTAATTAGAATTTTTTCATCGCTAAAGGCACCCCTCGGGGTGCCTTTAGTCTCTAGCGAACCTTTGTAGACAATGCCCAAGAAGACTATCACAGATGTTTCATTAAGTGGACGCAAAGTTCTTGTCAGGTGTGATTTTAATGTTCCACTAGATGGAGAAGGTAATATAACAGATGATACGCGAATCGTTGGAGCAGTTCCTACCATTCAGCATTTGCTAGAGAATGAAGCTAAGATAATACTTTGTTCCCATTTAGGCAGGCCAGGCGGGACTAGAAATCCAGAATTTTCTTTAAAAGTTGTTGCCGTGAGACTCGGTGAATTGATTGGCAGGAATGTTTCGTTCATTGAAGATTGCATAGGCGACAACGTCAAAATTGAGGTTGATAAATTGGCAACGGGCCAAGTGTTGCTTTTGGAAAATGTACGGTTTTACAAAGAGGAAACTGAGAATGATGAAAACTTTTCAAGGCAATTGGCAGAGTTGACTGATATCTATGTTAACGACGCATTTGGTACAGCTCATAGGGCTCATGCTTCGACTGCCGGTATTGCAAGTCACGTTGATGAATGCGCTATGGGTTTTTTATTAGAAAGGGAGCTTAAATACCTTCAAGAAGAATTAAAGGATCCCGCACGTCCATTCGTTGTGATTTTAGGAGGGAAAAAAGTTTCTGATAAGATAGGGGTCATTAGGGCATTACTTGATAAGGCAGACACCATATTGATCGGAGGAGCGATGCAGTATTCTTTCAGAAAGGCGCAAGGCCATTCAATAGGTGAGAGTTATGCGGTTAATGAGGATATTCCCATTGCCAAGGACCTGTTGGAGGAAGCTGACAGAAAAGGCGTTAAACTGATACTTCCCGCAGACAGTCTTGAGGCTGATGACTTTTCTAATGAGGCTAATGTGAGGAACATAGAGCCATATGACAATGGAGGTTCAATACGCGATGGTTGGGAAGGGTTAGACATTGGACAGCAAGCAATCCAGGATTTCTGTGAAATTATAAAAGGTGCGGGGACGATCGTATGGAACGGCCCAATGGGAGTCTTTGAGATAGATGCTTTTTCCAGAGGAACCAAGTCTGTAGCAGAGGCAGTAGCTTCTAGCGGAGCAATCAGTATCATTGGTGGAGGTGATTCAGTGACTGCGGTCAAGCAGTTTGGATTCGCTGATCAAGTCACATTTATATCAACTGGTGGAGGAGCTTCTCTTGAATTATTGGAAGGAAAAGTGTTACCAGGAGTTGATGCTCTTGATGATGTGTGAAATCTTTTATATTAATAAAAATAGACTTAATTAATTATACTTATGAATCGTAAACCAATCATTGCAGCGAACTGGAAAATGAATAAAACAGCAACTGAGGCTGTGGAATTCATTGAGAAATTCGAAAACATAATTGGAGGATCTAGCCTCGTTGATATTGCAATTGCTCCGGCTTTCATTGCTCTGCCAGCATCGAAGGAATTATTAATCAACAGTGCAACGACTGCACTCGCAGCGCAAAACTGTCATTTTGAAGAGAGTGGCGCTTTTACAGGCGAAATCAGTATCGGTATGCTGAAAGATATAGGCGTAGATTATGTCATCATTGGACACAGTGAACGTCGTGCGATTTTTGGAGAGGATGATGCGTTGATTAATGCTAAGGCTAAATCTTTGCATGCATCAGGTGTTAATCCGATTTTTTGTATTGGTGAAACATTAGAAGAGCGTGACGGCGGTGAGATTGAATCTGTCCTTAGGAGACAACTTGAAGATGGGCTTAAAGATCTCGACCCTGAGAATATGCTTCAAACGGTAATAGCTTATGAGCCAGTTTGGGCTATTGGAACGGGCCGCACGGCAACGCCAGAACAGGCTCAAGAAGCTCATGCATTTACGCGGTCGGTAATTAGGGAGCTTTTCGGCGATGATGTGGCTGATCAAATTAGAATTCAGTACGGTGGAAGCGTGAAGCCTGACAATACAAAAGAGCTTATGGGCCAGGAGGACGTTGATGGGGCATTGGTCGGCGGAGCTAGTCTTGATCCTGAAAGTTTTGCAGATATCTGCAAGAATGCAGCGGCACAGGATTAAGAATTTATGAGGATTAGCTCTTTCGAGTGGTAGCGTCAATTTAGTCTGGCAATGGTCATGCCAAGCCATACTAGAAATATACCTAGGCAGCTACTTAGGGTTACATAGAGGGTTGCCATACCTAAAGATCCTGCGCGTATTAGAGTTAGCAATTCTAATCCGAATGTTGAAAAAGTGGTGAACCCCCCGAGGAAACCAATAATTATAATCAATTTTGCAGTATTATTGTTTTCCCAAATCGAATAAGCTATACCAATCGCGAGGCATCCTGCCAGGTTAATGAGTAATGTAGGGTAAGGAAAAACAGGGTCACTTAAGGATTTTTTCAGCATAGAGCTCAAACTCCACCGGCAAATTGCCCCAAAGAATCCGCCGATTCCTACATAAATTAAAGCGATCGTTGATTGCATGGATTGACAAGAGTAACCTCTGACCTAGTGTCTCGTCCAGTATGAGCAAAAAGATTGTTGTCGCATATTCAGGAGGTTTGGATACTTCTGTTCTATTGATATGGTTAAAAAAGCGCTTTGATGCTGAGGTCATAGCATATTGCGCGGATGTGGGGCAGGGCGAAGAGTTGGATGGCCTTGAGGAGAAGGCACTGAATACTGGAGCATCAAAATGTTATATAGGAGATTTGAAAGAGGAATTTGCGGAAGATTTCATTTTTCCGATGTTTCAGGCGGGAGCTATTTATGAAGGTAAGTATTGGCTGGGAACGAGTATAGCGAGGCCAGTCATAGCTAAAGGAATGATAGATGTTGCAAGAAAGGAAGGAGCGAAGGCCTTAGCCCATGGTGCCACTGGCAAAGGTAACGATCAGGTTAGGTTTGAGCTTTCTGCGGCTTCATTGGCTCCTGAAATTGAGATGATAGCTCCTTGGAGGATGGCTGACTTTCGCGAGGAGTTTCCGGGCCGAGCTGAGATGATAGAATATGCCGAGGAGCAAGGGATTCCAGTTCAGGCCAGTGCTGCGAAACCTTATTCAATGGATAGAAACCTTCTACATATTAGTTTTGAAAGCGGGATATTAGAGGATCCATGGTATGATGCGAGCGGGGATGATTGTCGTGATATGTATATATTGTCAACGTCACCGCAAGATGCGCCTGATGAGCCAGAGTACCTTCAGGTTTTATTTGAGAAAGGTAATCCAATCGGTATTAAATTTGACGGTTTACCTGAACTGTTAACCGAGATAGGTGTTGCCGAATCTGGTGGAAAGGATGATTATGTGCTCCTTTCACCTTATGGAATCATGATGGTGCTTAATGCTCTTGGTGGTAAGCATGGAATTGGTCGGGTGGATATGGTGGAAAATAGATTTGTAGGAATGAAAAGTAGGGGAGTTTATGAAACGCCTGGTGGGGCTATTTTATTTGATGCGCATCGGATAATGGAAAGCCTAACCATGGATAGGGAGGTGATGCATCTTCGTGACACTCTCATTCCCAAGTATGCAGAGTTAGTTTATAATGGATTCTGGTTTGCTCCAGAGCGTGAAGCCATTCAGGCACTAATATCTGAAAGTCAGAAAAATGTGAGCGGAGAGGTTCGTCTCAAGTTATATAAGGGGAATGTTATTGCGGCAGGAGTGAGGAGCGAGAAGAGCCTCTATGATGAGGACATTGCTACTATGGAAGGGGGGTCTGAAGAATCCTATGACCAAGACGATGCTACCGGCTTCATACGGCTCAATGGACTTCGGCTCCGTACATTTGCAAAATCTGGAAAACTAAAATCAGACGAAAATTAGTATCGGAGAATTGTAGGATCGATATCGCAAGACCATTTTTCTATTCCTCCAGATAGACTGTAAGTGTTTTGAAATCCTTTTGATTTCATATGATTTGTAGCATGTAAAGATCGAATGCCATGGTGGCAATATATGACAAATGTCATCGATTTCGAATCTTTGAACTGATTAATTGATTCGGCAAACGTTGATAAGGGGATTAGCTTTGATCCTTCAATGCGACAGATTTCCCACTCGTCCGGTTCTCTGCAATCTATAATCTGCAATAGAGAT
>MDTE01058441.1_pt1 | contig 15390 bp, 14 predicted proteins | sample 811231 | NCBI WGS metagenome assembly MDTE01 (sample SAMN05326651, study PRJNA326480) | marine metagenome | isolation source: seawater | place: Indian Ocean: Red Sea | collected 2010 | reverse complement strand
TGGTCCAGATCTTGTTTTTTTTGTAAATTGCATATATCTTTAGATAATTTCAAATTAAGACATATTTGTGTTTTTTCAATAAAGAAACTTATGAATTCAAAAAAAAACATAGTTTTGATTGGTATGATGGGGTCAGGTAAAAGTACAATAGGTTCAATTTTATCAAAAAAACTTAATAAAAAAATTATAGATATTGACAGAATGATTGAAAAATCTGAAGAAGCACAAATATCTGAAATATTCAAAAAAAAGGGTGAAGATTACTTTAGGAAAATTGAGGAGAAAATCTCGATAAAATTTTTAAATAATACCAATAATGTTGTAGCATTAGGTGGGGGTGCTTTCTTAAACAAGAATATTCAAAATATTGTTCAAAAAAATAACATATCTTTTTGGTTAAATTGGAATACAGATACTATTATTAATAGAATTATTAATAGCAAAAAAAGACCTTTGGCATTTAATTCTAAGAAAAATGATTTAAAAAAAATTATTATTGAAAGATCGAAAATTTATCAAATTGCACATCATAAAATAAATTGTGAAAATTTTGATAAAAATGAGATAACAAAAAAGATAATAAAAATTTATGAAAATAAATAAAATTAATATAAATACAAATTCAAAAAATTATTCAATTTTTATTGGAAAAAATATTTTGAAAGATTTTTCTTCAATTTTAAAAGAAGAAAAAATGAATTTCAAAAAATGTCTAATAATAGCAGATAAAAATCTGCCTAAAAAAAATTTAGTAAAACTAAAAAAAAAAATAAAGGGCAAAATAGTGATTAATTATTTTAATCCAAGTGAAAAAAATAAAAGTTTTAAAAATGTTAACAAAATTTTAAGAACTTTATTTAAAGAAAAGTTTAGTAGAAATGATTGTTTAATTTCAATAGGAGGTGGTATAACTGGTGATGTTGTCGGTTTTGCAGCGAGTATTTATAAAAGAGGTTTGCAATTTATAAATATTCCTTCAACACTTTTGGCACAAGTAGACTCCTCTATTGGTGGAAAAACAGGAATAAATAATGCTTATGGTAAAAATCTTATTGGATCATTTTATCAACCTGATTTAGTTTTATCTGATATTAATTTACTAAACACATTACCTTATAGAGAACTTGTATGTGGGTATGCAGAAATAATTAAACATGCTTTAATTCGAAATAAAAAAAATTTTTTTTATTTAAAAAAATATCACAAAGAAATATTTAAATTAAAAAGTCCCTTTATAGAAAAAGCAATTCTAGAAAGTTGTAAAATAAAAAAAAACGTAGTGCAGAAAGATGAGAGTGAAAAAAATTTAAGAAAAATACTTAATTTAGGACACACATTTGCCCATGCTTTTGAGTCTGCGCTCGGTTATTCAAAAAGACTTAACCACGGTGAAGCAGTTATAATAGGAATTACTGTCGCAACAAAGTTTAGTTATTTATATAATAAATTATCCAAAATAGATTATATAAATATTAATAATCATTTCAAAGATTTAAGGTTGAATTTAAAATTCAATAATTTTTTTTCTGCAAAGGATATTAAAAAAATATGCAATTTTATGAAAATGGATAAAAAAAATAATTCAAAGAAAATAAATTTAGTTTTACTTAGAAAAATTGGTCAAACAACTATTGATAAAGATTTTGAAGTAAAAAAAATTGAAAAATTTTTAAGAAGTCAATTATAATAAAATTATTTGTAATGAGTGGATATAATTTTTAATCTCATAATCGAGAACTTTGTAAATTTTTTTTGTAGCCGAGATTTTATTCTCCAGTTTAAGAGCCTTGGATGAAATTGTTAATTTTAAATGAAATTTATTTTTATCGTGTGAGGTGTGACTTTTGTGTAAAAAAGTTTTGTCCTCTATTTTAATTTCTTCTATTTTGATATTTTTTAATATTTTTTTTTTTACTATTTCTTTTAGTTGATTTATATCCATAATATATAAATATAATAAAAATATTATACCATGAAAAATATTTGTGATTGGAACAATTGTGAAAAAGAAGGGATATATAAAGCTCCTGTTGAAAGGGATAATAGTAAAAAATTCAGACTTCTATGTATAGATCATGTGAGAGAGTTCAATAAAAACTGGAATTACTTCTCAGGCATGAGTGAAAGCCAAATTTGCGAATTTATTAAGTCTGATATTACATGGCATAAACCTACTCAAAGTTTTAGTTCGTCAGATAACTTTTTTAAAGTTCTTTGGAATGATGTTTTAAAAGACGAAATTAGCAAAGACAAATATAATAGCAAATTGCCACATATGAGAAATCATAGATTTAATCAAAATGATATAAAAGCATTTAATGTTCTTGGTATTTCAGTTGGACAAGAATGGGAGAAAATACAAAAAAAATTTAAAAAACTTGTCAAAAAATTTCACCCTGATATGAATTCAGGTAATAAAAAGTTTGAAGACAAGCTCAAAGTTGTAACTTTAGCTTATACTCAACTAAAAAAAACTTATAGGAATAAAATTGAATCCAAATATTAATACTAAACCAGATATAAAAATCTCAATAAAGCAGACTTTTGGCATAGATACCGAAATGGAAGTAGAAGCTTTCTCTAAGAAAAATGAACTTGTTCCTGATATAGATAAAGATTATATTTTCGATAGAGATACAACTTTAGCAATTCTTAGTGGCTTTTCTAAAAACAAAAAAGTTATTGTGCATGGATACCATGGAACTGGGAAAAGTACTCATATTACTCAAATTGCTGCAAGATTAAACTGGCCGTGCGTAAGAATAAACTTGGACTCCCATATAAGTAGAATAGATCTAATTGGAAAAGACGCTATTGTAGTTAAGGATGGAAAGCAAATAACAGAGTTTAAAGAAGGGATTTTACCATGGTCTTTTCAAAATCCTGTGGCTTTGGTTTTTGATGAATACGATGCTGGAAGAAGTGATGTTATGTTTGTTTTGCAGAGAATTCTTGAAAGTGACGGATATTTTACTCTTTTAGATAAAAATAAAGTTGTAAAACAAAACAAATATTTTAGGCTTTTTGCTACGGCAAACACAATTGGATTAGGCGATACAACTGGATTATACACTGGAACTCAACAAATTAATCAAGCTCAACTTGATAGATGGGAAATAGTTACGTCTTTAAATTATCTTAGTCTTGATAAAGAGATGGAAATTATACTTGCTAAAAACAAACATTTAAATAACGCCAAAGGAAAAGAAAAGATTTCGAATATGATTAAGGTTGCCGCATTAACTAGAAAAGGTTTTATAGCTGGTGATATATCAACGGTTATGAGTCCTCGTACCGTACTAAATTGGGTGAGTAATGCAGATATTTTTAAAGATGTAGGATATTCTTTTAGAGTTACATTTTTAAATAAGTGTGATGAAGTAGAAAAGAATACAATTGCTGAATATTATCAAAGGTGTTTTGGAGAAGATCTTCCTGAGTCACTGGTTAATATCCAGATATAAATGAAAAAAGAAGATACAATTAAAGAACAATTCAAGCAAGCTCTCATCTCTACAGCAAAAGTTATTTCTGACGATTACAAATTGGATTTAAAAGAAAATAATAATTTTAGCTCAAAAAATTTCAATTTTTTTGAATTAGATAATTTAAATTCAAAGCAAGACTTTATAAGATACAGAGCGGAAACAGATTCTGCCGCTTTAAAAAAAAAATTTTCCAATGAAAAAATTTATAAAAAAAATACTCCAACAAATTCAAAATGCAAAATTCTGTATGACATATCAGAACGAGTAAGATATGAGCTACTTGGTTCTAAAATGCTAAAAGGTATATCGAAGAACTTTAATAGTAATTATAATTATAAAATAAGCGTAAAAAGAAAAGATCAACTTAAAAGCAAAGATGACGTAAATATAGCTGAGGCATTTGAATTATATATGTTAAAGAATTTTTTTAATCTAAAACTTAATGATTTATCAAAACAAATATTAGGATTCTGGGAAGAGGATTTGAATGCTTCTCTAAAAGAACACTTTAGTTATTTAAAAAATAATATTGAAAACCAGGAACAATACAATTCTAAATTTTCTGAAATTCTTCAAAAAATGGAAATATTTGATACTGACGATTATGAAGATAAAGAAGACCAGGAAAATCAGAATGAACAAAATAATAATTCAGAGAGTAATGATGAAAATCAAGAAAGCCAAGAAAAAAAAGAAGAAGAGGAAGACCAAAATGGATTAGATGCGGAGTCAGATGTAAATGAATTTAGAATTGAAGAGCAGTTATTTGATACGAAATCTGATGAACAAAGCTCGGAACAAATAGTTCAAAAAAAAAATATAAGTAAAAATGATAAAGATTATCATATTTTTACTAATAGATTTGATGAAATTTCAAAAGCAGAGACTCTTGAAACAACGCAAGAAATATTAAAATTAAGAAAAAATTTAGACCAGCAGTTAACAAGCTTTCAAGATTTAATAACAAAATTAGCAAATAAACTTCAACGACAGTTATTAGCCAAGCAAAATAGATCCTGGGAATTTGATTTAGAAGAAGGTTTATTAGATAGCTCAAAACTTACTAGAATTGTAATAGATCCTTTTAATTCTTTATCATTTAAAAAAGAAAAAGATTTTGAATTTAAAGACACAATTGTAACCCTTTTAATTGATAATTCTGGATCTATGAGAGGTAGACCAATTACCATCGCAGCAATATGCGCAGATATTTTATCAAGAACTTTGGAAAGGTGTTCAGTAAAAGTAGAAATCTTAGGATTTACAACAAAAAACTGGAAGGGTGGTCAAAGTAGAGAAGAATGGAATTCAAAAGGAAAAGTAAAAAATCCAGGAAGGCTAAATGATCTAAGACATATTATTTATAAATCGGCGGATGTACATTGGAGACAATCTAAAAATAATATTGGCTTAATGTTAAAAGAGGGTTTGCTGAAAGAAAATATAGATGGAGAGGCAATTTCTTGGGCATTTTCTAGATTGAAAAAAAGAAAAGAGGAAAGAAAAATATTAATGGTAATTTCAGATGGAGCTCCTGTGGATGATTCCACTCTATCTGTTAATTCGGGGGATTTTTTAGAAAAACATTTAAAGAAAATTGTAAATTTTATTGAAAATAAAAGTGAAGTTGAAATTTTAGCAATTGGTATTGGGCACGATGTTTCTAGATATTACAAAAAAGCCATTAAAATAACAGATGTTCAGGAACTTGGCGATGTAATGATCGATCAATTAAGTGGTTTATTTGAAAACAAAAAAAAATATCATTAAATATTTTTTAGATCATTATTTTTCCATTTTATATTTACCTCAGCACCTTTTCTAGTTTCTGAATTTGTAAAATTTATTTTAGCATAATTTTTTTCTAAAAGAGTTTTTCCAATAAATATTCCCAATCCTAAACCACTTTTTTCAGTTTTAGTTTTAGAAAATGATTTTATATAAGGTTCACCTATCTTGGCTAATATTTCTTTAGGAAATCCTGGTCCATCATCTTCAATTATAATTTCAGAAATTTCTGAGTTACTTTTAACAGTTATAAATATTTTTTTTGAAGCAAACTTATTAGCGTTTCCAATAAAATTTCTTATTCCATAAACCAATTCTATAGATTTGTGAATTTCAAAACTATTAAAGTCCTGATTATCATTAATAATAAATTCTTTTTTTGAAATTTCTTCAAAAGATTTAACAATTTCAATTATATAGTCTTTTAAAGACAAGTTTCTATCTAAAAAGGAGTCTTCAATATTAGGATTTAGTGATAATTTTTTTAAAATATCATGGCATCTATTGACTTGGCTAAGCAAAAGATCAATATCTTTTTTAATTTCAATGTCATTTTTGAACTGATCACTTAATTCATTTGTTATAATCTTAATTGTGGATAAGGGGGTTCCTAAAGAATGAGCGGCGGCAGCTGCTTGTCCTCCTAGTGATACTAATTCGTGTTCCTTTGCAATTACCTCCTGTATCTTATCTAATGCTTCTTTTCTTAAACGTGATTCATTACCGAAAGTTAAAGCAAAATAATTAAAAAATATAAGGGCGATAATTAAAGCTATTGGTAAAGAATAATAATAATATTTATTAAAAATATAAGAATCTAGTGGTGCAGGTAATTCAAAATGAAAAAAGGTTAAAAAAACAATTAAGAAAAATGTAAAAATAATTAAAAGTAAATTACTTTTTAAATTTAAATTTGAAGAGGCAAAAACACTCGGAATAATTAAAAAAATAGAAAATGGATTAATTGTTCCTCCTGTTAGGTACAGCAAACAACCAAGTTGTATAACATCTAAAAATAAAAATTTAAGAGCTAATTCATCTGAAATTTGAGCGCTTTTATTTACAAAAATTAAATAAAAATTACTTAATACTCCTAAAAAGACAATAAAATTTGCTAAAATGAAGTCAAATTCAAAATCGAAATAAAACTTTACTAGATTTATTGTTATAAATTGCCCTATTATCGCAATCCATCTTAGATTAATATAAGTATTTCTATTTACGGAGTAATTTTTGTCACTCTTTGTAATTGCCATGATAATTTAAATATCAAGATTTGAAACATTTATGGCATTTTCAACTATAAAATCTTTTCTAGATGCAACGTCATTGCCCATTAATGTTTGAATTAAATCATGGTCTTTTTTGTTATTTTTCGAGTATTCAACTTTAAGTAAGTTTCTAGTATCAGGATTTAAAGTTGTGTTCCATAATTCCTCGGGATTCATTTCTCCTAGTCCTTTAAACCTTTGGATGTTAAGATTTGATTTTTCAAATTGGTAAGTTTTTTGAAAATCTTTAGATGTTCTTTTTAGTTTACGTAAATTACTTGAATTTTTAATTATGTATGTTTCAAGCTCTTTTTCATCTTTAATATAAATTCCTTTTGAACCTTTATTAATCTTATATAAAGGTGGCTGTGCTAAATAAATATGTCCATTTTCGATAAGTTTATTGAATGGTTTGTTGTTAAAAAAAGTTAAAAGCAATGCCCTAATATGTGAGCCATCTACATCAGCATCTGTCATAATTATAATTTTACCATATCTTAGATCTTTTAAATCTAATTCTTCATTTTTTGGATCTAATCCCAAGGCATTTATTAATGTTACAATTTCGTTGGAAGATATCATTTTAGATAAGGCTTTTGTTCTTAAGTCATTACCATTTCCATTTTTTTTATTACCATTATTATCTGTATAGGTATTTAAAATTTTTCCACGTAAAGGCAGAACTGCTTGATATTCTCTATTTCTACCTTGTTTTGCTGATCCTCCCGCTGAATCTCCCTCCACTATAAATAATTCTGTGCCATCTTGTTTAGAATTTTGACAATCTGCTAGTTTTCCTGGTAACCCAGTTAACTCTAATGCTCCTTTTCTTCTAACACTTTCTCTCGCTTTTCTAGCTACATCTCTCGCTACGGCTGCCTGGATTATTTTTAAAAGAACAATTTTAGTTATTGATGGGTTCTGATCAAACCATATGGATAATTTCTCATTAATAATTGTTTCTACAATATTTCTTACTTCTGATGAAACTAATTTATCTTTAGTTTGTGAAGAAAACTTTGGATCAGGAACTTTAATCGATAAAACACATGTTAGACCTTCTTTTATATCATCTCCTGAAATGGAAACTCGATTTTTTTTCAACATGTTATGCTCATTTGCATATTTATTGATTACTCGAGTCAAAGCACTTCTAAAACCTAAAATATGGGTTCCACCATCTTTTTGATAAATATTGTTTGTATAAGGATATACATCTTCAGAATAAGTTAAGTTCCATTTAAATGAACACTCTATTTCAGTATTACTTTTTTTTCCCTCAATAAATATAGGTTTTTTGAATAATTCATTTCCGTTTTTATTTTTTAATGTTTCTCTTTTTTCATCTAAATATTCTACAAATTCAATTATACCACCTTCAAATCTAAACTCAGAAGTTTTAGATTTTTTTTGAGTAAAGTCATTAACAATAATTTTTATACCCTTATTTAAAAATGCTAACTCTCTCATTCTTTTTTGAATTGTATTTAAATTAAATTTTGTCAGTGAAAATACTTCTTTTGAAGGTGTAAAAGTTATTTCAGTTCCAGTATTTTTTGATTTACCTAAAGGCTTTAAAGGTTTATTTGCTTTACCGTTTAAGAACTCAATAAAATATTTTTTTCCTTCTCTTTCTATTGTAAGCTCTAGCTTTTCTGATAAAGCATTTACAACAGATACTCCAACTCCATGCAATCCTCCGGAGACTTTATATGAATCATGATCAAATTTTCCTCCTGCATGTAACTGGGTCATTATAACTTCTGCAGCAGATTTTTTTTCGCCTTTATGGAAATCTACAGGTATTCCTCTTCCATCATCTTTGACTGTAACTGATCCGTTGGAATTAACATCAACTTGTATTTTTTTACAATATCCAGCTAATGCCTCATCTATTGAATTATCTACAACTTCATAAATCATATGGTGTAAACCGGTTCCGTCATCGGTATCACCTATATACATTCCTGGTCTTTTTCTAACAGCTTCTAGACCTTTTAAAACTTTAATAGACTCTGCTTTATAATTAGATTTATTTTCCATTTGAATGATTTATTATTATACCACTATTTATATTAAGTTACACTAATTTCAATTATTATAAAAAATAAAATGGGAAAAAAAATATTGGTTATCATAGCTCATAGAGGCATAGGTGATTTAATTTATCATTTACCATTGCTAAGATCATTATATAAAAGTTTTGATAAAAAAATTACTATTTTATCAAACAAAACAAATAGAGCGACACAAGTTTACAAAGGTGAAAATTTTTATGAAACAATAATTGAATTTGATAACTCTAGAATCCCTTTCCCAAGGAACATAAGATCAATTTTAAACTTTAAAAATTTAATAAATGAAATTAATGCAGATCAGATAATTTTAACATCTAACAGTAGAAGGCTAGCTATTCCAGTTTTTTTATCAAAGGCAAAAGAAAAAATAATTTTTGGTTCTCATTTTTTATCAATTTTTAAAAATAGAAAAACTCAGAATATGACTAGCTCTGAAAAAATTTTATATTTTACAAAAAATCTAACACTTCCAAAATTTGACCAAAATTTCAATCTTAAATCACATTACAGTATACAAGATAACAGTAAAAAAATTTTTATAAGTGTTGACTCTCACCATAACCAAAATGATTGGAATTTAGATAATTATATAAAATTAGTTGAAATATTAATTAAAAAAAATTTCAAAATATATTTAAATTTTAGAGATGACAAAAATATTATAAATTTATTTCCATCTTTTTTTTTAGAATCAGAAAATATTCAATTTACAAACAAACAAAATATAGACGAACTAATTAAAATTATTTCTGAGTGTAAATATGTAATCGGAAATGAGTCTGGACCAGTTTGTATTGGGGCCTCGTTACAAAAAAAGGTTTTTGCAATTTATCTTCCAATACATACTAAGCCTGAAAGTAAAATAATAAACAATAATACAAAATATTTTAAAGTGGGCAAAATTGAAGATAATTTTATTATAGAAAAAATTTTAGAGGATATTGAATAAGTGCAGATTTTGGCGGAGAGAGTGGGATTCGAACCCACGATACCCGAAAGTATACACGCTCTCCAAGCGTGCGCTTTAAACCGCTCAGCCATCTCTCCGTTATTTTTTGTATACTAAACTTATCAATAATATAATTATAATTAAAAATCTAAAAATGAAAAAAAGTGTTACTATAATAATTGTTTCATTTAAAAGTGAAAAAATTATAGCTGATTCAATTAAAAGCTTTGGAAAAAATCACAAAATAATAATTATTGAAAATTCTGGAAATAAACAAATGAAAGTAAATCTAGAAAAAAAATTTCAAAATGTTCAGGTTGTATTAAATAAAAATAATGGTTTTGGCCAAGCTGCTAACCTGGGTGTAAAGAAATCTAAAACAGAATATGTAATGTTTTGTTCACCTGATATATCTTTCAAAAAAGACCCCATAAAAGAATTTTTAAAGCATTCAAAAAAACTACAAAATAAATTAGGAGCCTTAATACCTTCGGATAGAGAATTTAAACTTCAAAAAATAAAAAAAATAGAAAAGCCGATTGCTGCACCTGTTATTTTTATAAGTAAAAAAAATTTTAAAAAAATAAAAGGTTTCGATGAGAGAATTTTTTTATATTTCGAAGATATCGATATCATTAACAGAATTATTAAAAATAAACTTTGTGTCTATCAATTGCCGTTATTTTTTAAACACAAATATGGATCACATAATAAACTTTATAGTTTCGAAGTAGAAATAAACAGAAACTGGCATTATATGTGGTCTAAGTTTTATTTTATAAAAAAAAATAGTAACTTCAGTAAAGCTCTAATGAATACTTTTCCAACATTTGTGAGATCCTTCATAAAATTGTGTTTTTTTTATATGTTTAATACAAATAAGTTCTTGATTTATAAAGCAAGATTCTTAGGATTAACAAACTCATATTTAAATAATAAATCTTGGTATAGACCTAAAATAAATAAATGAAAAAAATTCTTGTAACTGGAGGCTCAGGTTTTATTGGAACAAATTTTATAAATTTTTTAGCAAAGAAAAAATTTAAAGTAGCAAATCTCGATAAGATTTCAAAAATATCTACACCAGAAATTTTTAAAATACAGCCCAAGAACTATATTTTTATCAAATTAAATATGTTGAATAAAAAAAAATTAGAAAAAACTATTTTTAAGTTTAGACCTGACGTTATTGTTAATTTTGCAGCAGAAAGCCACGTTGATAGATCAATAGATAATCCGGATCAATTTCTAATAAATAATTTTATATCAGCAACTAATTTATTTGATGTTTTCAAAAAATTTTCAAAATCCAAAAAAAATTCAAAGTTAATTCATATATCAACCGACGAAGTATTTGGTTCAAATAATTCAAAACCATCGAAAGAAAATTCTTTGTATAAGCCCTCGTCACCATATTCTTCATCAAAAGCATCTACTGATTTAGTGGCATTTTCTTTTAATAAAACTTATAAAACAAAGATACAAATTGTAAACCTATGCAATTGCTATGGACCTTATCAATATTTAGAAAAATTTATACCAACATGTATTTTTAGTATAATTAAAAATAAACCTTTGCCTTTATATGGAAAAGGTAAAAATATAAGAGAATGGATGCATGTTGAAGATGCCTGCAGAGCAATATTTAAGATTTTGCTGAGCAAGAATAAAAGTTTTCGATTTAATATTGGATCTGATTTGCGGTATAAAAATACCTATATAGCAAAAAAAATATTTCAAATTATTAAAACAAAAAATTTAACAAAGCTTACTGAAAAAAATTATTATAAATTTGTTAAGGATAGACCAGGACATGATTTAAGATATGCTTTAAATTCATCTCTTTTTAAAAAAACTTTTGGTTTTAAAACTAATTTTAAGTTAGATAATGGCCTTCAAAATACCATAAATTGGTACTTGAATAATAATATGTGGTCAAGTTATATCCTTAAAAAATTTACTAGAAAAAGATTAGGTTTAAATGGTTAAAAAAGCAATTTTACTTTGTGGTGGAACTGGTTCACGAATGTTTCCTTCAACTTTGGCCACAAACAAACATCTAATGCCCGTTTATGATAAACCAATGTTTTTTTATCCTCTATCTGTATTGATGCTTTCAGGTATCAAAGATTTTTTAATAGTCACTAATCCAGGACAAAGAAAAAAATATTATGAGTTATTGAGTCCATTAAAAGACATTGGGATTAAAATAGAGTTTGCTGAACAAAAAAAACCTGGCGGAATTCCTGAGGCTCTAATAATTGGAGAGAAATTTATTGGAGAAAGCTCGGTCGCATTAATTTTAGGTGATAATTTCTTTTATGGGAGTATGTTAACACCGTTAATTAAAAAATCTTTTTTGAGAAATAAAGGATCAAATATTTATTTGTATCCTAGTAAAAATACTTCCGCATATGGAGTGGTAGAATTAAATAAAAAAGGTAAAATAAAAAAAATAATCGAAAAACCTAAATTTACAAAATCAAACTTAATAATAACAGGTCTCTATGTATTTGATAAAAATGCTTCCAAGTATGCAAAAAAACTCAAACCATCAAAAAGAAAAGAGTTAGAAATTGTAGATTTAATTAAAATGTACAATAAAAAAAACCTTTTAAAATTAATTAAATTAGGTAGAGGAACTGCTTGGCTAGATGTAGGAAATTACGACGATTTCTTAAGTGCTTCTAATTATGTAAAAAATATAGAGGATAGACAAAGTTATAAAATAGGATGCTTAGAGGAAATAGCTTATAACAATAAATGGATTTCTAAAATTAATATTAAAAACAGAATCAAAAAATATAAAAATTCCAAATATTCAGAATATTTAAAAGATATTATTAAAAACTAAATTAAATGTTTCCAAAAAAAGTAAAATTAAAAAAATTTAAAGATTTAAGGGGTTCGTTAGTAGAGTTATTACCAAGGTCTATAAATAAAAAATTTATTTATAGTATTATTAGTACGTCCAAAAAAAATGTAATTAGAGGAATGCATTATGATTCAAAATTAAAAGAAGAAAAATTAGTTTATATTTTAGAAGGAAAAATTTTAGATGTCTGTATTAATTTATCGAAAGGAAAATATTTTAAAAAGAAATTTTATAATGTTCTTCAATCAGGGGACGCGATATTTATTCCTAAAGGATATGCACATGGATACAGATGTTATGGTAAAAAAAACCTATTAATTTACTTTTTAACAAAGAAATATAACAAAAAAGAAAGCAGAGGAATTATTTGGAATGATAAATCACTTAAAATAAAATGGAAAATCACAAAACCTATTATTTCAAGTAGAGATCTAAAATTACCAACATTAAATAAATGAATAAAATTGAATTTTTAGATTTAGGTAAACAACCTATTACAAATAATTTTTTAGATACACAATATCCAAAAGATGAGTTTTTTTATAATTTGAAAGTTGTTTTTGATGAAAAAAGTAAACTGGTCTCACTTAAAAACTTTGTACCGCCAGAAAAAATGTTTAATGAAACCTATGCTCATAGAGCATCTATGTCTAAAACCATGCGAATTGCCTATAAAAATCTATCAGATAAACTAAAAAAAAAATTTAATACAGAGTCAATTCTTGAAATTGGGAGTAATGACGGTGTTTTTTTAAGAAATTTTAATTCAAAAAATGTGGTTGGTGTTGAGCCATGTAAGAATCTTGCTGAAATTACAAATTCCCAGAGTATAAAAACATATGATAATTTTTGGGACTTAAATCTTTCAAAAAAAATTCATAAAGAACATGGTAATTTTGATTTAATTTATTCAGCCAACACTATTAGTCACATTCATGATTTAAATGAAGCAATTTTAGCAGTTGAAAATTTGCTAGATAAAAATGGAACATTTGTTATTGAAGATCCATCGTTGTCAGAAGTTCTAAAAAAAAATTCTTACGATCAGTTTTACGATGAACATGCATATGTTTTTTCAGCAACATCAATAAGCAACCTATTAAATCTATCTGATATGGAAATATTTGATATTGAAAAATTATCAACCCACGGCGGATCAAATAGATATTTTATTAAAAAAAAAATTGGAAACCAAACTATAAATGAAAATGTAATTAAAACTTTAAATGAGGAGAAAGAAATAGGAATTGAAAGAATTGAAACATATCAAAAATTCTCATTGAACGTAAAAAAATCTAAAGATGAACTTTTTAAAATTTTTGAAAATTTAAAAAAAAATAAAAAAAGAGTAATTGGATATGGCGCAACCTATAAATCTTCTACAGTATTAAATTATTGTAATTTAAATACTGATTTTATAGAATTTTTTATTGATACTACGGAAAATAAGCAAGGTAAATTTACACCAGGAAGTCATATACCTATTAAAAAACCTCTGCCAGACATTCTAAAAAATGTCAATTATGCTTACCTAGGAGCCTGGAATTTTAAAAATGAAATTTTTGAAAAAGAAAAAGAATACATTGAAACTGGTGGAAAATTTATTACACATGTTCCAAAACCAATGATTTTATGAAAACACAAAATAAATTAATTTTAAAATTAAGAAGAGAATTATATCTAAAACAAAAACCATTAAACTCTAATAATGACATAATGAAATGGTATTATAAGATAATTAAAAATTCTAAAGTTAAGGTTAAAAAAATTAAATTAAAAGATTGTAAAGATTGGAGATTTTCAAAAAATTCAATTGTACATAAATCAAATAAATTTTTTAAAGTTGAAGGTGTAAGGGTAGTCAAATCTTTTAAAAGAGAAGTTAAAAGTGGCTGGGACCAACCCTTGTTAACAGAACCAGATTTTAAAGGAGGTATACTAGGCTTGATGAGAAAAAACATAAATGGATTTCCACATTATTTAATTAATGCAAAATTTGAACCTGGAAATTATAAATTAATACAACTTAGCCCAACATTACAAGCAACTTTTAGTAATATTTCAAAGGCTCACAAGGGGGAAACTCCAAAATTTTTAAAATATTTTACAAATCCAAAAAAAAATAAGTGTGATGTTTTATTTAAGCAGTGGTTTTCAGAAGAAGGCGGGAGATTAAATCAAAAAAGAAATTGTGGAATTATAGTTAATAATTATTCAAAAGAAGAAATTATTTTGGATGAAGATTTTAAATGGATAACTTTAAAACAAATAAAATCGTTAATATTGGAAAATGCAATTGTTAATCCACATCTTAGAGGATTAGTTTCATTTATTTAGTTTATATATGTCATTAAATTTAGGATTCTGGTCATTTAGCAATCACCTCAGAAATAAAGTAATACCAAGTATTAAGGATAATAAGAAAATAATTCCTTATATGATTTTTTCGAACAAAAGGAAAATACTTAGACAAAAATATCTGGCTTCGACCATAATTACAAAAAATAAAAATAACTTATTAAAAGATAAAAATATTAAATATATTTATATATCATCAATAACTAAAAATCATTTTAAAAATAGTAAAGATGTAATTAAATCTAAAAAAAATGTCATATGTGAAAAACCAATATGTAATAACGCCAAAGAATTTAAAAAACTTTTGATATTAGCCAAAAAAGAGAAAGTAAAGATTTTTGAGTTTTATCATTACATTCACCATCCTTTATTTAAAAAATTACAAGAAATTCTAAATAAAAAAATTCTTGGTAATATAAATTATATTGAAAGTCATTTTACAGTACCCTTGAATGACAAAAGAAATTTTAGATTTAAAAAAAAACTTGGGGGTGGTGCCTTAATGGATGTTGGTGTATATCCTATATCTCTTCCATTTTTCTTATATAAAAACCCTAATTTAGAGATAATAAAAAAGAATATT
>MDTE01062673.1_pt1 | contig 15391 bp, 12 predicted proteins | sample 811231 | NCBI WGS metagenome assembly MDTE01 (sample SAMN05326651, study PRJNA326480) | marine metagenome | isolation source: seawater | place: Indian Ocean: Red Sea | collected 2010 | reverse complement strand
TAAAATATTGATTAAATAAATAATGATATGTAACTGTAAAAATAATTGATGATAGAAATCCCCCTATTAATCCTTCTAAAGTTTTATTAGGACTAATTTTAGGAATAAGTTTAATTGTTCCAAATAATTTTCCAAAAAAATAAGAAAAAGTGTCAAATAAGAAAATTATTAAAACAAAGATAAGAAAAATATCTTTATTATAAATAAATAATACATAATACAAAAATGTTAAAAAGGAAAAAAATAAGTATATAAATACAAAAAAATTATAATAATTAAAATATTTAATAACTTCATAGAATATCATTAAATATATAAAAAGAACTAATACAAAAAGATACTTTGTTAATAAAAAATAAAATATAAAAAATATTACAAATATAATAACACTTAAAATAATTCTTAAAAATAATTTATTATAAGCCATGGTTTCTTTTGATTTTTTTAAAATAAGTGATTATTTTATTAAATTCAGTTTTAGAAAAATTAGGCCACAATGTATTTGTAAAAAAAAACTCTGTATATGATATGTACAATTGTAAAAAATTACTTAATCTTTTAAAACCGCCAGTTCTAATCATCAAATCAGGATCTGGTATAGATCCTAATAATAATTTTTTTTTATATGAATTATTTAATATATTTTTTTTAAAAGTAGAAATATTTTTGCTATTTATTTTTGAAATAAACATAAATAATTCATATTGGAGTCCATAATTAAAAGCTACATTTACATTCAATTTTTTATTATTTTTTGTTTTTGTTTCGATATTAGTAAATAATTTTTTAATTCTTGGTTTTAGTGCATTTATATTTCCAATAAATTTCATTTTAATCTCTCTGTTGTTTATAATTTTTTGAAAATTTAAATTTTTATCATCAATGAGATTTAAAAGAATATTAATATTATCTCTTTTAATATTCTCAGAAGATAAAGTAAAAATAGTTAAATATTTTATATTACTCTGTATGCACCATTGTGCTACTTCAAAAATTTTATCAAAACCTGCTTCATAACCCTCAAAAATCTTTTTATTATTTTCGACTGACCATCTTTTGTTACCATCTAAAATAATAGCGAGATGATTTAATTTATTGATCAAAAAATTAAACTTTTAAAATTTCTGATTTTTTTTCAGATGTTATTAAATCTATATTTTCAATATAATGATCAGTTACTTTTTGAATTTCATCAAGATTTTTTTTAACTTCGTCTTCAGGAGTATTATTATCTTTTTTATTTTTTTTTTGCTCTTCAATTAAATCTCTTCTGATATTTCTGATTGAAACTTTTGCATTTTCAGAATATTGGGATGCTAATTTTGATAGTTCTAATCTCCTTTCTTCGCTTAACTTCGGTATATTCAATCTAATGATATTACCATCAACTTGAGGATTAATACCTAAATTTGATTCTATTATGCTTGTTTCTACATTCTTAATTAACCCCGTATCCCAAACTTGTATTGAAATTGTACTTGCATCAGGAGTGCTAATATTGCCTATTTGATTAATTGGAGTTTTGCTTTCATATGCATCAACAAATATACTGTCCAACATTTTAGGATTAGCTCTAGAAGTTCTTAAAGAAGATAATTCTTTTTCAAAATGCAAAATTGCATTTTTCATTTTATCGTGAATATTTTTTGTGTCCATTAATTTAATTTATTGTACTATATACACCTTTTTCATTCAATACATCGATTAATGAATTTGTCTTAAAAATATTAGTAATTAAAATAGGAATATTACTATCTTTAGCTAAACTAATTGAAGTTGAATCCATGACGTTTAAATTTTTGTTAAGAACATCTAGATAGCTGATATTTTTATAAAATTTTGCATCAGTATATTTATTAGGATCTTTGTCATAAATTCCGTCAACTTTTGTTGCTTTTATAATTTTGGAGCAATTCAATTCTGAAGCCCTTAGAGATGCTGCGGTATCAGTAGAAAAATATGGATTGCCTGTTCCTGCTGCAAAAATTACAACCCTTTTTTTTTCTAAATGCCTTTCAGCTTTTCTTCTAATGTATGGTTCTGCAATTTGAGACATATTTATAGCCGATTGAACTCTTGTAGGTATTGAAATTTGCTCTAAACAACTTTGCATTGAAAGAGCATTCATCACAGTTGCTAGCATTCCCATATAATCCGAAGTAGATCTATCAATGCCTTCAGCTGCACCTTTTATTCCCCTAAAAATGTTTCCTCCACCTATAATAAGACAAATCTGGTAATGATAATTAAAAACTTTTTTAATCTCATTAGCGATAAAATTAATGATTGATACATCAATGCCATAATCCGATTTGCCCATTAAGGCTTCACCTGATATTTTTATTAATATTCTTTTATCTATCATTAATTAAGCATCATTAATTCATAATTTATTAGTTTAAACTCTAATTCTTTAGGCAGATCATTAATTGCTTTCTTAACATCCTTTTCAGGATCTAAAATAAATTTTTGATTTAATAACGTAGAATCAGAAAAAAACTTATTCATTTTGCCTTCTAAAATTTTTTCTATTATGTCTTTTGGCTTGCCACTACTTTCAATAGAGTCTCTTTGAACTTCTTTTTCTCTGCTGACTAATTCCTCACTCAAAAATTCAACATCTAAAGCTTCAGGTTTTGAAGCTGCTACATGCATACATAGATTTTTAGTAAATTCAGTAATTTGATCATTTAATATTTTAGAATCATAACTAATGTAAGAAATAATTTTTCCAATATTTTCTTTATATGAATTATGAACATAAAAATTAAATCTAGTTGCTGAATGATTTGTTATTTTAATATCGGAAAGGATAATGTTTTCACCTATTCTTGCAATAATATCAGTGAAATAATCTGATAATTTCCTATCTTCAAATTTTTCATTCATAATACTATTAAAATCAATATTATCAGTATTCAGCAAAAGATTTCCTATTTTATCAAAAAAATTAAGAAATGTTTCTCCTTTGGTTGCAAAGTCAGTTTCAGAGTTTATCTTTAATATAACACTCTTAAATTCATTGCTATAAATTCCAACTGCACCTTCAGAAGCAACTCTAGAGGATTTTTTTGAAGCCTTTGCTAGGCCTTTTTTTCTTAAAAAATCTATAGACTCTTCTATTTGATTATTATTCTCCTCTAAAGCATTTTTGCAATCAAGAAAACCAGCTCCAGTTTTATCTCTTAGGTTTTTGATTAGACTCATTTTATCAGACATCTTGTAACTCCTTAAATTATAAATTTATTACTATTTATTTTGTTGGATCTTTATATTTTCTTTAGCATTTGATATAGTTTTTCTAAAATATTCTGCATAAAGATTAATGGATCTTAAGGCATCATCATTGCCTGGTATTACATAATCAATAGGTTCGGGATTTGCATTTGAGTCTACTATGCCAATTATAGGAATATTTAATTTCTTTGCTTCCATGACAGCTAGCTTATCCTTTACAACATCAAAAATTAGCATCAAATCCGGCTTTCCCCCTAGGTCTTTAATACCACCTAGATTTGAAATTAATTTATCTTTATTTCTTGAGAGTTCCAAAAGCTCTTTTTTTGATAAATTATTTTTAGACTGTTCCTGCTCAAACAAAGACTCTAATTCATCTAGCTTAGTAATTGAATTTGAAATTGTTTTCCAATTAGTTAAAGTTCCACCTAACCATCTTTTATTAATATAAAAATTATTATTTTCCAATGCAATTTCTTTAACAATGTTTGAGCATTGTTTTTTTGTGCCAACAATTAATATTTTCCCAGATTTTGCAGTTACTTCAAAAAGCTTTACTAATGCAACATTTATTAAATCTAATGTAATTCTCAAATCAAAAATATGAATATTGTTTCTAACTCCATATATATATTCTTCCATCTTAGGATTCCATCTCCTAACATTGTGACCAAAATGGACTCCAGCTTCTAATAAATCTTGAAGTTTAACTTCAGGTATGTTCATAATAAATCTCCGGTTTAACCTCCACAGAAAGAAAAACACCGGTTTTTTCTGTGTGCTAGTTTTTGAGGCTAATTAATGAAAAAAAAAATAAATTCAAGTTATTTCAATTGAATAATCTAATTTTTGTGCCTTATTCAAAATATCTAGATTTTTAAATGAATATATGGAGTATTTGTTAAAATCTAAATTCAATAATTTATCTTGCAAATTGATATATACGGTAATTTTTTGATCTGGATTTATTTTTTTTTCAAAAAGTTGATCTTTTAAATTAATTAAATTTTCAGAATTAATATAAATATTTATACGTTTTTGAATTTCTTCAAATTTTTTATCTAGTTGTTCTATCTTTCTAATAACAAATCTTCTTCCTTGGTCATTTCTAATTATATCTATTTCAAAAATTAAAACATTCCCTTCTTTTAATAGAGATCTATATCTAGATAAGTTTTCACTAAATATTGATAATTCAAATTGTGAAGAATTACCGGAAACTGTAATAAAGGCATATTTTTTTCCATCTTTATTTGATCTTTCTTTAATATCTAGAACCGCTCCAGCTAGTTTGGCATTTCTTAAATTTAAATTTTTCTCAATTTCATCAAATTCAGAAATATTACTTTTTTTAAAATAATCCTTTGGATAATAAGCCAATGGGTGATCTGAAAAATAAAAGCCAATAACATCTAATTCATTTTTTAACAACTCTCCAGAACTCCACTTATTTACTACTTGTGAAAATAAATTTTTATCATCAAAATTAATTTTTTGTTCTTCAAATAATAATTCTTGACCAAGATTGTTTTCAGATGAAAATAATTCTACAAATTTTGGAACATTTTTAAATAATTTAGATCTATTTTTTTCAATTGAATCAAATGATCCTGATTGAATTAATTTTTCTAATTGCCTTTTATTTATAACTTCTCCACTTAATCTTTTCATAAAATTAATAATATCCGTATATGACCCATTAGCCTTTCTATCTTTTACAAGTTTTGAAATTGATTTAACACCTACTCCTTTGATAGCGCCAAGTCCGAAGCGAATAGATTTATTTTTATTTTTATCATACTCTATTACAAATTTTTCTTCAGAAAAATTTATATCAGGTTTTAAAAACTTAATATTTAACCTCTCTAACTCTTTTTTTAATAAAATAATTTTATCTGTTTTATCAATTGAGTAATTCAAAGTTGATGTCATAAACTCATGAGGAAAATTTGATTTTAAAAATGCTGTTTGATATGCTATTAATGCATATCCTGCAGCATGACTTTTGTTAAAGCCATAACCAGCAAATTTATTTACTAAATCAAAAATTTTAGAAGACTCATTTTCAGTTATATTATTTTTGCGAGCGCCTTCAATGAATCTATTTTTTTGATCATCCATTTCTTTTTGTATTTTTTTACCCATAGCTCTTCTAAGTAAATCAGCCTCACCTAAAGAATAATCTGAAAGCACTTGAGCTATTTGCATAACCTGTTCTTGATAAACTATTATCCCATAAGTTTCTTCCAGAACATTTTTTAATTTGGGATGAAGATAGTCAATTTTTTCCCTACCATGCTTTCTATTACAAAAAGACGGTATATTCTCCATTGGGCCAGGTCTAAATAAAGCAACGACAGCAATAATTTCTTCAAATTTGTCAGGTTGGAGTTGTTTTAATACACTGCCCATCCCACTACTTTCTAATTGAAAAACTCCAATAGCATTTCCTTTGCTTAATTGATTGAATGTATTTTTATCATTTAGTTGTATTGTTGCTAAATTAAAATCTTGATTTTGTTTTTGTATTAAATCTACGCAATCCTTAATTATTGACAAAGTTGTTAGGCCTAAAAAATCAAATTTTATTAATCCCGCTTTCTCAACATATTTCATAGAAAATTGTGTTGCATTAACTTCTGTATTTTGATCTTTATATATTGGGACTATATTAGCTATATTTTGATTTCCTATTACGACTCCTGCAGCATGAGTTGAAGCGTGTCGATGTACACCTTCTAATTTTAAACTCACCTCAACAACGTTTGCTAATCTTTCATCATTATCCATACTTTCTTTTAATCTTTGTTCTGATCTTATAGATTCTTTTAAAGTTAATGGATTTGCAGGGTTGTAGGGTATTAATTTTACAAATTGATCTACATCGTTATATGGCAATTCTAAAACTCTACCAATATCTCTTACAGCCGCCCTAGAAGCCAAAGTGCCAAAAGTAATTATATGAGCAACACAATCTCTTCCATATTTCTCATGTACATAATCAATAACTTCATCTCTTCTGTTTTGGCAAAAATCTATATCAAAATCAGGCATAGAAACTCTTTCAGGATTTAAGAATCTTTCAAAAAGTAAGCTGTAATCTAAAGGATTTAAATCAGTTATACCTAAAGACCAAGCTACAAGACTACCAGCCCCTGAACCTCTGCCAGGACCTACTGGAATATCTTTATTTTTTGCCCAATTTACAAAATCTGAAACTATTAAAAAATATCCTGCATATCCCATTTTAATTATAATATCTAACTCATAGTCTATTCTTTTTTTGCAACTATCTTCAGACAAATGATGATGATTTAAAATTTTTTTATTCAATCCTTCTTTGGTTAATTTAATTAACATATCATTTTCACTTAAATTTTCTGTATTAATAAATTTAGGCAATTGGGCTTTTATTTCTCTTGGAAAATAATTACATGCAAGAGCTACATTAAAATTATTTTCTATAATTTCTGGCAAATCAGAAAATAATTTATTCATTTGAATATTATTTTTAAAAAACAAATTAGGATTTGAATTATCTCTATCAGCAATATTTATAGTAGATTTTTGTGCAATACATAGCAATGCATCATGAGCGCTAAAATCATCTTCTTTTTCAAATTTAATATTATTTGAGCCTATTAAGGGAATTCTATATCTATTTGCAAGATTAATGAATTTTGACTCGAAAACATCTATTACATTATCTTCTATACGTTGAATTTCAAACAATAAGTTTTCATTAAAAATACTTTTTAACTTATCAATTAATTTTTTTATCTTAATATTTTCATTATTTAAATTAAGAAGTAATAGTGGGTTATATTCACCACCTATGAAACAAAATAAACCATCAGAGTATTTTTCAAGTTCATTTAAAAAAATTCCTACATTATTATTTTGAGAAATATGAGACAACGAGCTTATATGGAGCAAATTTTTATAACCTTGTTCATTTTTAACTAAAAAGGAAAGTTGAGAAATTTTATCTTTATATTTAACATCTAGAAGATTAACTGATGTGCCAATTATAGGTTGAATGCCATTTTTAGAACATTCTAAAGAAAATTCAAAAACACCAAACATATTATTATTGTCAGTAATTGCAATGGCAGGCATATTATTATCTTTAGTTAATTTAATTATATCATTGATTTTTAGAGCACTTTCGGAAAGAGAATAAGAAGATAGGGTTCGTAAGTGTATAAAGGGTAGATTCATTTCTTCAAAACTAAACTTGAATTCTTAAATTCATAAATATTATTTGCTTTATTTGCAAAATTATTATTATGAGTTACATAAACTAGTGATTTCTTATTTTCTTTCACATATTTAATAAAGAAAGAAAAAATTTCTTTAGCTGTATTTTCATCTAAATTACCAGTCATTTCGTCTGCGAGAATTAAATCTGGATTATTAATTAAAGATCTTGCTATGGCAACTCTTTGCTGTTCTCCACCTGATAATTTGTTGGGTTTAAATTTGCTTCTATCAGTAAGTCCAAAAATATTGATTAGGTTTTTTGCCTTTTCATAACCGTTAGAGTCTTTGTGATTGATTAAATAAGGGAGCATAATGTTTTCAATTACATTTAATTCTGGTATTAAATGAAAAAACTGATGAATGAATCCTATTGAAAGTCCCCTTTTTAAATTAATTTCACTTTGTGATAATTGTTTAATATTTTTACTATTAAATTCATAATCACCTGAAAAATCTTTATCCAACAAACCTAAAATATTTAACAATGTTGACTTACCGGAACCTGAAGGTCCAATAATTGAAACAATACAATTTTTCTGCAAATTCAATGATAAATTTTTAATAATTTTTAATTCAAGTTGGTTTATTAAATATACTTTTGATACATTGGTTAGCTTAATAAAATTATTTTTCATTCACTTCTTATGGTTTTAATTGGATCTACTTTAGCTGACCTTAAAGCTGGAAATATAGTAGAAAAAATAGAAATAATAATAGAGGTAATAAAAATTAAAATTATTTCCTGAATTTTGATTTCAGAAGGAAGTGAGGATAAATAGTAAATCTCTTCTGCAAATAATTTTGTACCCAACAATCTTTCAAGAAAAGATTGAATAAAACGAATATTAAGTGTGAAAATAATACCAATAATTACTCCAGTTGTTGAGCCTATAAAACCTATTAAAATTCCAATTGAGAGAAAAATTTTTAATATGCTATTATTGCTTAATCCTAATGTTTTTAAAATGCCAATATCTTTATTTTTTTCCTTAACAAATATAATTAACCCTGAAATGATATTCATTGAAGCAACAAAAATTATAAGCGTTAATATTAAAAACATAACGTTTTTTTCAATTTTTAAAGCATTTATAAGTGAAGAATTTATTTCAAGCCAAGAAATCGAATATAAGTTTAAATTGTTTTTACTAATTATATTTCTAATTTTATTTTTTATAGTATTTGCATCTTCTGCATCTTTAATAAATATTTCTATTTTGTTAAAATAACTTTCTTCTAAAATTAATAGTTTTCTAGCCAAATTTGAATTTATAAATATTAAATTGTTATCATACTCATATAAGCCAAAATCAAATATTGCATTAATTGTTAATGTTTTAAAACGTGGTATATTCCCTAATATTGTATTATCAGATTTTGGAATAGCTATTTTAATTTTATCTCCAACCTTAGCGCTAACTGAATTAGCAAGAGAATCTCCAATGATTACATAATTTGAAGAATTGTTTATAAGTTTCCCGCTAATAATCGAATTATACAAATAATGATTTTTTTCTATACTATCATAACCTCTGATTAAAACACCTTTAGAGAAATTATCTTTTATAATTAATCCATTTGTTTCAATTGATCCAAATATATTATGATAATCTTTGTTAGGCAGATTGTCTTTTATAATTTTTACGGAATTTAATTGAATATCATTTGTATTAGAATAAACATTTATATGTGAGTTTATTCCTAGTAATCTTTTTGTTAGATCAGATCTAAAACCATTCATTACAGACATAACGATTATTATAGCAGAAACGCCTAATGCAATTCCAATAATAGAAAACCATGAAAAAATAGAGATATATCCATCAGTTTTTTTTGCAAATAAAAATCTATTTATCAACAATCTTTCAGATTTTGACAGCATGATTATTAAAACTTAATTTTGGGCAAAAGATTTTTTATTATTTCATCTTTAGTAATTTTAAAAGATGAGTTTTTTAAACGATCTTTAATTTCAACAAAGCCATTTTTTAAATCTCTTTTCCCTATAATGATCTGGTAAGGTATGCCAATTAACTCATTATCAGATAATTTTTTTCCAATACTGCATTTTCTATCATCTAATATTAAGTCAATATCTCTATTTTTTAAATCTAAGTATAGTTTTTCTGAGAATTCCCTGCTATCACTATCCTCTATTGTTAAATTTACAATACTAACAGTAAAAGGAGCTACAGGAAGTGGCCACTTTATACCCTTATCATCGTGATAGGCTTCTATAATTGCCCCAACTAACCTTGATATACCAATTCCATAAGAACCCATGTGGACAGGGTTGTTATTTCCTTTTTTATCTTGAACTAAAGCTTTAAGTTTTTCAGAATATTTTGTGCCAAAATAGAAAATATGACCAACTTCAATACCTTTGGATATTTTTAAATTTTCTTTTGGGATTGGGCATTGAGTTTCATCGTGTTCTTGATCTACTGTAGCATAATATGACTGAAGTTTTTCAGGATCTACAGTATCTGGATTTATTTTTTCCAATTCTCTATCATAATACAAAGTGCTCTCACCTGTACTGGCAAGTATTTGAAACTCGTGACTTAAGCTACCTCCTATTGGTCCTGTTTCGGCTCTCAATGAAATTGGAGTTAAGCCCATTCTCAAAAAAGTTTTTATATACGCTGAAAACATCTTATTGTACGAGAGTTTTGCTGAAGCCTCATTTAAATCAAAAGAATAATTATCTTTCATTAAAAATTCTCTACCTCTCATAACTCCAAATCTTGGTCTTATTTCATCCCTAAACTTCCATTGAATATGATAGAGGTTTTTAGGAAGATCCTTATAAGAATTTATGTATGATTGAAAAATGTCAGTAATGAGTTCTTCATTTGTTGGGCCATAAAGCATTTCTCTTCCGCTTCGGTCATTAATTCTTAGCATTTCTTTTCCGTAATCATCATATCTCCCTGATTTAACCCATAGATCAGCGGACTGTATGGTGGGCATTAACAATTCAATCGCTCCTGCTTTATTTTGCTCTTCTCTGACTATTTCTTCAATTTTCTTTAAAACCTTTAAACCTAAAGGCAACCAGGAATATATACCTGCACTAGATTGCTTTATCATACCTGCTTTAATCATTAATTTATGAGAAATAATTTCAGCATCACTCGATATATTTTTTTGAGTAGGTATAAAATAGTCTGAGTATCTCATATTTTTCTAATAATTTAATTTTATAAATATCAAATTACAAAGAATCAAACAGGATAAAATGTATTTTTTGAATTTAAATTAATTATACACTAAGATGAACACAAATAACTAAGAATACTATCAATTCCTTAATATATGTACATCAACTTCTGGTTTATTTTTGCTTAAAATTTTAAAAATTTGTCTAATAGTAACTTTGACCAATTCAGTCAAAACTTGATCTGAATTTTTTTGTTCATTTGAAAGTTTCATATACTTATCTAGAAAAATAGACTTAAACTCATGCAAAATATTAACAGAATCAAATTCAGGAATCCCCTTTGCGCTTAACTGAATATTTTTTTCTATAGAAAAATCATCGTTAATAATAATAGAAATTAAAACTAAACCAGAAAAAGAATACTTTCTTCTTTCTTTTATAAATATAGAATCTGAGTCATATAATTTTTTACCCTCAACAATAAGTTTTCCAGTTTGAATATTCGATTGAATTATTGGTTCACCCGGGGCAATTTTTAAACATTTGCCATTTTCTAAAATCTTAGTTATTGGCACTTGACAAGATTGAGATATTTTTTTATGTGATTCTAAATGCATTGGCTCTCCGTGTACAGGTATTGATATATAGGGTTTAGTCCATTGATACATAGATTTGATTTCTTCAGCATAACCATGACCAGATGCATGAACAATATCTTCTTCTCCAGTAATAATTTCCACTCTTTGCCTAATTAATAAATTTTTGAGATTATTTATTGATTTCTCGTTACCAGGTATATCTTTAGAACTAAAAATAACTACATCTTCCTGATCTAAACTAATATGCTTATGAGAGTTAAAAGCAATTCTGTAAAGAGCTGATCTTTTCTCACCTTGACTTCCTGTACAAATAATGACGATATTTTCTCTAGGCATAAATGAAGCTTCTTCTTCAGATATGAATATATCAAGATCTTTAAGAAAATTAGTTTTAAAAGCAGCATCTATGGTTTTTTTGATACTTCTTCCTACTAAAACAATTTTACGATTATTTTTTTTTGCTGCTAAAATAATATTTTGCATTCTAGCTATGTTAGATGAAAAACAAGTAACCACTATCCTTTTATTATATCTTGAAAAAATTTTAACTAGTTCATCTTTTACCTTTTGTTCTGATAATGAGTAACCAGGGGTATTAGCATTAGTCGAATCTCCTATCAGTGCCAAAAGACCATCATTCCCGATCTTATCAAAGTTATTTTTATTGAATGGGTCACCTATTGTTGGATGATTATCTATTTTCCAATCAGCTGTATGTAACAATTTTCCATATTGAGTTGATATTAGGATTGCATTTGTTTGAGGAATTGAATGAGTAGTTGTAATAAATTCTAAATTAAATTTATCAAAATTCATTTCTTTTTTATTATCAAACTCATTTAAATTGATGTTTTCTAAATAGCCAAATTCTTTTAGTCTATTTTCTATCAGAATCTTTACAAAACTTGTTGCATAAACAGGGCATTTAATTTTATTTCCAAAAAAAGATAATGCTCCAGCATGATCTTCGTGACCATGGCTGATTATAACAGCTTCTAAATTTTTGCCTATTGCTTCAATTAGATCTATTTTGGGTACTAATATTTCTATTCCTGGATATTTATTAACGTCAGCAAAAGCCAAACCTAAATCAATCATTATCCATTTTCCGTCACATCCGTAAAGATAGCAATTGCCTCCTATTTCACCAATCCCACCTAAAGATACAAAAAAAAGACCTTTTTTAGTTGATTCAAGGAAAGAAGAAAAATTATTCATTGATTTTTTTTCCAATAATGGCCAAGCCCTCTAATGTCAAATTCTCATTTATAATAGGGTTTAGAATAACTTGATCTTTAAAAATCTTTGAAAAACCACCAGTCAAAATTATTCTTGGTTTAAATTTTTTTTCTTTAATAATTTTTTTTATTATACCGTTAATTAAAGATATATAACCCCAATAAAAACCTGATTGAATTGATTCAATAGTACTATTTGAAACAATTGTTTTAATTTTAAAAATTTTTGTATTCTTTAGTAAAGCAGCATTTTTAACCAAAGAATCTAAAGATATTTTAATGCCAGGAAATATAATTCCTCCCTCATAACAATTATTTTTAATTACATCAAAAGTTGTAGCTGTGCCAAAATCTACAATTATACAGTTTTTATATTTATTATTTATTGCTGCTATAGTATTTGCAATTCTATCTGCTCCAATTTTATCTAAATCATATTTAATTTTAATTTTAAAAGGAATATTTGATGCATCTAAATTAAAAAATTTATAATTTTTTTTTAATATTATCTTTTTTATAAATAAATTAAATTTAGGCACTACTGATGCCAATATACAAATTTTTGATTCGGTTATTTTTTTACTATTTTTGTTGAAATATTTCTCTATATTTAACTTTAAACTTACTAAATTTTTTGTTTCAATTCTTTTCTTATTTATAATTTTATTATCTTTATATATACCCAAAACCGTATTTGTATTCCCAATATCAATTACGATCATTTAAAATTCTCGCTGAATAAATATCTTGTATCACATCATTAATCTTAATTCTCATTGATCCATCCAAATTAATATCTTGAAAGTTTCCATTTAAAACGACGGAATCATCAATTTCTAAATTAATATTTTCATTCAGATATAATAATTTATTTTTATACTCATTAAGAATTGATTCATAATCTGAATTTTGAATTTTATAGTAATTCATAAAAAAAAATTTAATAAATAAATCTATAATTGTTTTATTATCTGTTTCTGGATTTATTTCTTTAGTAAAAGTTGTTGGATATTCAATATTTTTAGGTGATGATTTAACATTAATCCCAAATCCTATAATGATATTATTTATATCTTTAAATTTTACAATTTCTGTCATTATTCCAGAAATTTTTTTTCCATTTATTTTTATATCGTTAGGCCACTTGATTTTTGATTGTATATTACATGCTTCATCTAAAGTTTTGCTAATACTTATAGCTGTTGCAATATTATAAATAAAATAATCTTCTATATCTTTTTGTAAATGCAAATTGAAAGAAATATAAATGTTACCTTTTGGACTATGCCAAATATTTCCCCTTCTTCCTTTTCCATTGACTTGTTTTTCAGCTATCACAAAATAAGAATCATTTTTATCTTTAATAAGTTCCTTAATAGTGCTCATTGTTGATTCAATAGATCTATAATACTTTAATTTTAATCCATAATTCTCTAAAGCTTCCTTAATATATTCATACTGCATTTGATTTTTATTTTATCATCAAATTTGATGCTATATTCACTAAAATAGAAGGGTAAAAAACAAAAAATGTCATTATAAATAACATAACAATCAAAACTAATTTAGATTGTATAGAAATTGTAAAATTATAATTTTGATTGGGATTCAAATCTTCAAAATACATAACTTTAATTATCCTTAAATAGTAATAAGCAGAAATCACGCTAGCTAATACTCCTAAAATAGAAAGAACAACTAATCCTTTGTTCAATGCTGCAATAAAGATATAAAATTTAGAAAAAAAACCAATGAAAGGAGGTATGCCTGCCATTGATAACATAATAGCAGCTATAGATAATCCTATAATTGGATTTGATTTACTTAATCCTGATAATTCATCAATATTTTCTACAAAACCTTTTGATGATTTTAGGGATAAAATGATAGCAAAGATAGATACATTCATTAACATATAAGCAAACATATATATAGCTACAGCTTTAATAGATTCTTGATTTCCTGCAGCTAAAGCAATTAATACGTAACCTACGTGACCAATAGAGCTATATGCTAATAGCCTCTTTAAACTATTCTGAGCTATAGCAGCTATAGCTCCAACAAACATAGACCCTATAGAAAGAAAGATTATAATTTGACTCCATTCTTTATAAAAATTTCCGAAAGGTTCTAGACAAAATCTAAATATTAATACAACAGCTGCAATTTTAGGCACTATTGCAAAAAAAGCTGTTATTGAAGTTGGGGAGCCTTCGTAAACATCAGGTGTCCACATATGAAACGGAACAGCAGAAACTTTAAACGCTAATCCAACTAAGATAAAAACTAAACCAAATATAATCCCTAGGTTCAAATCATCCAACTGATTTAAAGATAAAAATATTTTTTCAAATGAAGTTGTGCCTGTAAATCCATAAATAAGAGAGCATCCATAAAGTAATATGCCAGATGATAATGCCCCTAGAATAAAATATTTTACTCCTGATTCTGCAGAAACTAATGAATTTCTTTTTATTGCTGCAAGGACATATAATGATAAACTTTGAAGTTCAATTGCCAAATACATTAACATTAAATTATTTGAACTTATCATAATTAACATTCCAATAGTTGAAAACATTAACAAGATTGGAACTTCAAACTTTGCTATCTTTAATTCAATAAAATAATTTTTTGATATAATGATAGTTGTTAAAGAGCCTATAACAATAATGATTTTAAAAAATTGAATTAAAGAGTTATTTAAAAAAAGTTCATCGTAATTTGCAAATTTGATATCAATATTAACAACAATTAATAAGATAGTAATTGTTAAAGAAAAAATTGATGCGTTTATTGTTTTTAGATATGAATCTTTTTTTGAATAAAGCCCTAATATTAAACAACAACAAGTTAATATAGTTAAAGATATTTCAGGCAGAAGAATTATT
>MDTE01017903.1_pt1 | contig 15391 bp, 10 predicted proteins | sample 811231 | NCBI WGS metagenome assembly MDTE01 (sample SAMN05326651, study PRJNA326480) | marine metagenome | isolation source: seawater | place: Indian Ocean: Red Sea | collected 2010 | reverse complement strand
TAAAGGACGAGCATAAGCAAAGGCAATCTATAGCAGGTGCTAGTATACAGAATCAAGGAAGCTCTGGCCAGCCAAACAATGTAGGATTCCCCGACCACATTAAGAGGGTATTAGACCTATATAAGAATTTTTAATGAGTGCTTCGAATCTAGTAGAAGCCGGCAATAGAGTATTAGAAGCTCAAGGTAAAAAAGCACGGCAAAGCTTACAAAGAAAACCTTCGGGACAAATTTATAGGGTTCCGATCGTAAGAATGGTAAAAGTTTTACAAAAAATTTTTACAGATATGGATACTACTACAGCAACAAATATAATGAATGATTATGTTTCTTCTGTACAGACAAATTTAGAAGCTCCATTTTTAACAAAAATATCAAAGAATGATCCTTTATTCTTTGGAACAATGATTAGTAGACGTACTCATCAAAGGGGAAGGTCTCCAGGCATGAAAGTTTTTGCAGTTCCCTCTTTTCGATTTATAGTTGATCCAACTAGTGGACCTTGGAAAGGTAAGAAAAAAGAATATGCAAGAATTATTCCTTTACATTATAGCGATGCTACAGAACAACAACTGGACAAAGTAGCAGGAAGAGATAATGAATTAGGATCCCAAGTAGGACATGCAGAAGGAATGGGAGCCGAACAAGTCGGTCTTGCAGCCTCAACTGTAGGAGTAGCTCGAGCAAAGTCTATAATTGATGAAGCTCGAAAACAAGGAACAGATGTTACTAGATTAGAATCAGCAGTTAGAAAGTACGAAGCCACCATGGAACTAGAAATTAAACATAGTCAAATAATTAATGCTGATGGTACATTTAATAAAAACTACATACCAATTCTCACAGATCAATCATTAACGGATCAGCGAGATGAAAAAATAAAAGAAGATGCTGCTATTTCAGCATTTAACGACGAAATTAGTACTATTGTTACTGACCCTAGTTCTACCGCACTACCAGATGCAATTGCTCAAATATCAATGTACAATATAGCTAAAGGAAAGCATACAAAGAGTAAAGGTGTTAAAAAACATCAAATTAAAGAAAGTTCTAAAGGCACTGCAAAAAGACGTGAGAAATTCACAGATGAGTATGACGTTATTACTGATGGGGGTCCAGATGTTTCAGAGCATATTAAACGTACAAAAAGAACAGGTAGGAGACAAAAAGATAGGTACAGTATTGCAGCTCTAATAGGTATAATTAACGAGAAGCTACCTCAAACAGTAAGAAAGAATATGGGGGCTCCAAGATTAGAAAGTCAAACTGGAAGATTTGCACAAAGTGTAAAAATGATGGATGCTAGTCGTACTTCTCAGGGTTATATAAGTTTAGGATATACTTATGCTAAGAATCCTTACCAAGTGTTTGAAACAGGTACAGGGAGCGCACCTTGGGCAACTCCAGAAAGAGATCCACGTAGATTAATTGATCAATCAATACGTGAAGTAGCAGCAGGTTTAGCCTTAGGAAGATTCTATACGAGGAGACTGTAATGGTTGATGAAAGAAAATATACTTCTCGTAGACAAGGCATTACAAAGGCTTTAGCTGATAAACTAGCTCTAATTGATGGACGGGGTTTATACAAACAGTCTGTCGCTGAAACAAGTCCTAAGTTAAAATTCTGGGATGAAGTAGAAGAATTTCCTGCAATTCATTTAAATGCAGGCTCAGAGACAAGACAATATCAATTAGGTGGATATAAAGATAGATTTTTGAACGTAACCGTACGATGCTATGTGAATGAAGAAAACTCAGTAGAAGCATTAGATGAGCTTTTAGAAGATGTAGAAACGGTTTTAGAGGAGAATAGCAAGTTACTATACCATGATAGAAATGGTTTAGAACAGCATACTCACCAAATTACTGTCGTTAGTATAGATACTGACGAGGGTGTATTAGATCCTTTAGGAGTAGGAGAAATACTTATAGAGGTTCGTTACTAAGAAAATGCTGGCACGAACAGATGTTCACGATTCAGCCTTTTCAGGTTCATAGGAGATAATCTATGGCACAACAACTATACTTTAGCCGTGATACTCGTATGTTCGTCCAATTTAGAAATACGACGGACAATACAGAAAATGCGGCTGATTTAGGAAAAGGATCTTTGTGGGAAATTCCTATTCTTGATGGATATAGTTTCTCACAAACAACCAATACGTCAGAAATAACTCTGGCAGAAATGGAAAGTACAGCGGGTGTATCACGTAGAGGTCGTCGTATGTTTACCGACTCTCTTGCTCCTGCAGAATTTTCTTTTAGCACATATATTCGTCCCTTCAAATCATTAGGACAGAGTGCCTTAGGCAATGTATACTCAGGGGTAGTAGGAGCCGATACTGGTGGTAATACTGGGTCTCATTCCATTGAAGAAGTATTGTGGGCAGCGATGACAGGTGCAGATAAGTATGTAGCAAATAATAATTTTATGTCTTTCCGAAGAAATGTAAATCCCGTAAGTGGATCAGAAACCGATGTAATTACACCGACAGCTACAGAAAGTACGATAGTATTTACTGAATCAAACAGATCTGCTATGCATTCTTTTACTATCTTCTTCTTAATTGATACTGCAACAAGTAATCCACTATTATATCGATTACCAGAAGCAGTTATTAACGAAGTTTCGATTGATTTTGATGTTGATGGTATTGCAACTCTTAACTGGACAGGATTTGCTAAGGAAGTTCAAGATAACTCAGAAAAGCTTGGATTTTCTTCTCATGCCACTAACCAACCTAATTGTACAGGTGGTCGAGTAGGTGGAGGAAATCTAATTTTAGGAGATGCAGTAATAAATACAGAAAATAGTCGTCAGTTTGGTCTTGTTGCTACAGTAGGTGCGGCCGGAAGTAGTGCAGTTACTGAAGCAATTGATGAAGCAACTACAAGTACTGCTAACTTTATTCGTAATCGACTAACTTCTGTATCTATTGAAGCAGCCGATGCAACAGACAAAGTATCTGGAACTTTCCCCGGACAGCATGCAGTTATTTCAGCAGTCGATGTTAGTGGTAGTACTGATAAGATAACTACAAGTACTGCTCATGGGTTTACTACAGGAGACGAGGTTAGAATTTCTGGTATCACAGGCTCTGCAGGAACAGCAGTTGATTTGAATGGTACACATTTTGTAAATGTTACTTCTACAACTCAACTTAAACTGTATAATACTGCAGCAAATGCAACAACAGGAAGTAGTACAGGGTTAACAGATCTTGATGCATTAAATGCTGGCGCCACACTAACTTCTAGTGTAATAGCAAATGGTAAGTATAGTCTAACACTAACAGGTGGAAACTTTAATATTGGAAATAATATTACTTACCTCGTACCGGAAGAATTAGGTGCAATTAACAAGCCGTTGGAACACGTAACAGGTACAAGAACGGCTACTGGTAATGCCACTTGTTATCTAACTCTAGAAGATACTGATACTACAAATGGTACTTCTAGACAGTTCTTTAACGATATGGTAGGAACTGGAGCAATGGGCAAGGTTGTGAACAAGTTTAAGGTAGTAATGGATATTGGAGGCTCTACTGCAGCAGCAGCAAGTACTGCAGATCCAGCTGTCAAAATTACATTCCCAACTGCACACATTGAAGTACCAACACACTCTGTAGAGGATGTGATTTCACTAGAAACGAATTTCACCGCACTTCCGACTGACTTCGGATCTGCTGATGAAATTACTAGTGTAATTTACTACCCACCTTCTGCATACTAATCCTAAAGGGGCTTCGGCCCCTTTTTTCTCTCACCCCCAAAAAATAATTCTTGACATTTATCGTGTTATTTAGTATAATTTAATTTTTAAACAAGGAATAATGTAATGCCCGAAGAAAAGAAACCCGTAGTATCATTAAAGAGTCTTATGACTCCAAGTAAAACAGTATCTATCGAATTCCCTCGGTTTAAGGGAGTAACTATAGATCTTTGTTATTTAGCCCGAGAAGAACTAGTAAAACTTCGTAAAAGATGTATGACTACGAAGTGGAATAAGAAAACTCATCAGCCAATAGAAGAAATGGATGATGATAAGTTTATAGTTGAGTATTGTAAAGCAGTTATAAAAGGATGGAAAGGTCTAAAATTTTCATACTTAGAAGAGCTTCTTTTGGTGGATGTTAGCGGCCTCGATCCAGATGATTGCTTGCCTTATACTCAAGATAACGCTGAACTGTTGATGAAAAATGCAACTGATTTCGATACCTGGGTTACAGAAACAGTAGGTGACCTAGAAAATTTTACTGGAAACAAGTAGTTGAATTAAAAAAACTACTTGAACGTTATGTACAAGAACAAGGTACGATGGATGTTGAAAAATATCTACGTATTTGTGAGCAATTAGGGCAAATACCTGATCCTGCTAAAATGCCGCTCGAATCCACCGCTTTTCCGGAGGAAGTTCAAGTGGCATTTTTTATGTTTGATCTTTTATCAGATAACTGGGATGGCATGTCTGGTACTTATTTAGGAAAAAACTGGGCACAATGTACACAACTATTTGAAATATATGGTATTGATGATCCTACAACTACTATATATTTTATGAAAATGTATGAATCTGTACTTATGCAACATAGACTACAAGAGCAGGAGCATAAACGTAAAGCAGCTGAACGAAAACAGCAGCAAGCGGGTAAAACATATACCCATAATGTGCAGGGATAATGGCTAAAAAGAATCAAGTATTTATTGATGTAGTAGTAGATGATAAAGGTACTACTAAGCGCGTTGCTGTCAATGCAAAAGCTCTAGGTATTGAGCTAGAAAGATCAGGTGCGGGAGCCGACAGAGCAAGTAAAGGTACAGATAAATTAAGTAAAAACACAAAAGAATTAGATAGAAATATGAAGGGTGCAAGTAAGCAATCCGCAAATTCTACTAAAAACTTTTCAAAAATGTCTCAAGGAATGGGCGGACTCGTTGGAGCGTACGCCACTTTAGCAGCTCAAGTATTTGCAGTATCTGCTGCTTTTCAGTTTTTATCAGAAGCATCTCAATTAAAAAATCTAATAGCGGGTCAAGAAGCTCTCGGTGCAACTACAGGTGTAGCTTATAAAACAATTACAAATTCTATTGTTCAAGCAACTGATGCGCAATTAAAATATGCAGATGCGGCAAAAGCAGCAGCTATTGGTACGGCTGCAGGATTAACATCAAGTCAATTAACAGAGTTAGGTACAGCAGCAAAGAATGCTTCATTTGCGTTAGGAAGAGATTTGACAGATTCATTTAATCGTTTAATACGTGGTGTTACAAAAGCAGAACCAGAACTTTTGGATGAATTAGGTATCATTCTAAGACTTGAAACTGCAACAAGAAAATATGCAATGGAAATTGGAAAAAGTGTTGGAGACTTAAATGCTTTTGAACGGACTCAAGCAGTTGCAAATGATGTACTTGATCAAGCAACAAGAAAGTTTGCAGCCATTGAAGAACAAATGGACCCTAGCGCTGCTTCACTTGCTCAATTTACGAAATCTTTTGACACTTTATTAAATTCTTTTAAGACAGGAGTTTTGGATGCCGTTCTTCCTGTTTTAGAATTTCTTACAAGAAATACAATGGGATTAGTCGCAGCACTTTCTTTAGTAGCTGTTCCAATTATTAAAGCAATTCTTCCAAGTATGTCTGAATGGGAAAAAGCTTCAAAAAAACAAATTAAACAAAGTAAAAAACAAGCAAGGGCAGTTGAAAAAGATATTAAAAGGCAGAAAAAAGCAATTTTAGAAATGGCTGCTGCACAAGAAGATGCGGCTGCTAAAGCAAAAAACATTGTAATGGGTAAAGAAACAAAAGCAAGTGCTGGTATAGATTTTTTAACTGGGGCAGGAGAAGGAACAAAAAGACAACAAGCAGCTGCTGAAAAAATATTAAAAAATGCAAATGACCAAATAATAAAATTTGGAGAAGTTCGTAGTGGCGCTTTGAAAGGATATTTAGCTGAAGAGTTAGCATTTATGCAAGCAAGTTATGATAAACGAGTAGGAATTGCAGAAACAACAACATCAAAAATTGGAAGATTTTTTAAGCGTATGTGGATGAGAATCACTCTTGGCTCTAAAAAAGGCTTAAAAATGTGGAAATCTACTATGCAGGGAATGGCTTGGGCAGCTCAAAAAGCGGCAAAAATAATTAATTTTGCCATGAGTGCTATTGCTATAGTCGGTATAATTTCTTTAATAATATCCTCAGTTAAAGAATTTTACAGATGGTTGTTCCCCCTATCAGATAAACAAAAAGAAAATATTGCTACAGTAGAAGAATTAACCAATAAATATAAAGATTTAGGTGGAGAGTTAGAAAGAGCCCGAAGTGCAAGAGAAAAGTATCTAGCAGGATATGAAATAGATGCTAATAAAGGAAGATCATTACAAAGCGCTGATCCTGATCAAATTATAAAAGATATGGATGTTCTTGCAAATATGGATCCTAAAACAGAAGGTTTTGAGAAGTTAAAAACAGACCTAAATGGCATTGTTAAAGAATTAACTAAGATTGATCCTAAGTTCGCAGCATTAGCAGATCATTTAGAGAACGGAACAGAAGTTTCAAGAGACTTACGAATAAGCCTTAAAGAGTCAACAAATACTGCTATAGAGTTAGCTAATACTATTGAAAGCTTAGGAAGAACTTTACTTGATGCAGATAAAGCTTTTTCAACTATGATGAAAGGCTTTATTAAACCTACGGCTTTAACAAACTTTCTAGATTTAGAACAAAAAGCAGTAGATGTTGCAACAACAGTAAGAGAGTCGGCTTCTAAAGATGCACAAACAAAACAGGCAGAGTTAGTTGAAGCCGCCAAACTATATGTCGAACAAGAACAAAATATAGCTAAAGTTTTACAAGGGGCTCAAGGAGCGGGAACAACATATGCAGCAGATGGTACAGGATATTCAAACTATGGAATTCGTAGAACCCTGGAAAGGGGTACTGCTGAAGAAAAAGGCCAGCTTCTTGAAAAACTTGGTATTGAAAATCAGTTAACTAACGAGAAATTTAAACAAGTAGAGGACCAAAAAAAGCTTGGAGAGTTAATGGCGGTTGCCTTAGAGCAGGAATCGTCAATGACTGAGGAAGTTGATAAGCGTAGTGCAAGAATACAAAGACTTATTCCTGTTCAAAATATATTATTAAACAATGCAAAAGATAGAACTGCTGCAGAAACTCTTGCAGTACAACAGCAAACCTTAGGATTAACGATTGGAGGAAAAATAGCAAATTTAAATCTTGAAAGAGTTAAGAATTCGAATAAATTGGCTCAAGCTCAAGATAAATTAACAACTGCTCAGGCACTGTATAATGATATACAAAAAGACGGAACCGAGGCAGAAAAAGCAACAGCTGACGCAATGTTAAAGAATGCACAAGCAGATTTTGAACTCGCCAAAGCAAAGTTTGAGCTTACTAAAAAAACCATAGACTTAAAGAATACAGACTTAGCAATGCAAGCTGGTTTAATTGAGTCAAAAATGCAAGAGTTGTCACTAGCTCATCAAATTGCTATGGCAAATCAAAGAGCTAATACTGTGGAAGCCTTAGGTGGCGGAAGTTGGGAGTCAAAAAAAGAAGCAAGACAAATACGCACAGGTGCATTGGAAAAGGGAGTAACTTTAGCACAAAAGCAAGCAGAGATGGAAGCTGAAGCGTATGCTCGAAGATTTAATGAGACATTAAGAGAAGCGTCACGAGATTTACAAGCTGGAGAAATGTTAACACAAACACAGATTGATGATGCCGCTTTAAGTGCAGGACCTCAACAACTACAAGCAGCTGTACAAAAACTCCAAATAGCCAAAGATAACTTAGAAATAATGAAACAAGGCGGAGCTATTATGGTTAAAGAACAACAGCATGAAACCGCAGTATTAGGTATGCGTGCTCAATCCAACTTCTTTGATAGAGGCGAACAGTTATTTTTAGATATGAAAATGGCAGCCCTCGATAAAGGAATAGAGCTTACTGATGAAGAGCTTAAAAATTTGAGAGCACAAGCAGATGCTCAGGTTGCGTTAAATGATATAATAGAGATGAAGGCAGGTTTAGCTGAGTCCATAACTAGTAATATGGAAAGTGCTTTTATGTCTATAATAGATGGCTCAAAAAGTGCAAAAGAAGCATTTGCATCAATGGCAAAAGCAATACTTGCCGATATTGCAAAAATGATAGTAAAGTTATTGGTTCAAAGAGCAATAATGGCAGCAATGGGTATGGCAGATGGAGGAATCTCTCCCACTCTTAGTCAAGCCCCCACAGTTGGTATAGGTAATACTATGGCGGCAAAAAGTGGAGGAGTATTTGGTCCTTTGAAAAAGAATAGTTATACTTCTGGAGGAATTGCAAGAGGTCCACATGCTGGATATGCTGCAACTCTTCATGGAAATGAAGCAGTAGTTCCTCTTCCACATAATAGAAAAATTCCTGTAGAACTAATGGGAGGTGCTGGAGGTCAGCAAAATAACGTTACTGTTAATGTAAATATGACAGGGGGCGGAGGAACGGCCTCTCAAGCAGGCCAAGGAGACAGTAATCAAGCAAATCAAATTGGTGATGCGATTGCAAAAGCAGTACAAGCAGAGCTTCAATATCAAAAACGTTCTGGTGGTATACTGAATCCTTACGGAGTAGCATAATGGCATTAGGTTTCACAGTAACTAATATAACAACTGATAAAGTACGAGCAGATAAAAATTTGTCTAGACAAGCTAATCCACGAGTTCGAGTAGCGCAGTTTGGAGAAGGGTATCAGCAAAGAGCGATTGACGGAATAAATAATATTGTAGATACATATAGTTTGATGTTTTCAAATAGAGAAAAAATAGAAGCCGATGATATTATGGCTTTTTTTGATACAAAGGCAGGAGTTACAGCTTTTGATTTTACTATTCCTGATACCAATTCTACAACTACAGTAACAGCTGTAGTTGATTTAGGAGGGGAAAGTCCTAGTTCTACAACAGCTTATACTTTAGATGCTGCAACTACAAATCTTGATATATCTCCTGGAGCTACAGTTACGGGTTCTGGTATTTCAGGAACTGTAAAAGTCGGTGGAATATCAGGAGTTAGTTTAACTCTTGATACTGCACAAACTATTGCGGATAATGTTACTTTAACCTTTACTAATCCTAATGAAAAAACAATAAAAGTAATCTGTGAAACTTGGTCTATGACTTATACAAGCGGAGATTTCTATAGTATTCAAGCAAACTTTAAAAGAGTATTTGAGCCATGAGTAAGGAGTTAGCAACTGATCACTTAAAACAAGAAGTTGCAAGTGGTTACCTAGAATTTTATGAGCTAGAAGTAGGATCAGGAAGTAATAATATTTTGTATTTTCATGATGGAAAAAATGAAAATAGTGCAGATATTACTTACGATAGCAATACTTATATAGCCCTGCCTTTATTGATGACAGGAATAGAAATTCAATCAAGTGGTGCAATTGCTCGCCCAACTCTTACAATAGCAAATGTTGAATCAATAATTAAGTCTCAATCAAAGTTTAAAACCCAGATGGAAGATGGAACTTGGGATGCAACTGTTGATGGAGATCCGATCGCTGCAGTTGACTTTCGAATAGATCATTTAGTAGGATCTAAACTAACTCGCAGAAGAACTTTAGAAAAATACTTAACGAGTGATCCAGTAGTAGAATTTTCGAAAGACGTGTATATAATTGATAGAATACAGTCAAAAAATAATTTATTTGTTACATTAGAGCTCGCAGCTCCTTTTGATTTATCGGGAATAAGAATCCCTTCGAGAGTAGTAGTTGGAAAATATTGCCCCTGGCAATATACTGCAGCATCAACTGAAAATACAATAAAACGAGGAGGCTGTTACTGGAAATCACATAACAACTACGTAAATAGTGATGGAACAAGTAGTATATTTGTAACTGTTGATGATGAGCCTCTTTTAAAAAAATCAGCTGTTGAAGGTTTAGGGAACGGGGTTTACTTTGGTAGCGGAATTGATAGCAGTAATGATCATGATTTAAATGATTTTGTAAAAGTCGGTGGACAATATTATCGTTCTCGCACAGCAGAAAACTCAAATAAAGATGCAACAAATGATGTGTTTTGGACACTATGTAGAGTTTATACTGTTTGGACAAATGATTCTGGTAGTACAAGCTATACTGTAGATGCACTTGACCCAAGAAAGAATTCTTATGTATACCATAGTAATACTGTTTGGAGAGCCGTAAAAGCACACACTAAAAATGCTACATATACCCCCGAGTTAGGATCAACTCATTGGAAACGAGCAGATGTATGTGGAAAACTTATAAAATCTTGTAAAGTCAGGTACCAAGCACAAAAAGCAACTTCTAGCACTGGCACTGATTTTATAACATCTGATCATTTAAATACTGATGTTAGTTTACCTTTTGGAGGTTTTCCAGGAAGCAGGAAGTTTAGATAGTGGATTTTATTGAAGAGATACGAGAACATTTTAAAAATGAATACCCTAGAGAAGGTTGTGGAATACTAACTGTAGTTAAAGGGAAGCAAAAATGGATACCTTGTACAAATATTGCAGAAGAGAATAATCATTTTATAATTGATACAAAAGAATATTTAAAAATTGCACGAACTTCAGATATTATAGGAATAGTGCATAGTCATCCAGATGAAAGCTCAGAACCAAGTGAATTAGATATAAATAATTGTAATGCTCTTGGTAAAAAATATTATATATTTAGTTACCCAGAAATGGATTTAACAATAGTAGAACCAGAAATAAATACTACTGATTTATATGGAAGAGAGTATGAGTTTGGTGTAAAAGATTGTTTTGAAGCACTTAGAGATTACTTACAAACTCAAAATATAGAAATACCACCAAGAGCAATGTTTGTAGAAGATTATTGGGATAAAGAAATTGATTATTTTAATGATAAAATTATTTCAGACTGGCAACATAGTCCAGTCTCTTTAAATGAAATCAAAGAAAACGATGTGTTAATTTTTAGAGTTTTTTCCAATATCAATAATCATTGCGGAGTTTATTTAGGAAATGATATATTTTATCATCATGCAGAAAATAGACTCTCTTGTAGAGAGAATCTATACCCACAATGGAAAAAATGGCTAGTAGGAGCTTATAGATATGCAGCGTAAATTATATTTAGAAGGAGAACTTGGAGAAAAATACGGACATTCAATGACCGTACATGCTGAAAGTGTTAGTGATGCGCTTCGACTATTAGAAGCAAATAATCCAGACTTTAAACAGTATATGTATGATTGTAACGATAGAGGCATTGAATTTGGAGTCGAAATTGCAGACGAAGAAATAGAACATGAAGACGAGATACTACTACCTATTAAAACTGGAGATATAACTGTAACAGCAATTCCTGCTGGAGGAGGTGGTGGCTTCAAAAAAGTTTTAACCGGACTTCTTATTATTGCAGCAGTAGTTTTAGCTCCATACGTGGCAGCTCATGGCCTTGCGGGGGGATTAAGTGCGTTTGCAGGAGTTGCTGGTCAAGTAGGTCTTGGAACAGCTATAGGATTTGGTCTTACAGCTACGGGATGGATGGGCCTAGCAATAGCAGCTGTAGGAGTTAGTATAGCAATGAGTGGTTTGCAAGAAATGATGGCGCCTGACCCGGCTACTGATAACGACCAAGAATCGTCTTATTTATTTAATGGAGCAGAGCAAAATTTAATTGAAGGAGACCCTGTTCCAGTTCTATATGGAAGATTACAAATACCAGGACAACCAGTAAACTTTGAAGTAACAAATGCTAATCCAGCAAGCAGTTATGGTTATGGTATGTATAATAGACAGCAATGGGCCGCCTCCGGAGGAGGAATCCCCACAGTTTACGTAATAAACCCAATGGCCTATATCTAATGAGTAGAGGATCAATAAAATCAATAGACAGACGTCGAACTGCAGATGAAAATGTTGTTATTAATCAAGTTTCGGGCGGTGTAACTTATCAAAGTGTTTCTGTAACTGATATACTTTCAGAGGGTGAAATAGGCGGTCTTGTAAAAGGCGGGAATAGCATTTATGTCGATGGCGCTCCCCTTTTTGCAGAAGAAGAAATAGAGGTAGTAGGAGATAATACTAATACTGTAACAGGTGCTACTAATTCTACATCAGTTACAGCTAGTGAAAATATAACTGATACTACAATCGATCCTACTGCAGGAAAAAGATTTTTAGTAGTAAAAGAGGCTATAAAAACTACAGTTGAGATTACAAATTTAGGTCATTCGTTTCTCGACGGCAACGGACAAAAACGAGGAATAACTGCTACGATAGAAGCTTCTAGTAATATTTTTCTAGACACCTATAGTCATGTGGCTGGTGGACAATTAATACAAGCTTTTAATTTACAAAACGCACAACATGGTGATGTAGCAGCATTTTTAGAGCTTGAAGAAGGTTTTATAGGTGGATTTATTCATCAAACTGGTACAAGCCCTTCTAATACTGCTACTTTTAAAAGTGGTTTAGGGAGACCTTCTGACTTAACATATGGCGATGAAGATGGTACAGGAAACTCTCATACATTACTTTTAGATCTTTATCTTGATATTGCTTCTATCTCAGGATCTACAATTACTTTGGCGTCTGCACCCCCGGTTGCTTTCTCAGATAAAAATTTCGCAATTACCGCATTAGTACAGAGAACTAATGATCCTAGCCGTGCGAATGAAGGTTCTTCTTATCAGTTTCGCTCAGGAACATTTAATCAAGCACCTATGACTCTTCTTAATGGAGAGGGGTCTTCCAGTATTCCTCTAACCGTACCTACAGGCCCACTAGAGAGAGGAACAGCTAAGGATATTACAACTGCTAATATTACAGGAAGTCAGGCAGCAGAAGTTGATATAGTTCGTTTTATTATAACTTATCCTAGTGGTTTGTACCAGTATCACTCCAGTAAGGGAGGAGATAGACACACAGGAGTAGGGTATAGGTTTGAACTAGGAATTAAACGAGGTGCAAGCGGTTCTTATGTTTATGAAAAACTTGGTGGAAATCTAAAATCAGGTACTTTTCATCAGTCTTCAACAGCTGCTCAGGCTGGGGAAGATATTATGGCTCATGGAGCCTTAAAGAAATCAGCCGTTAGTTTTGAATATCTTATCGATCTTACTCCTTTTCAACCGTTCACTGATTTTGTAGTAAGAATTACACGTTTAACAAATCACGGTACAAGCCCTCATGTAGACCCGCACTGGTGGAATGACTCTAGTGAAGGTAAATTAGAAACAGCTGCAAGTCATTGGGATGGAGTGCTTACAGCACAAATTAGTTCAGCAACAGCAGTTATACAAGAAAAATTGTCTTATCCTCATACAGCTATGGCGAATGTCCAATTTAGCTCTAAACAATTTCAAAATGTCCCTAAAAGAACTTATGATGTTAGAGGAATAAAAGTTTTAGTTCCTTCTAATTATATAACTCGTGAAGAAAATCCTACTGAGTCGACCTACCCAGGACAAGTAGCTTTATATAAAAGAAACACTTCTACTGGAGCTAGAGAAACAACGGAACAGCCTTGGGATGGAGCGTTTAGATCAGAAAAAGTATATACAAATAATCCCGCATGGGTTTTTTATGATATAATGACTAATGATCGATATGGTCTTGGAGAATGGTTAAAATCTACAGATATTGATAAGTATTCTTTATATAAAATCGCAAGATATTGTGACGAATTAGTTATAGATGGAAAAGGAGGAAAAGAGCCAAGATTTACAGCAAATCTTTACTTACAAAAAGCCACGGACGCTTATAAAGTTCTTAAGGATATGGCTACTATATTTAGAGGAATGTTATACTGGCTTGGAGGAGAAATCGTTCCAGTTATAGATGAGAAAAAGTCCCCAATATATAACTTTTCAAAAGCAAATGTTATTGATGGACAATTTAATTATGAAGGTTCTGGAAGTAAAACACGTGCGAATCAATATATTGTAAGTTGGAATAACCCAGAGGCACAGTATAAATTAGAACCAATAATTATTGAAGATAGACAAAATATTATTGATACTGGTCGTATTTTAAGTGAAAAAGCAGTTGCTTTCGGTTGTACGTCAGAAGGACAAGCAATACGATACGGTAGATGGAAACTTTGGACAGCAGTTAATCAGACAGAAGTTGTTAGCTTCAAAGCTGCAGAAAATGCAGCCTTTTTAACGGCTGGCGATATTATTAATATTCAAGATGCAGATGATTTTGATATTCCATTTAGTGGTAGAGTCAACTCCTATTCAGAAAGTGGTTCTATAACATTAACACTAGATAAAGATATTGATATACATTTACGTACATCAGGCTATACTTATAAAGTAGCAATTATTGTTCCAAAAAAGACAGCTATACTTACTCAAGACAGTGCAACTATTGGAGGCTCTTCGTACTCTAGAGGGGACGTTGTTACCCAAGCTAGATTAACTCATGGAGGAAGCCAAGCAACTATAGTTGTTGCAAATGAAACAACCACTAGTCTGAATGTAAATAATGCACTAGATGATTCTAATGAGTTTTTATCTTTATCCTTAGAGACCTCTACTATTGTTCAAGAGCGCTCTTTAACAGGCACAACTGATGTTAGCGGTGTTGATTATACTATTCCTTCTTCTGCTTCTGACGGGCGAACTACAATTCAATTAAGCGCAGCCTTAGATGAAGATGCTGCTGCAGATTTAACAGAAGCAATCTGGGTTATTAAACAAACCGATACTGCTAGTCAAGCCGAAACAATGAGTTCAGCAAAACAGTATAAAATTTTATCAATAAATGAAAATGAAGGAGGAGAATTTGAAATTAGTGCAGTTGAGCACTATAATGAAAAATTTGATGATATTGAAACAGAATTTAATACAGCAATCAATGACCCAGTTCTTCCTCCAGAACCAAATACTATGCCTCCTAGTCCTGCGGCGGTGCGTATTTTAAGAACTCCTAGATTCAACCGTCCAGGCGAAGAAGTCACAGTAGAGTGGGAAAATCCACCAAGTTATGACTACCTAAAAGGATTTGAAGTAACTCATAATTTGAATCCGGATCTTAGCAAAGAAACTTTCTTTGCTCCTGCATCACAACTGTCTAAACGTTTCAACGATCTACCAGACGGAACTTATACTATAGAAGTAAGAACGGTTAGTACTTTTGATAAGCGTTCAAAACCTACTATAGCAGAAGCTTCTATAGTTGATGTTTTTTCAGGGGAGCGTGTATGGGGTGGCGTTCGTAAAGGGGCAGTTTGTACTTCAACAATAGAATTAAATGGTAGTGATGTAATTTTTACCAAGCCTACTTATACTATTGGTCCGAATATAGCGGAAGTAACAGACGAAGAAATGTTTGTATTTGCAACTAATAATCCTAGTAATG